>ENA-UEYD01000264-UEYD01000264.1-human-gut-metagenome-genome-assembly--contig:-NODE-264-length-50515-cov-15.521591_pt1 | contig 50515 bp, 50 predicted proteins | sample MGYA00242907_ERZ507875 | MGnify/ENA primary metagenome ERZ507875 (study PRJEB26167, sample SAMN06115506) | human gut metagenome | host: Homo sapiens | place: China:Shandong | collected 2015-08-07...
GATACCCAAAATCATCAGAAGCGGAACCGCTATCTTACGCTTGCGAACATTTCCTTTACTTTCCAAAGCAATTTTAATTGCAGTTTCTTTTTTTTCATCACTTAAATTCATACAATATTTAACCACAAAATTACCACCTTTACTTTTCACAGTTCTATAAATTCCGATTTGAACCACACGATTTCATAGCCGCTCATTAGTGGTTGCAGTCTTTTAATAAAATCCTCCGAAAGCCTTGCAAATAAAGGATTTTTCGCATTGTCCCCACCGTATCCCTTTATCTGATTTCACGCATTGTTGTCCTTAACTTGACCTCGCACAAGGGAAAAATCAAGGGAAGGAAAAACTGGTAACAAACTATAAAACAGCGTGGCAATCGGGGAACTGTGACGTATGTGCGAATATATTATAGCGGAGGATTTCGATATGGACAAGTACATTTTTGACGAAGGCAACGGCCTTTGGTATGAACTGATTGGCGACTACTATTTTCCCTGTTTGACTGTACCCACTGAAGAAGAACAGCCTGTCGGTATATGGGGGCAACGGCACAAGCGGTATATCAAAGAATACCACCCAGCTTTATACAATGCCTTGTTGCTCAACGGCAGACTGAACAGCTACCTTGCCGATATTGACCAGCAGGCACAAGAACGGTTAGATACCATTATTGAACAGATGGCCCGATCCCAAGGTATCACCGAGGCGCTGAAAGCTGCCGACCAAATGACATGGGTCGGTAAGATGAACAATATCCAAGCAAGTGCAATGGAAATTGTAAACAGTGAGCTGATTTACGCTTAACAGATTAGCGAAGCAGGGGCCGCCCCAATCGGGCGGCCCCTGCTTCTGCTGTAACACGCTTTACTCATTGATAGCCAGAGAGAGATTGTCCAGAATATCTTCCACTTCGTCCGTGGTCAGATACGCACCATGCAAGCTGACATTGGCATGGCTTGTACAGCACTGCGCCCAAACGTGCCCGTTGTCCATTTCAATCAGGAATTCATGGCCATCAACGGACGTGTAATAATAGGCGGTTTCGTAGCTGCCATCAATGACATACGCTTGGACAAAATAGTCGGCTTGTGCGATATTATCGATTGTGAAATCGACATATCCGCTGCCGTTCTTCTTTGCGTAAAGGGCGTCAAAGTTCTCGCTGACGTAATCACCTTTTGCATCGGACACGACAAAGGAAAAGTTGGCATCTGGAACATAATCATAATGCTCGTTCACCCATTCCAAATCAAAGGTAACGCGACCTGTCAGCGTGTCCAGAAGATTTGCGGGGTTTTCGGCAGTATACTCCATTTTCTCCGCGCCATCCTCCCGACCAATGCGGCGGCTGCGGAGAACTGGATCACTGCTCAGAACCTCTACGGAGTCCCACTGATGGTATTCAGATACTACTCCGCCGTTAATGCGTTCGCCCGCAACCCAATCGTCCGATTTGAACCGATTAGATTTTATCGTTTCTTCCAAAGTGGCGGGCGGGTTTCCTCCGGGGCCGCCGATAGCAACAGCACCAGGAGCACCATTTTCACTTGAAGGCATGGGAATGTCATCCCTGCTGGACACGATGATGTCATTTCTGAACAGATGCACACCCACCGCTGCGGCAGCGGTCAGCGTTAATGCCATCATCATAACAACAGCGACGGCAATCAACGGCACACGAGATTTTAAGGTCGATTTTTTCATAGGAATGTCCTCCGATTGTTTTTGGTAGGAGGCAAGCTGGGAACGAATACGCTCCCGGCTCTCCTGCGGCAATTTCAGCCCATCAGAAATGCGCTTGAAGTTTCGCTCCATATCAATCCCTCCCAAGTTGCTTTTTTAAGATGTTTTTGGCCCGATGCAATCTCATGGAAACGGCTGAGATGCCGATGTGTAAAAATTCTGAGATTTCCCGAAACGAGTAGCCCTCAAAGTAGTGTAGGCTCACGACGGCCCTATACTTTTCCGGCAACTCCATGACCGCATAAAATATGTCCCGATCCTCCGGCTGTATCAGCAGAACAGCCTCGTCCAAAGGAATGGCTTCGTGCTTCTTTGCTGCGGTGAGAAGGTTTTTACAATGGTTAATCGTAACCTTAGTTAGAAACGCACGCTCTTTGCCGGGATAAACTATCATGCCGCCCTCCAACAGTTTAAGAAAAACAGTCTGCACAACGTCCTCCGCTTCCTGCGGAGAGCGGAGATAACTGAGAGCAATACGATACACCATATCCGCATAACGGTCAAAAAGCTCCAGCACGGTTTCTTGCTCCATCGGCGCACCCCCTTCCGCTTCCTCTTGAGGCCTCATATATATAACAAATCAGCAGACCGAATTTGCACAAAAATTTTCAAGAAAATTATAGCACATAAAACAGTATATAACCTACAAACTGGCTCCTGTTTATGTACGCCGCCGCTATGGATTGCACCATAGCGGCGGCGTTCTCTATCATCTGCTGTCCCTGTCAACTGCCCTCCTGTGTGGCTGTGGCTGTTGCCGTTTGCCCTCGTCCTGCAACCGCCGCAGGCGTTCCCGGACGCTTCTCGGCTCTGGGGGTCGCTCTTTTACGGCGGGCCGCTGGCGCTCCTGCACCTTCCGCTCCCACTCGGCCAACTCCCGGTTATGCTGGCTGACAACGGCCTCGGCCTTGCGGTAGGTGGCTGTAAATGTCTGCACATCGGGATAACCCTCCGCCTGGACGATGGAGGGAAGCGCATCCATCCTGTGGCTGATTTCCTGCTCTGTCTGCTGTATCTGCCCAGCGATGTCTTTGCGCTCTCTGGTCTTAAAGATACCCGTGGCGGCGGCAAGCTGCTGCTTCAAGTCTGGCAGCACATCCTCCTGCAAGTATCGGATGCTCGTGGCCTCGTCCCTCACTCGTATCATCAGACCTCGCATGGCACGGAACTCTGCCATATCAATGTCCAGCGTGGGCTTCGGCGGCATTGCCCGCTGGCGGATCAGCCCTTGCAGGAAGGCCCTGGCCTTGCCCACGATGGCCCGGAACAGGTGCGGGAGCCACCCGGCCTGATGGATGGATTGCCTGACCTTCTCGTGTATCTCAGCCTGCTTGACCTCCAATATCTCTGCCTCGGATATGCCCGTCAAAAGCGCCATATCCGCCGTTCGGTTCCACTCCTGACGGGCGGCGTTGTCCGCTTTGATTTCCTCCGCCTTGGGATTGTTCCTGCCTATCTTTTTGGTGGGCAAATATACGCTCTGCGGGTCAAACACCTTTAGCTGCTGCTCCGGGTCTGAGATATAGCGGTTGATAAGGCCGGTATAGAACTCCTTGACCTCAGGCACAAAGCCCTCCTGCTTGAAGCGGGCGTCCTTAACGCTGAACATATGGCTCTCGTAGACCTCGCCCTTTTTGATGACGGTACAGCCGGGGCGTATCTGCCCACCCTCCCCGGTGATCTCCTTCTTGGTGCGGACGTGCTTCCCCACCTCGTCATAGAACATATTCCGGGTGGCGACCTTGACTACGGGTTCCGGCAACAACCGCCGCTCACTGAAAATCAGGTGGATGTGGTAGTTGGTCTTGGCCTTGTTGTGGTGTAGGCCGGACACACACTCCACGTTATACCGCTTTTGAAATTCCTCTGTGAACTTTGTCAGAACCCGCTGCGGGTCATAGCGTGTGAACTTCTCCGGCAGGGCGATGATGAACTCCCGCGCCTCGATGCACGTCCCCTCGGTGCCGCTCCGCTTGAACTCCTGCTGGTTTTCCCTTGCGAGGGAAGTCCAGAAGGCGGCATCGGCGGTATGATAGGTGGCGTACAGGTTCTCCTGTCTGGCGGGGCTGGTGATATAGGAAATACGCCCCTTGACATTGGACAGCTTCGACATCTGGATGAAGCTGTGTCGCGTCATGCCTCCGTCCTTCCTCCGGCTGTGTCAGCCGGTGCGTGGAGCGACAGCGGAGCGCAAGGGCGGTTTAGGGCAGTCCGCCGCTGTGCGGACTGCCCTAAACCGCACCGCCGCGCCAGCGGCGGCAGCCCCCGGCAGGGCGAAATACACAGAGTACAAACCGAAGGTTTGTGCGATGGGTGTATTTCGCTCTCAAACGGCGAGGCCTTTGTGGTGGCGTTCGCTCCGCTCACGCCTTTTTGACTGGCCCTCATCACTCCACGCCCCGCACATCGTCCCTGACCAGCAGATTCCGTCCCTGGTTGACGGTCATGAACCGCTCCAGCGTGTCGCTGCGGATGATGGTCTTGCGCCCGACCTTGAGGACGGGCAGCTTTCTCCACTCCACCAGCTTCCGCATGGTGTTCCTCCCGATGCCGCTGCACTCAGCGGCTTCCTCAATCGTCATGCCCATTTTGACAGTTGCCATTGGTGTCACGCTCCTTTCAATGTACTTATTTTGCAACCCTCGCTGATTTATTATAATCAGTCTGCCATCGCCTGTCAACCTATTTTAAGTCCGTTCTATAAAACAATTTGAAAAATAGGGTTGCAAATCAAATTCACCTATGTTATACTAACACTCGAAAGGAGGCCGAGCCAATGGATAAAGACATAGCTTTTACCCCAAAGCAGGTCGGGCAGCGCATTAAGGAGCGCCGGAACGAAATCAACATCTCCATGCCGGAACTGGGCAGGCGGGTAGGGGTAAACAAGTCCACCATCCAGCGATACGAGACAGACGGGGTAGACCCCAAGCGCACCATGATTATCAACGGACTGGCGGACGCGCTTCTCACCACCCCCGAATGGCTGACAGGGTTATCCGATGAAAAGGAGTATAACTCCAAAACCCTGTGCCAGATGGATATTGAGAAGCACATAGCGGCCTATCTGGACGAACTGACAACCACCGTCCAGGGTGAACCTCACCAACAGCTTTTGACCACCTTCCTCGGTCAGATCGTAGACCTCTATTCCGTGTTCTGCGTCCACTTTGCCAGGGCGATGGCCGAGGCAGACCACATCGCCGAGGACGAGGGCTTGAAGAAGTCCCTGATGCGCTACGCCATCGAGTCTGGGGCTGTGATTGAAAAGGTCTACCGCCGGGAGATGGAAACGCCGGTGGAGGACATGAAGCGGTTCATGGACGGGCTTCTGCACATCTATGACGAGGGACGCACCAAAATGAAGATAGGCGACCTGCTTGACATGAGCAGCGAGGCCCGTGAGCGGCTGAACGGGCAGAATTGATCCGTGGCACCTTGACAACGAAAAATGCCAGTCAGTACGACTGGCTGGCGTGACATGATTGAACGCACATCATACGTCACAGTCCCGATTGCCACGGATAGAAAGGAGTAAAATTTATCTATGGCAAAAGGTTCTGTACGCAAAAAGGGCAAAAAGTGGTACTATCGCTTCTATATCGAAGACGAGAGCGGGAACCGGGTGCAAAAGGAGTACCCCGGCACCGAGAGCAAGTCCGAAACGGAAGCCCTGCTCCGCAGGGCGATGGAGGACTACGAGGAAAAGCGGTTTGTGGCGAAAGCGGAAAACATCACCGTGGGCGATATGCTGGATATGTGGGTGGAGGAAGAACTGAAGCCCGGTACATTGAGCAATGGCACAGTGATGGCTTATCAGGGGACGGTGGGCCGTATCAAGCGGCACCCCCTGGGCAAGCGGAAGCTGAAAACCGTCACCGCCGACCATCTGCAAGCCTTCATCGACTTCATGAGCTACGGCGGCGCCAATCCCGATGGAATGACCTCCCCGCCCATGAGCCGGGGCTATATGCTCCAATTCTCAGCGGTACTGCAAAACTCGTTCCGCTTCGCCGTGTTCCCTAAACGGCTTATCACGTTCAACCCTATGCAGTATGTGAAGCTGCGGGGACGGAAGCAGGAGGCGGACATCTTCTCCGAGGATATGGGGGACGCCGCTGCGGTTCCCACCATCAGCTGTGAGCAGTTCCGAGCGTTGGAGGACTTTCTAAAAGAGAAGGACAACCCGGCCTTGCTGCCCATCCAAATCGCTTATTATACCGGGCTCCGTATCGGTGAGGTCTGTGCCCTCACCTGGAAGGATATCAACCTGGACGAGCAGTATCTGACGGTGCGGCGGAGCATCCGCTACAACGGGGCAAGGCACAAGACGGAGATCGGGGCCACCAAGCGGAAGAAAGTCCGCACTGTGGATTTCTGCGACACCCTGGCGGCGATCCTCAAAGCGGCCAAGAGGGAACAAAGTAAGAACCGTCTGCGCTATGGTGAGTTCTACCGCCTCAACTACTACGCCGAGGTCAGGGAGAAAGACCGCATCTATTATGAGGTCTATACCCTGCCGAGGACGGAGGAAGCGCCGGAGGGGTACAAGGAGATTTCCTTCGTCTGTCTCCGGCCTGATGGAGCGATAGAGACACCGAGTACGGTGAGCATCATGTGCCGCAAGGCAAAGGAGAAGGTAGAGGGTTTGGCGGACTTCCATTTCCATATGCTTCGTCACACCTTCACGAGCAACCTCCTGTCCAATGGGGCGGCTCCCAAGGACGTGCAGGAACTGCTGGGGCACTCGGACGTCAGTACCACGATGAACATCTACGCCCACTCTACGAGGGAAGCGAAACGCAACTCCGCCCGACTGCTGGATAAGGTGGTCAACGGGGAGTAAAAATCTTTCCCTTGTTTCAGCCCGTAAGGGAAAAAACAAGGGAAAGTACATACGGTTTGAGGATTTGATAGGCGGAAACGCCTGATATTACAAGGTTTTTCAAGGGGAAGCACAATAAATTACGATTTGTTGCTCAATTTTGTATTCAAATTATACCATAAAACTTGTGAACAATTCTACCGCAACTTTGGACTATATGAGAAAAGTCCGAACAGTTTTCTGTCCGGACTTTCTCACTCAATCATAAATCAATTCCGCTTTCACAACTTCCTCTGCCTGTGCCTTGCAAGCGTTCATCTGCCGCACCCATTCCGTTTGGTTTTCAGCTTTCAGTTGCTCGGTCACGCCGTTTTGCTCTGCCAGTGACCGCACGATCAGCTCCATGCGGTTTCGTGCCGCTTCGTCAATCTCGGCGCAATACTGTCTTACGTACACCCAGCTATCGCGCGGAATGCCTTTTCTTTTGTTTTACAGCGCGGTCCCCTTTTTCGGCACGAAAAAGGACTTCATATCCGCCCTTTCAAGCTCGAGCAGCTTGATCTTTTTGTCGACGCCGCCCGCGTAGCCAGTCAGGCTGCCGTTTGCGCCCACCACGCGGTGGCAGGGGATGATGAGCGAAATATCGTTGTGCCCCACCGCGCCGCCGACGGCCTGCGCAGACATGTGCGTTAGGCCCTGCTTCTCCGCCAGCTTTCGCGCAAGCGTGCCGTAGGTCGTTGTTTCACCGTAGGGAATTTCCAGCAGCAGCGCCCATACTGCCTGCTGGAATGCCGAACCAACGGGGTGGAGCGGCGGCGTGAAGTCCGGCTCGCGGCCCGAAAAGTAGATATCGAGCCAGCGCTTGGCCTCGCACAAAACAGGCGTCTCGCTCTCGGCATACTCTTTTGGCAGCGTGCGGGCAAAATATTTCTGCCCGTCGAACCACAGGCCCGTCAAGCCCTCTTCGTCCGCCGCAAGCAGGATGCCGCCGAGCGGCGAATCATAATGCTGGGTGTAAGTCATCGTCCTCGCCTCATTTCTTCTCTTTCGGCGCGTAATCGTGCAGCTCGGGGATCGCACCGCCGGACACCGCCCAGAGGTACAGGCTCGCCACGCTGCCATAGGGCGAAAAGCGGCGGCGGTACTTTTCAAAGAGCCCTCGGTCGATCTTTCGGTGGTGGTACACCATGCGCAGCCCCCGCTGAATGGCAAGGTCGTCGTAGCTCAGCACATCCGGACGCTGCATGCAGAAGAGCAAAATCATCTCCGCCGTCCACACGCCGATGCCCTTGAGGGACGAAAGCTCTCGGATAGCCTCCTCGTCGCTTTTTTGCCAGATACCTTCTAAATCGAATGCGCCGGTGTGGACCTTTTCGGCAAAATCCGTGATGTACTCCGCCTTTCTGAACGTCATGCCGAGTGATTGGAGCTTGGAAACACCCGCGGCGAGGACCGTCTCGGCGTTGACCTCGCCGAGTGCCGACAGCATCCGCTGCCAGATCGTCTCCTGTGCCTTGGTCGAGATCTGCTGGCCGACGATGTGGTGCACGACGGCGGAAAAGAGGTCAGTATCCACTTTTCTCTCGACATGGCCGATGCGGTCGATGACCTCGGCCATGCGCTTATCCTTCTTTTTAAGATAGTCGGTCTCCTCTTCCCCGTAGGCAAAATACATTGAGCTTCCTCCCCGCCGCGTCATCTAAAACGTATGTTCTATATATTATATGGTGCCATTTTCTTTCTGTCAAGCGTGCAAGCTTTTGTAACGGACTATCGAAAAAATTTTCGAACCCCTCTTGACTGAAAGTGTACTTTAAGTTGTAGAGTATCAGTGAACTTTAAGAACAACAGTTTTTTGAGGAGGAATATCCCATGATCAAACCTTATATCGTATGCCACATGATGACCTCGGTCGATGGTCGCATCGACTGCGCCATGACCGAGCACCTACCCGGCGTGCAGGAATATTACGACACGCTCGACGCGCTGGACGCGCCCACGCGCATCAGCGGCCGCGTAACCGCGGAGCTCGAAATGGCGCTGCCCGGAAAGTTTGAGGTCAAGACCGCTGAAGCACTTGGCAAGGAGGCCTTTTCCAAGGCCGCCGACGCCAAGGGCTACGAGATCGCCGTTGACACCCACGGCACGCTCCTCTGGGGTGAGAGCGCCGAAGACGAGCGTCCGCTGCTCATCCTGACGAGCGAGCAGGTCAGCAAGGAGTACCTTGCGTATCTCAACGGCAAGCACATCTCGTGGATCGCCTGCGGCAAGGAACACGTCGACTTGAAGCGCGCGTGCGAAATTCTCGCCGCGGAGTTTGACGTCAAGAGAGCCGCCGCGGTCGGCGGCGAACACATCAACGCAGGCTTCCTCGCCGCGGGGCTACTCGACGAGGTCAGCATTCTGATCGGCGCCGGCATCGACGGCCGCGGCCACATGCAGAGCGTGTTCGACGGCCTGCCGATGGAGCGCGGCGTCACGCCGCTCAAGCTCACGAGCGTGCAGCAGTACGGCAGCGGCGCGGTCTGGCTGCGCTACAATGTGGAAAAGTAAAGCAGAGGAGGCTTTTTAACATGAAGTACGAAAATGAAGAAGCATTTGAACAGGTCAACATGTTCGGCACCGGCACGCCGAACACCGCTTACGCCAAGTTTTTCATCGGCGATTCGTTCTTAAATCCTCTGACTGACCCGAAAGGCAGCCTCTTCGCCGCGAACGTGACCTTCGAGCCCGCCTGCCGCAACAACTGGCACATCCATCACGCGACTTCCGGCGGCGGACAGCTCCTTCTCTGCACCGCGGGCGAGGGCTGGTATCAGGAAGAGGGCAAGGACGCCGTCAGCCTGCACGATGGCAGCGTCATCATGATTCCCGCGAATGTGAAGCACTGGCATGGCGCGAAAAAGGACAGCTGGTTCAGCCACATCGCCGTTGAAGTCCCCGGCGAAAACTGCCGGAACGAGTGGTGCGAGCCGGTCTCGGACGAAGAGTACAATAAGCTGTAATCGGAGGCAATTTCCATGATCTTAAACGAAACTTATACGCTCGAAAACGGCCTGAGCATCCCCAAGCTCGGCCTTGGCACCTGGTTCATCGACGACGATCAGACCGCCGAGGCCGTCCGCACCGCCGTGAAGCTCGGCTACCGCCTCATCGATACCGCGCAGGCCTACGGCAACGAGCGCGGCGTGGGCGAGGGCGTGCGCACCTGCGGCGTTCCGCGCGAGGAGCTTTTTGTCGCCAGCAAGGTGGCCGCGGAGCTCAAGACCTATGACGAGGCCAAAAAGTCCATCGACGAAACGCTCGAGAAGATGGGCCTTGACTACCTTGACCAGATGATCATTCACTCGCCCCAGCCGTGGAACCAGTTCCGCGTCGAAAAGCGCTATTTCGAAGAGAACAAAGCCGTCTGGCGCGCGCTCGAGGATGCGCAAAGCGAGGGCAAGATCAAGGTCATCGGCGTGTCGAATTTTCTGCGCGACGACCTTGAAAATCTGCTCTCCGACTGCCGCGTAAAGCCGATGGTCAACCAGATCCTGCTGCACATCAGCAACACCGACCTCGCGCTGCTCGACTACTGCCGCAAGCAGGGCATCCAGGTGGAGGCCTACTCCCCCATCGCCCATGGCGAGGCGCTCAAGAACCCCGCCATCGCGGAGATGGCGAAAAAGTACGGCGTCAACGCCGCGCAGCTGTGCATCCGCTATGTCATCGAGCTCGGCGCGGTCGCGCTGCCGAAGACGGCCAATCCCGAGCACATGGCGAGCAACGCCGCCGTGGACTTCACCATCTCGAGTGAGGACATGGAGACGCTCAAGCACACGGACCGCATCGCCGACTACGGCGAGTTCAACATCTTCCCCGTCTTCAGCGGCAAGCCGCTCGCGTAACGAACGCAAAAGGAAAAGGAGAGAACGCAGCAGCGTCCTCTCCTTTTTTTACAAAAGCATGCAGAAACCGATCTGCATACAGAGCCATCTTTCAAAAAGCCCCTTATTTCTTCTCTTCCTCGCGCACAAACATCATCAAAAAGCTGACTGCGAGCAGCAGGCAGGACACCCAGATGCCCTTTTCGGCAAAGCGCGCCGTCAGGACGCTGCCAAGCCCCGCGCCGACGGCAAAAATACCGATGACGCCAAAATACGTCAGTGCCTTTTTCAGCACCTCGCGGTCGTGCGTGTGGAAGTAGACGCACAGCGCCTCGGTGCCGCTGCGCATGTTGCCGATGCACATGGTGCTCGCGTAGGCGTGGCCGCGCACCTTGCGGAAGGTCTGCACCTGCATCGCGCAGACGAACGAGACGAGCGCGTTTGCAAAGGTGTTAACCTCCTGCGACAGGAAGCCGACAAAAAACAGCAGCACGATCTCGGCCAGAATGATGAGCTGGCGCCAGTGCACCTTTTCCATGCACTTATAGCGGCGGTGGACGCATTCCGCCACAAAAATGCCCGCCATAAACGAGATCAGCGGCACAAAATAGCGGAAAACACCTGCCCAGTCGCCTGCAAAAAGGTGTGTGCTCATCAGCACGATGTTGCCCGTCTGCGCGTTGGCAAACACCTTGTCGCGGCAGCAATAGGTATAGGCGTCCTGCAATCCGCCGGATAAAATGATAAACGCGGACATCAGGAACGAATCGGACATCTGCCCGTGCGGTCGATCAAGCTGCATGGTTACATTTTGGCTCCTGTTCGTTAAAATTCCGCCATGATTATACGGCGGTGGCCGCGCTTCGTCAAGTGGCTTTTGCGTCGAGCCGCGCGGTGTATCTGCGGATACACGCCGCAGCGTAAACGGCGGTGACAAGCTCCGTGATGGGCATGGCGAACCAGAGCGAATCCGCGCCCGCAAGAAGCGGCAGCATCAGGATTAGTGCATCGCTGATGACGAGTCCGCGCGCGACCGACACGATAAACGCCGCCTTTGGCTGTAAGATGGCCTGGAAATAATACGTCGAGAAGATGTTGAACGGCAGCAGCAGGAATGAGATCGCATACGCGCGGATGATGGCCGGGGCCATCGCCAAGATCGTCTCCGTCGGGCTCATAAAAATGCGGATGTAGAGATTCGGGCACGCCACGCTCGGCGCCGTCCAGAAAACGCCGAAAAATACGACCGTCCACAGCGCATATCGCAGCGTCTCACGGATGCGAGCCTCTTTCCCCGCGCCGAAATTCGTCGAAATGATGGGCTGGGATGCCTGTCCGACGCTGTACGCGCAGCACTGGACGAATGTGCTGACGTTGATGATGGGGCCGTAGATCGCGAGCGCGTCCGAGCCGAGGTATTGCATGATCTGGCGGTTGAAGAGTACAGTCAGAATACCCATCGCCACGTCGATAAAGAAGCTCGAAAAGCCCGTGATGGCGATCTTCCACAGCTTGCGCGCAAGCCTCTTTGGTTTCACGAGGCGCAGCGTGTTCTTCCTGCTCGCAAAGTGCGTCAGCATCACGAGGAACGACACCGCCGAGCCCAGCGCCGTGGCAAGACCCGCGCCGTAAACGCCCATATCGCATAGGAAGACGAAGAACCAGTCGCCGAACACATTGAAGATGCCGCCCGACAGCACACCAAGCGTCGCAAGTGCGGGCGCGCCGTCGTTGCGCAGAAATGCCGCAAGCATCTGATTGAAGAGGAACAGCGGGAATACAACTTTAACGGGGATCATGTACCGCTGCGCGAGGGCGAGCAGCGTCTCATCCGTGCCGAAAAACATCAGAAGCGGACGCTCGAAGAGGATGAGCCCGACCCACGCGAGCGCCGCCAGAATGACCGAGCCGATGACCGCCGCGGTAAAATACTGCTCGTCCTCGCCGTCGCCGCTCATACCGCTGCCGCGCTTCGTGCTGAAGATCACGCTGCCGCCGATGCCCATGAGAAGGCCCAGGCTGTAGATGACGTTCCACACCGGCGCGACCACAGCCAGCGCCGCCGTGCCGTCGGGGCCCTGATACTGCCCCACCATCGCCATGTCGACAATGCCGTAGATGCTGGAGATCAGCGCGCTGCCGAACGCCGCCGACAAGTATTTGAAGTAAAGCGTTTTGATATTTCCACGCAAAAGTTCCATTGTCGTTTCCTCCTGTCAACAAAAAAAGCCGGATAAGGAACAGGCATTTCAGCCTGCGCCTTATCCGGCTGCCGTTTCTTTCGAACAGCGCGCTCTCCGAGCGAGCATAGCGGACTATAACACAGGAAAACTGCAATGTCAAGCCACGCACAGCCTTTCTTCCCGCCGCGACGCAAAAAGTTCGAAAAATTGCTTGACGTAAAAAAATCTTTGTGTTATACTTCCATTTGCATTTGAACGAATGCGCTGGTGTAGCTCAGTCGGTAGAGCAGCTGATTCGTAATCAGCAGGTCATGTGTTCGAGTCACACCACCAGCTCCAAAATGTGTTGATGAAAGATGCAACGCAGAAAACTCCGCACGAAAGTGCGGAGTTTTCACATATTTATCGGCTTTTTCATCGAAAAAAGTTAGATAAACAGGATTTTTCAAAAAGCCAGTTTTTTTCCGCGACAGGCGACATTTTAGAGATGCAACCGGTCGTTTTTATGAACTGATGTGACTCGAACGCCAGGGCATTAAAAAAGAACAAACCAACAGGCCACTGATCTCTCCCCCCTATACGGGGAGCAGATCGGTGGCCTTTTTTCGTTTCTCCGGTGCTTATCCTCGCCATCACCGTCTGTCAAGCAGATTGGGACAGACGCTATTCTCCCGACAACCGGGCTTGGGCAAACGCCATGTTCATCCCCGCCAATCCCGACGCATGGGGTGCTGACCGCAACTGCTATCTGGCCGTCAACAGTCATCCCGGTCTGGTCGATCTGTTTCTCAGCCAGACCCGCAAAGCCTACGCGCAGGAGCGGCAGAAAACCTCTGTCCGGGATATACTGAAAAAGCTGCCTGAAACAACTTCGCCGAAAATTTCGGCGAAGTCCAAAGCCCCGGAGCGCTGAGCGATGGCAAAGCGCAAACGGGATATTCAGCTCAAATTCCGCGTCACGCCGCAGGAACGAGAAATGATTGAACCGAAGATGGCGCAGTTCGGCACCACTAACATGGTGGCGTATCTCCGCAAGATGGCGATTGACGGATATGTGGTGAAGCTCGACCTTCCGGAGCTGCGGGAGTTGGTGTCGCTGCTTCGCTATTCCAGCAACAACCTCAACCAGTTCACCCGCCGCGCCCACGAAACAGGCCGCATCTATGAGGCCGATCTGGAGGACATTCAGCAAAGTCAGGAGCGGATATGGACGGCAGCGGAGAAAATCGTTTCCTCGCTGGCGGCGCTGAAATAAGTCGCAGGGGCGACCCGACCTACACGGGCCTTTTCAACGTAAGGAAACGCCTGCGCAGCATTTACGGTAAACAGTGCGACTTTCATATCGACAGCAGCGACAAAGGCTCGACCGTGTCGTTCTCGCTGCCGCTCATCCCACCGGAGATGCCGGACACTGAATAAGAGGAGGGTACTTCGATGCGAATTGCTGTGATCGACGATGAAAAATATTCCCGCGTGGCGCTTGTGCGCCAGATTGAAAATTTTCTGCCGCACGCCGAGATCTTTGAGGCCGGAAGCGGTGCGCAGGCGGTAGAACTGCTGGAAAAGCACACGTTCGACATTCTCTTTCTCGACATCCACCTCGGCGATATGGAGGGCACGACCATCGCCGCCCTCGCCCGCCGTCTGTGCCGCAGGCAAAGATCATCTTCGCCACGGCCTACTCCGACTATGCCGTGCGCGCCTTCGAGCTGCGCGCGGACGACTACCTGCTCAAGCCCTTCGACCCTGACCGCATCCGCGAGGCGCTCAAGCGCTGCACCGCCGAACCCGCGCCCGCCGTATCGGCCGCGCCGCCCGTGCTGCACCGCATCGCCGTGAACAGCAACCGCAGCACCACGCTGCTCGACACCGATGAGATCACCTACATCGAGACCGACGGCATCGGCCGCGGCTGCATCCTCCACACCATCTCCGGCAAGAGCTATCCCGATACGACCTCGCTCGGCGAATACGAGAGCCGGCTCGGTGCGCAGGACTTTTACCGCATCCACAAGACCTGTCTCGTCCACCTGCGCTATATTGTCAGCATCTTTCCGTGGACGGGCAACAGCTTTGCCCTGCGCGTGCGCGGCACGGACTCTGTGCTGCCCATCAGCCGCGAGCGCGTGCGCGAGCTGCGCCGCCGGCTGAACATCTGACCGCTTCCGTCACTGATCAGTTTCCATAAAATCAAGGTGCAGAGCAAGGACGCTCTGCACCTTGATTTTATATTCCGCCGCTTAAGGCGCATGCAATCGGCGCGCGGCGGTTCCCTTTTCCGCCGCCCGATATGGTACTCCACAGTTCTCGTTATCCGCGCCATCCCGTTTTTCATGGATAAATATGCCAAAGCAGCGCTGCAAAAGCGGTCGAATTCCTGCGAATTCACACTTGCGGCGCGGCGGGGAACGCAGTAGAATATAGGCAATATTGGTCAATGACCGACAAGGAGTATTCATTATGCAGCAAAATGCAAAATTCATCCGTAAACTCCCCATCCCGATGGACATTAAAAAAGAGTTCCCCGTCACGGAAGAGGTCGCCAAGGTGCGTGAGGCGCGCGTGGAAGAGATGCGCGCGATCCTCGACGGGCGTGACAGCCGCCTGATGCTCATCATCGGCCCCTGCTCTGCCGACCGCGAGGACAGCGTGATGGACTATGTCTGCCGCCTCGTCCCCCTGCAGGAAAAGGTCAAGGATAAGATCCTGATCGTCCCGCGCATCTACACGAACAAGCCGCGCACCAACGGCTCGGGCTACAAGGGCATGCTCCACCAGCCCGACCCGAGCAAAAAGCCCGACATGCTCGAGGGCATCATCGCCATCCGCCGCCTCCACACCCGCGCGGTGCAGGAGACCGGCTTTGCCTGCGCCGACGAGATGCTCTATCCCGAAAACTACCGCTATCTCTCCGACATTCTGGGCTATGTCGCTGTCGGCGCGCGCTCGGTCGAGAATCAGCAGCATCGCCTCGTCGCGAGCGGTATTGATGTGCCCGTCGGCATGAAGAACCCCACGGGCGGCGACTTGAGCGTGATGATGAACTCCATCTATGCGGCGATGGGCGACCACACGTTCCTCTACCGCGGCTGGGAGGTCGAGACCGCGGGCAACCCCTATGCCCACGCCATCATGCGCGGCTATGTGAACGAAAAGGGCGACAGCCGCCCCAACTACCACTATGAAGACCTGGTGCAGCTGCACGAGCTGTACGAGGAAAAGGGCATCAAGAACCCCGCCTGCATCGTCGACTGCAACCACGCCAACTCCGGCAAGCAGTATTTGGAGCAGATCCGCATCGCGAAGGAGGTCCTGCACTCCAAGCGCCACTCGAATGACATCAACGCGCTCGTCAAGGGCATGATGATCGAGAGCTACATCGAGGACGGCAACCAGAAGATCAGCGAGGGCACCTACGGCAAGAGCATCACCGACGCCTGCCTCGGCTGGGAAAAGAGCGAAAAGCTCGTGCTGGAGCTGGCCGATTTGCTGTAAGCGGTAAAAATGAAAAAAGGCGTCCGTGTTCCGAACCTGTTCGGGACACGGACACTTTTTACTTTTCACGGCACCGCCGTCCAATCACAGGGCACTCACGTCCTGTTTTTTCTTGTGGTATCATGCCGCCATTGCCTGTCATGTATGCTTTCGATTTTATTTTCATTTTCCTTTCTGTTGCCAAAAAATGCGGCGTATGATATCTTGAAAGAAAAGCCCCCGGTCAAAACTGTCTTGGAGGTACGCCATGCCGAAGCGAAGCTGGAATTTGAACACCGTCTACATATCCGAGCGCCTGCAGGAGTGCCTGCGCCCGATCTCGCGCTGCGCGCTCACCACCGTGGTCGCGCCGATGGGCTACGGCAAGACGACGGCGGTGAACTGGTATCTTTTAGAGCGCGCCAAGCTCGACGAAGCCGCCGTTGTGCGTATCAGCGTGTATTCGGACAATCTGGCCATCTTCTGGAAGAGCGTGCAGGAGGCCTTTTCCCACGCGGGGTTCGACTTTCTGCGCGCCTACCCCTGCCCCGACGACGCCGCGGGCGGAAGCCTCCTGACGGACGATCTCTGCCACGCGCTCGCGGGCAAGCGGCCCTGCTATATTTTCATCGACGACTTTCACCTCTTGACTGACAACCGCGTGCCCGCCTTTCTCTGCACGCTGACGAACCGCCTGCCCGAAAACGTTCACCTGATCGTCGCAAGCCGCGACCGCTTCCTGCCCGCGGATGAGCTCCTGCGCCTTGGCGGCAGGCTCTACACCGTGGGCGCCGAGCAGCTGCGCCTCAACCACACGGAGCTCTCGATCTACGCCCACCGCTGCGGCACGGAGCTCTCGGACGCGCAGATCGAATCGCTGCTCTATTCGAGCGAGGGGTGGTTCTCGGCCATTTACTTAAATCTCCGCACGCTGCACGAGCGCGGCGAGCTGCCGAGCCGCAGCTCGGATATCTACGCGATGTTCTCCGCCGCGATGATCGACCCGCTGCCGTCAAAGCGGCGCGAATTTTTGGCCGTCATGGGTCTTGCGGACGAATTCACCGTCGAGATGGCCGAAACCGTCACCGGCAGCAAAAACACCGCTGCGATCTTACAGACGTTGACCGAGCAGAACGCCTTTGTCAAGCGCCTGCCGGACGGCGTGACGTTCCGCTTCCACCACATGATGAAGGACTGCGCCGAGCGCACGTTCCACACGATGGAGCCGCGGCGGCAGGCAGTTTACCATAATAGATATGGCGAGTGGTACAAAACGCATGGGCAATATCTGCATGCGCTCAAATTCTACTGTCTTGCCAAAAACTACGACGCGGCGCTGCGCGTCATCCAGCGCGACGCGGGCATCCTGCTCACGTCGCTTGGCGCGCAGCAGGTGCTCGACTTCATCGCCCACTGCCCGGTCGAAACGCTCAAGGAGCACCCGCTTTCGCTCCTCGTTCTGATGCGCAGCATGTTCACCTGGCGGCAGATCCCAAAGATGCTCGAGCTCAAGGAGCTGCTGCTCGCCGCGATCACCGAACACCCCGACTGGCCGGAGAGTGAGCGCGGCGACCTTCTCGGCGAGTGCGACCTCATCATGAGCTTTTTGATGTACAACGACATCTCCGCGATGAGCCGCCTGCACCGCAGCGCGAGCGCGCAGATGTCGCGCCCCGCCATCAGCATCCAGAAAAGCGGGGGCTGGACGTTCGGCTCGCCGTCGGTGCTGATGATGTTCTACCGTGCGCCTGGCGAGCTGCAAAGCGAGCTCCAAGAGATGGACGAGTGCATGCCACACTACTATAAGATCACAAACGGCCACGGGCAGGGCGCTGAGACCATCATGCGCGCGGAGGCCGACTTCATGCGCGCCTGCTTTGCCGACGCGCAGATCATGCTCGAGCGCGCCTATGCGCAGATTGACGGCAACGGGCAGGAAAACATGGCCTTGTGCTGCGACTTTCTCGCCTGGCGGCTCTCGCTCTGCACTTCTTTCACGCCGCGCGAGTCCTTTGAGCAGCGGCGCGAGGCGCTGCTGGGGCTGCATAACGTCGCATGGCTCAACATTCTGCAAAGCTCCTGCGCCTATTACTATGCGCTGCTGGGACTGCCCGAAAAAATTCCCGCGGTCTTCCGCGAGCATCAACTCGCCTCCATCCACTTCCTCGCGCCCGGAAAGCCGATGATGGAGCTTATCGAAAATCAGGTCTACCTCGCCCAGGGCGAATATGCCAAGGTCATTGGCCACAGCGAAGCGCTGCTCGGTATGTGCGAGGCGATGCACTATGCGCTCGTCGCGCTGCACATCCGCCTTCAGACCGCCGCGGCCTACGAAATGCTCGGCAAGCGCGAGACGGCAGACGAACTTTTGATCTCTGCCCTCGCCGCAGCGGAGCCGGACGCGCTCTATCTGCCGTTTGTCGAAAATTACCGCTATCTCAAGACGGCGCTCACGCGCGGCGCGGGTGCGAAATTTGCCGCGTTTGTCCGGACGGTCACACCGCTTGGCGAGGACTTTGTGCGCCGCTGCGGCGAAAAGCGTGCGGAAGGCTCCCGTCCCGCCGCCCTCGCGGGCCTCACCGAGCGCGAAAGCGCCATCGCCGCGCTCGTCGCCAAGCGCCTGAGCAACCGCGAGATCGCCGAGCAGCTCTTTTTGTCCGAGGGAAGCGTGAAGCAGTACATCAATCAGATCTACTCCAAGCTCCTCATCACGGGCGACGTGCGCACCAAGCGCAAGCGGCTCGCCGAGCTTGCCGCGCCGAAGAGCTAAGGCACAGCAAGGACGCAGCACGCCTATTTTGCATTGATATTCCTAAGAAATTATCTAACCTTTGGTTAATACCAACTTTTTCCGATCCACCGTACAATGGCTGTACGGTGGATCTTTTATTTTCCGGAGGGGAGGAATGCCTTTGTACCGAAAATACATCTCAGCCGTCACACCGCTCCCGGACTACATTCTCCGGGTGGACTTCATCTCCGGCAGCCGCCTGCTGCTCGATATGAAGCCGCATCTCGACAAGCTCCGCTTCCGCCCGCTTGCCGATCCCGCGGTGTGGAACAGCGCCATGACGAACGGCATCTTTGTCCGCTTCGACAACGTGGAGCTGAGCCATGACGAAATTCTGTCCATGGCGGAACGGGCGCACTGAGCGCCGATTTTTGAAAATTGAGAGGAGAACAACATGAAAAACGCTTGTAAACACTTTGCCCTTTGCACCCTGACACTGATCCTTTGCCTCGCCCTCGCCGCCTGCGGCAGCGACGACTCCGGCGACTCCGCGGACTACGGCAACGACTCCACTGTGCCGTCGACGATCGACGGCTTTGTCAAGGAAAGCTACGACAGCTATGATTACAGCGCTTTCGAAGGTTACTATCTGCCCGACAGCGGCACGGACTTCGACTATCTCATCATCGACACCAACGGTTCGCGCTGGCGCATCGGCAACAACGACGACCTCGCCGCCAGCGGCTATTTGCAGTACGACGCGGACTATGACTGCATCTACGCCTACAACGAGCACGACGGCGTCGCCTATCAGTTCTCTTTCGACGGCAGCAGCGTGAACATCTATTCGCTCGGCTCGTTCACCTATGAAATGAGCCTCGACGAGTTCGACGCGCAGGCCGAAGACTACAACAGCAGCGACAGTTCGGTCGATCTCTCTTACCTTGCGGGCATCTGGTATCTGGACGGTGATCTCGACGCCGACAGCTACATCTACATTGACAGCAGCGGCGGTCTCTGGGGTCTCTACGAGCGCGCGCCCGGCGCGGAGACGACCGAGGTCGACGGCGGCTTTATCTCGGCCCCGACCGATGTAGACGACGTGTACTATGCCGTTTCCACGACGTATCAGGACGTCACCTATGAATTCACGCTTTTTGACACCGATTCCATCGTGTGGGGCGGCGAGAACGACTACTACGAGCGTCTTGAGTAAGCCGTTTTGAAACGTGAAGAAGGGAGAAAAGAAGATGAAAACTTTCCATCATTTCCTTGCGGTGCTGCTTGCGGTTCTGCTCTGCCTGAGCCTGACCGCCTGCGGCGACAGCAGCGATGACGTCACGGGCGACGACTGGCGCACGAGCGGCGTGGTCGCCGCCGAGGGCACCATCACACACGAGGGCGAGGGCAGCGTCAAGGTCCTCGTCACCGTAGGACCTGAGAGCGCAGCCTTCTACCGCGACGAGCCAGAGCAGGAGCTCTTCGACAGCGTGTCCTTCCCCGTGACGGTCGAGGACGCGAACGACGACGGCACGGGCTTTGACATTTCGTTCGACGACATCACCGGCGATGGCGAGAGCGACGTCGTCGTGACGTTCCAGCACGCCGACATGAGCACGACGCAGATGGTCTGGTTCTGGGATGCCGACGAGCGCTATGTCTTCGAGCCGGATTACTCCTACTTCCACGAAAACGGCGTGCAGACCGACCTGACCGACACGCCCTATTTCTCTGACAACGGCTTACAGATCAACGCTGCGGTCAACACGGGCACTTATCTTCTGGAAAACGGTGTTGCCTGCTACTCTGGCCTTGGCGACGGCTATGAGAGAAACGACTGCTACTGGGAGGTCATCAAGCACAGCGACCAGTCGCACGACGGCATCCGCGAGATTCAGTTCGACGCCATCTGCTACATTCCCGAGAGCTCCATCCCGTACTTCACCGAGCAGTACATCACCAACACCGACAGCGAGCTCTACGACTACTACACCGGCATGTGGTTCACCGCCGCCACCGCCTACGGCAACAGCCAGCGCGGCGACAACTACTATGTTCATACCGTCAATTATAACGGCAACGAATACCTCATTGAATTCGCCTACTCGACCGACTGGCAGTACAACGTCAGCGATTGGGCGATGGTGCTGACCAAGAGCTACATGGTCTACCTGCCCGACGATTACGACGGGCTGGTCTTCGCCGCCATGCCACAGCTCGACAACTATAAGGACTGCGCCAGACGGATGCAGCTCGATAGCATCGCGCCCGAGGCGAGCATCATGGACATTGACCTTGTCGACCCCTACAACACGCTGTTTTTCAGCATTTGCTACTAAAAAGGCGGTGAACAGCATGACGCACCGAACGTATCTTCTTCCGCTCATGCTCGCGCTGCTGCTCCTGCTGAGCCTGACCGCCTGCGGCGACAGCAGCTCTGATGATCCGCAAAGCGGCTATGAGACCGTCATGGACATGGAATTTCTCGACGGGATGTGGAGCATCGACGGCACCTCGAGGCTGTACTTTGACAGTGAGGAGGGCTTCTATGCCTACCGCACCGGCTGGGTTCTCGGCGGGCGCGGAGAATTTGAATTGTCCGAGGCGAGCGGCCGGCCGATGATCTTTTTCAACGGCTTTCTCTACAATTTTCTCCTGCGCGACGACGGCGTGCTGCTACCGAACCAGAACGGCGAGGGCAGCGGGCTCACCATCCACCGCCACACCTTCCTCCGCGACGACGAGGCGGAGATCGTCGAGTGGGATAAAAGCAACTGGGACGGCATGTGGCAGAACGCCCTGGGCGAGACCATCGTCATCGACTCGTCCCTCATGCAGTACATCGCCTGCTCACCGGACTATTCCATGAGCGGCACGATGAACGACGAGGGCGAGGGCATGGGCCTCTACCTCTACGACAACGGAACGCGCGCCTACCTCTGCCCCAGCGACGACGGCAATAGCTTCACCCTCTCCGCCGAACGCTTTGGCCGCTACGGGGACGATCAGCACTTTGACGGTGTCTTCTACCGCAACGCCGACTTCTACACCTACACGGACATGGAAAACGCGGAGTTTTACGAAGACGAATACTCCACCTTCTATATCTGGTACTACGACGGTGTGAACCGTTACCTTCTGGGCAACGATTATACCATCGGCGACGACGGCCTTGCCTACCACGACGAAGACGGTCTCGTCTATCCCGCGGGCTGGATCCCCGAAGCGCCGTATGATCCCGCTGACGACTGGGGCGAAAACTGGATGGACAACTGGGATATTTGAAAACGCCATGATAAAGGATGGATGTGAAATGACAGGAAGAGGAAAACTCAGCGACGCCGAGCTTTCGAAAAAGCTCGGGCACTATCAGAAAATGTCGCGCATCTGGATCCTGGTGGGCCTTTTTGGCGCGTTGAGCGGCACGGTCTCGTACTTTGCCGTGCAGGACACCGCGCTCAAGGCCATCCTGACGGGGGTGCTGTTCTTCGGCGGCGTCTGCTGCGCGGTCTTTTTGGGCGGCAGCGCGCAAAAGAAGCTCCAGGCCCTGATACAGGAGCAGTTTGGAGACTTTTTCCGTGCGGAATGGGAAAAGGCCTTCGGCCCGGATATGCACACACCGGAAATGTGCGTTGACGAGCCGTTTCTCCGGACGTTCCACCTGCTGGACGGTCAGTGGGAGGAATGTACGGTTGAGAATTTCCATGAGGGCGATTATCGCGGCGTGCATTTTTCCGCCGCCAATGTGCGGCTGGACCATGTGTATGAGCGAGGGTGCGGTCACGAAGGCTATGAGACCTGCCACGAGATGGTCTTCAAAGGCCTCGTGCTGCGCTGCGAAACGCAGACGCCCGCCCCCTCCCCCGTCCTCGTCAACGCAAGGACGGAGGACAGTCCGCGCGGCGCAGCGACGGGCGATGCGCTGTTTGACCGATGCTTCTGCGTCACAGCAGAGCCGGAGCAGGATGCCCTCTCCCTTCTTGCCCCGCAGTTTATGGAGCTGATGAACGAGTTCAGGCAGCGCGTCGAAGGACAGCTTTTGGGCTTCCGCTGGGAAGGCCGGGTGCTCTCGCTGGCGGTGGAAACAGGCTATGGCTTTGCCGCCGTTGCCAGTAATGTAGACCTGCGCGACCTTGACGCCCTGCACCGCAGCTATTGCACGTCGCTGCACGCAATGGAGGAAACGCTGGATCTTCTGCTGAAAAACACCGCTCTTTTTGCGGCGCGGGACTGAGAAAGGATGATACGATGGAAAAAAATCAAACAATGACAGACGAACAGCTCGCGCGCGAGCTGCAAAACGGCAAGCGCGGCAGTGGCCGCGGCAAGCTCCTCACGGTGATTGGCTGCGCCGCGACGGCGATCGGTATTTTCACCTCGGTCACGGCGCTGACGGTCATCGGCATCGTCGTCGCGCTGCTGGGGCAGGGCGTTCTGAACAAGCACCGGAAGGCCGCCGGAAAAGCGGTCTTTGAGTCCCTCGTGCCGGAGATCATGAACGCGAATTTTGAAGACGTGCAGCCCATCGGAAAGCAAAACCTTGTGGATATCAAGGGTTCAAACATTCCGCTGCCGTCATACGTCTACGACAGCGCCAGCGGCCGCATCGACTTCACCTACCGTGGCCTTACGTCCGAGCTCTGCACCGTCACGCTGACGGATGTGGACGAATACCGCAATGAGAACAACGACATGATGGAGTCCGCCGAGCGCGTGGTCTACAATGGTCAGTGGATGGCCTGTGAGCTCGGCAAAACGTACCCCGCCGAACTCACGTTCTGGCCGCGCGGCAAGCTCGACAAGCTTTTCCGCGCCAAAACGATCAAGACGGACTATGAAGATTTCAACAAGCACTTCAACCTGAGCTGCGGCGACGCGGACTGGGCGCTGCGCTTTTTGAATCCCAGCCGCATGGAGCGCATTCTTGCGCTCACCAATAGCGCCTTCGGCGATTTTTCCGTCAGCCTGCATTCTGATGGGGCATTGTACCTCGCCGTACACAGCGGCCGCGGCTTTTTCGATATCGGCAAGGGCAAGGAGCCGCCCGACGCGCTGCGCCGCCGCTTCACCCGCGAGCTCAAGTGGTGCACCGACATGATCGACGTCTTCCGCCCTGCGGCGGAGTGAAGAAAGGAGCGTCTCATGCAGCTTTGGGTCGCGATACTGCTGTTTTTTCTGTCCATCGCGGGCGTCGTGCTATCGGCGCGAAAGCTCCGGCAAAAGAGAACGCTTCGCGTCGCCTGCATCGCACTCTGCGCTGTGATCGCCGCGGCCTGCGCGGTCTATATCGCGCTGACGGTGATCATGCTCTACGCGGCGAGCACGAAGTGATCTTCTGCACTTCATGCAAAGGAAAAAGCCCATCAGCTCAGACGAGCTGATGGGCTTTTGTTCTGCAATTTTCTTGGCGGAAGTTACACCTTTTTACTTCTTCTCCACCGCGCGGCCGATCAGGTAGCACACCGCGGCGACCACCATGCCATTGATCGAGGCGATGCCCCAATGCACCAGATTCGCTACTACCGCGCCGAGCACCACGCCGATCACCGCGAACCAGTTGACATTCTCGCTGACCTCCACGTCCTGATACTTTTCCTTGTTCAGGAAGTAGCCCAGCACCAGAATGATACCCACTGGCGGCAGCGTGCAGTTCAGGATGTTCAGCCAGCCGCAGAAGTTCCAGTACAGCCAGACGGCGAGCACCGTGCCGATGATGCCGGAGACAAGCACCATGGGCTTCTTTTTCTGGCCGAAGATGTTGGCAAGGCCGAGGCCCGCGGAATAGAGCGCGTTATCGTTCGTCGTCCAGATGTTCAGGCCCAGGACCAGGATGGCGAGGTAGAACAGGCCAAGGTTGATCATCACCTCAAAGATGTCGTTGCCGCCCACATAGACCGACGAGACACCGCCGAAGAAGAACATCAGAGAGTTGCCGATGAAGAACGCGATCACCGTTGTGATGGCGCCCACCTTGCCGCTTTTGGCAAAGCGGGAGAAGTTCGGCGTCGCCGTGCCGCCGGAGACGAACGAGCCAACGACCAGTCCCGCGCCGCCGATCACCGTCAGCGTGCCGCTGGACTTGGCAAACTGATCGACGATCGTGCCGTCGCCGCGCATGACGGCGAGCACCATCGCGACCGTTCCCAGCACCGCCACCATCGGGACGGCGATATAGCTGACGATCGTGAGCGACTTGATGCCGAAGTAGGCCGAGGCCGTCATGCAGATACCGGCAACGATCACCAGCGCCCACTCCGCCGTCTTGCTGCCGCCCAGCAGCTCATTCGCGACCGGAATGGCAAACATGGCGATGCCCACGCCGAACCAGCCGATCTGCGTGAACGAGATCATGGCCGAGGGCAGATACGAACCCTTGACGCCAAAGGCCTTGCGGGCAAGAAGGTCGAGGCTCATGCCCGTCTCTGCGCCCACATAACCCAAAAGTCCCGTGTACAGGCTCAAGATCACGCCGCCGACGATCATCGACACGACGAAGCCCTGAAAATCCAGGCCGTCCGCCAACTGCTGTCCCACCCACATGCTCGCGGAGAAAAAGGTGAAGCCCAGCATGATCATAAACATGGTCACGATGCCGCATCGGGCGCTTTTCGGCACGATCGCCTCTGCGTAGTCAATATCCACTACCGTCTTTTCATTCTTCATGCGTTCTGTCCTCTCTGATCTATAAATTTTTTAAAGGATATACTTTCTCAGGGTCGTGGTGAACTCGTCGATCCGCTGGCGCGCGATCTCCTTCAGCGAGACATCGCGCAGGCCCTCCACAAAGCCGCGCTCCTGCTGATAGAGCCAGCGCGTCGTCTTTTTGTCCAGTTTTTCATAGTGACAGTCCTTCAGCCAATCCTCGTAGGAGATCGGCAGCGGATGCCCGAGCTTTTCCTCGAGCAGCGCCTGCTTGTCGATGCTGTCGGCGCGCTCTAAGATGCCGTTCCAGAATTCGAGCACCTCTTCGATGTGCTCGTGGATCTCATAGCGGCGGGCGCCGCCGTCGTAGATCGTGCACTTTTCAAAAAGGGGATTCTGCATCGAGAGCGTCTCGCGACGGAAAGCGGGGGCAATGATGCCGCCTTTCCAGTAGAAGTCGATCAGCGCGCGGTTGATGCCGGAAACGCCCTTGTTTCCCTCTTCATAGCAGCTGAAAATGCCCTCGTAATACACCGTGACAAATCCCTCGAAGCCCGGCCAGTACACACGGATCTCCTGCGTCAGCTTTTCCAGGATCTCAACGCCCTGCGTGCCGCCGATCGTGAAGAGGACGATATTGCGCAGCTTGGTCCCCTGCTTGCGGTAATAGTCGATCACATAGCGCAGGCAGTTCACAAGCGTCTCGCCGGAGGCGATGATGTCGCCGATCAGCAGCGTGCTGTTCGGCACGGTGGCAAGCTTGCAGTATTTGATCTCAAGGCCCGTCATCTCGCCGTTTTCAAAAACGCGCTCGCTCGACATAAAGCTGATGTCGTGGACGCGGATGTGCTCTTTGTAGCAGCTCTCCTCCAGCGGGTAGTTCAAGGCTCCCCGCAGGATCGAGAGGATATTCGCCGACGTGATCTTCTTTTTCTCCTTCAGGTAGTACATCATCTGCGAGGTCGCCGTCACGAGCGAGGCGTACACCTCGTAGCCCACCACCTCCGGATGGTTCATCAGCTTTCGCGTCTCAGCCTCCGAGACAATGTAATACTCGTTGAGGAAGTGCCCTCCCTCCAAACGGTAGCAGTCCACGCCCTGATCGCAGAACTCCGGCACGATCTGAACGTCCTTCCAATTTTCGATCATCGCTCTCTCCTCCTAAAAAAAGACCACCTGTCGAGGAATCGACAGATGGTCCATATTCTAAATATGAAAAACAAAAAGGAAAACGAAATGACATTTGTTGCGTTTTTTCAGCAGCATAGCAGACGTCCTCCCTTTTTTCAACTTATGACATTATATGGATAACGTCATATTTTGTCAATACGCATTTTGCAATGCGGCGCAAGCGCCGTTTTCCTATTCCCTGCGTACCCGCAGGGTGCGGATAAAGGGGGCCATTCTCTCACGTGAGAGAATGGCCCCCTTGGACCCCCAAGAGAACGCAAGGGGCTCTGCCCCTTGACCCCGCACATTGCGGGTTTGCAGCTTGAATGACTGCACGCGCTGCGCAATCAGGTGCGGTGTACATGGCTTCGCCATGAATCTTCTGCGAGTCGTTACCGATTGCAACCGCGCCTTACTATCGTGAGGCGCGAGTGACGCTACCTTGGCGGCAGACTGCCTGCGAAATAGCGGCATTACTGTGCTCGCCGCATTGATGAGTGCTCCGGTAGACGGAAATTAGTCTGCACTACTACGAGACAGGCAGAGCGGCAGCGGATAGTAGAAGCAGAGGCAAGTCGTCTTGCAGCTCTAAACGCGGCAACGCCGCGCTATGGGCAGTGCAATCGGCAAGCATCGCACCTCTTCGAGCTGCTCGCTTGCAATGGCGGGGTCAAGGGGCAGAGCCCCTTGCGTTCTCTTGGGGGTGTAAGGGGGATATTCTCTCACGTGAGAGAATATCCCCCTTAACCGCTCCCCTGCGCGGCGCAGGGACACAACCCCATAGAGGTTTTGCAAAAAATTTCAAAAACCACTTGCAAACTCCCTTTTCCGTGTTATGATGATGACCGAAAAAAAGAACGTGCAGTGCACATGGCAAGAAAGAGTGATCGATTTGTTGGATTTTTTGAAACAGGAGGGGCTGAGTCCCAACCTTTTGGATGGCATTTGTGAATTTAACGCGCAGTATCCGACGCCGCCGGAGCTGCAAAACCGCATCCCGCAGCCGCGGTATCATTATTATGGCAAGGACGTGTGGGAGGCGGCGGTCGCCGCCATTTTGTGCGGGGAGAACCTGCTGCTCGCGGGCAGCAAGGCCACGGGCAAAAACGTACTGGCGGAAAACCTCGCCCAGGTCTTTGCCCGTCCCGCATGGGACGTGTCGTTCCATGTGAACATGGACGCCGCGAGCCTCATCGGCATGGACACGTTCGAGGGCGGCGAGGTCCGCTTCCGCCCCGGCCCCGTGTACCTTTGCGCAAAGCATGGTGGCTTCGGCGTGCTCGACGAGATCAACATGGCAAAAAATGAGGCGCTTGCTGTACTGCACGCGACGCTCGACTTCCGCCGCGCCATCGATGTTCCCGGCTACGAGCGCGTGGAGGTCGATCCCGCCGCGCGCTTCATCGGCACGATGAACTACGGCTATGCCGGCACACGCGAGCTGAACGAAGCGCTCACGTCGCGCTTTGTTGTCATCCAGATGCCGTCTATCGACCAGGACGGTCTTGTGCGCCTGCTTGGCGACGAATTTCCAACGCTTGAAAAGAAGTACAAAGAGCAGTTTGCGCAGCTATTCCTTGATCTGCAGAAAAAGTGCGAAAACGCGGAGATCTCCGAAAAGGCGCTCGACCTGCGCGGTCTTCTCGACGCGCTGCGTCTGATCCGCCGCGGCGTGGGCGCGAACCGCGCGCTTGACATGGGCATCACGAACAAGGCGTTCGACGCCTACGAGCAGAGCCTGATCCGCGACGTGATCGCTGCGCGCATCCCCGCAAAGCTCGACCGCAGCCGCCTGTTCACCGACTGACATGGAGACGTCAAGCTATTCCGCCCAGCAGCGCCGCGCCATCAACCTCGTCTGGACGGCGAGCGGGGACTATCAGTTCGAGCCGCAGTTTTTAGCGCTCAAATCAAACGGTGAGCCGGACTTTTACATGAACTGCGTCATCGGCCTTGTGCACAAGTGGTTCGGCGACAAGATGCCAAAGCGTCTCTTTGCCTACTGGGCGGGCGACGCGCGGCAGAACGTTTTCGACGAGCTGTGCTGGCTGGCGCTCGAGAACGCGGCGTATGAAAAGGAACTGCCCGAGCGCCCTGTGCTCGCCGATCTCCGCCGCAAGCACGCGGAGGAGTTTTTCGCGTCGGAATACCAACTTTCGCGACAGGAGTGGATGGAGAAAAACCAGCTCGTCTACGCCGTGCAGTCCGACCGCTGGAAGACGATCCTCGGGCAAAAGCCGCCCATTCTCGCCCCGTGGGAAAAGGGGCTTGCGCAAGCACTCGCCTGCCCCGGCACGATGAACGCCGCGGAGCTTGAGATCGCCGTGCGCGCGGCATTTGAAAAGTACCTGCAATTCGATGGCACGGTACATAAAAAAGGCGGCTTCCAGCTGCACTTTGACGACAAGTGGGCGCCGCTTCTCACCAAGCTCCTGCCGACGGAGATCGTCCGCACGGACGATCTGACCATCGGCCGCTCCGCCATGCCGGGCGAAAACGGCATGGTCAAGGTCTCGAACGCGCTGCGCGCGCATCTGCGCTCCAACGAGCACGAAACGGAGGACCGCGGCTACATCGAGCGCTGCTTCGGCCGCAGCATCTATTCCCCCGACAAGCTCGCGCGCATCGAGCAGCAGCTCTGCACCGGCAACCACTTAGGCTGCCACCTGTGGTTCACAAGGGGCGCGAGCGCGTCGGACCAGCTCATCAGCGCGGACACGCAGCGTCTTTACGAGCAGGCCGAGGAACAGGCCAGGCTGAACCGCGCCGCCTTCGCACACGACCTCGACCTGCATCAGAGCGCGCTCGCGCGCCTGAGCGAACAAATTCGAAACTGCCTGCTCATCCACCAGCAGCCCGAGCGCATCCCCGCCCGTCAGGGCTGGCTGGACGGGACCAAGGTCTGGCGCGAACCGGTGCTGCACGACGACCGCGTATTTTTACGCAGCGACGAGGAGAGCCGTCCCGGCTTTGCCGTCGATCTGATGCTCGACGCCTCGGCCTCGCGCCTGCACTGTCAGGAGGCTATCGCCATTCAGGGATATATCTTAGCCAAAAGCCTCGCCTCCTGCGGCATCCCCGTGCGCGTGACGAGCTTTTGCAGCCTGCGCGGCTACACGGTGCTGCGCATTTTGAAGGATTTTGGCGACAAGAACGGCGAGCGCAATGTCTTCAATTACTTCGCCGCGGGCTGGAACCGCGATGGGCTCGCGCTGCGCGGCGCGGGCGAGCTCATCAAGTCCGCACCCGCGGAAAAGCATCTGCTCATCCTGCTGACCGACGCCTCGCCCGACGATAGCCACAAAATCCTGCCGAGCGGCAAAGTCCCGCTCAGCCGCGACTACGACGGGCAGATCGGCGTCGATGACACGGCGGAGGAGGTGCGCGCCCTACGCGCGCAGGGCATCCGCGTCGCCGCCGTCTTCATGGGTGAAAACGCGAGCGTTCCCGCCGCGAACGCCATCTATGGCCGCGACCTTGCGCGCATTCGCCGCATCGACCAGCTCGCCGCCGCGGCGGGCCGGCTCATTCAGGACGAAATTCGCGAACTCAGCAGCTGACAAAAAGGGTCCCGAAAGTTGAACTTTCGGGACCCTTTCTTTTATGTCAGGATGTGCGAGAGCGTCTCCATCAGCCGCCCTGCCTCGATGGGCTTGGCAATGTGGGCGTTCATGCCCGCGCGGATGGTCTTTTGCTTGTCCTCTTCAAAGGCGTTGGCCGTCATCGCCACGATGGGCACGTTGGCAACGTCGCTTGGCAGCGTGCGGATCTGGCGCGTGGCGGCGTAGCCGTCCGGCTACGGCATCTGGATGTCCATGAGCACCAGATCGAATTCTCCCTGCTTCGAGTCCTGCAAACGCTCGACGGCGACATCGCCGTCGTCCGCGGTATCGACCGTAAAACCCGCGTCCTGCAAAATTGCCTGCGCGATCTCCTGGTTGAGAAGATTGTCCTCAACCAGAAAGGCCTTTTTGCCCTCAAAGCGGTACGGCGACGCGGGCGTCTCCTCCTTTTTCACGCGGTAGGGCTGCGAGAGCACGTCGCGCAGCTCGGACATGAACAGCGGCTTGGAGAAAGAACGCCGTCACACCTGCCTCGCGCGCCTCCTGCCCGATGTCCGCCCAGTCATAGGCCGTCAGAATGATGATGGGCTTGCTCTCGCCGATGAGCTTGCGGATGCGGCGCACGGTCTCGATGCCGTTGAGGTCCAGCATCATCCAGTCAATGATGTAGGCGCCGAACTCGTCTCCCTGCTCCACAGCGACCTTGGTGCGCAGCACCGCCTCCTTGCCCGAGAGCGTCCACTCCGAGCGCATGCCGATCTCCTGCACCATGCGGCTCACACTGATGGCGGTGTCGGAATCGTCGTCCGCCACAAGCACGCGCACGCCCTGAAGCTGCGGAACGACCTCGTACTTGGCGGAGTTGCCGAGCACCTTGAACGGGATCGACACGGTGTACTCCGTGCCCTTGCCCTCTTCGCTCTCGACGCTGATGGTACCGCCCATCATGTCGACGATGTTCTTGCTGATGGCCATGCCGAGGCCCGTGCCCTGAATGCCGCTGACCGTGGCGCTCTCCTCGCGGGTGAATGCCTCGAACAGGTGCTTCTGGAACTCCTTGCTCATGCCGATGCCGTTGTCCTTGACGTGGAACTCATAGGTCGCGTAGCCGTTGGAAAAGCCCGGCTTCTGGATGATGCAGACGATGATCTGTCCGCCGTTTTTCGTGTACTTGACCGCGTTGCTCAAAAGATTTAAGAGCACCTGATTGAGCCGCAGCTTGTCGCAGAGGATGTCCTCATTGTCCACATCCACCGCGTCGATGAAAAACTCAATATTTTTCGACACGATGTTCGCGTTGACGATCGTGCGCAGATCGTGCATCACGTCGGGCAGATGGACTTCCTTTTCCTCGATCTTCACACGCCCGCTTTCGATGCGGCTCATGTCCAAAACGTCGTTGATGAGCGAGAGAAGATGCTGGCCCGAGGTCGAGATCTTCGCCAGATAATCCTGCACGAGCTCGGGCTCGTCCACATGCGCCCCCGCCAGCGCCGTGAAGCCGATGATGGCGTTCATGGGCGTGCGGATATCGTGCGACATATTGTTGAGAAACGTCGTCTTCGCGCGGTTCGCGCGTTCGGCGGCGTTCAGCGCGTCGACGAGCAGCTCACGCTGCCGGTATTCCTTCGTCAGCGCCATGCCGATCAAAATGAGCGAAAACGCCATGGAGTAAAACGGCAGCTCGGGGAAGACATACTGTAAACTCATCACGCAGACCGGCAGCGCGTAGGTCACAAAGTACAGCGAGCGTTTTCGTCCCCTGATGCTGCCGCGCAGCATCGCGGCAAACAGCAGCACATACAGGACAAAGGCGATCGTGCTTGGCAGCATATTCGCCTTTCCGCGGAGATACTCTCCCTGTGCCGTCACGGTGTAAATGATCCCCGTCCAGTGGTTGGCCGCCACCAGCGCGATCGTCGCCGCATAGACCCAGAAGAAGCCCCAGCGAAACACCTTCAGGCTTTACGGCCACATACTGCGCAAGCGAGATGACTGCGAGCACCATCGTGAGGTAATGATCACCATTCATCCCCCACGGCGCGCAGGGAACGGACTTGTTATGCGCCAGTCCCCACGCGGCGTCCGCCGTGGCAAACAGCAGCGCCGTGGTGTTGAGCACAAAATAGCTCTTGTCGCTGAATCGCTTTGTGATCGCCGCACTCATCCAGATCACGGCAATGATCATAAAGCAGAACATCGTCATCTGATGGTAGATCGAACTTGTCACTCGCTTACTTCGCCCCTGCTTTCTCTTTTGGAATCAAAATCTTTACATTTCTTAACTATACCGCCCTTTTGTCCATAAAGCAAACTTTTTGTAAAATCATGCAGGAAAACGTCGAAATACATCCATTTATTTTTTTCATTTGCATCCTGCGCGCTTTTACTTTATGCTGTTTTTATGGGGGCGATTCAAATATGAAAGTGTCCTGAACAGTAAACAATCCACCGCAGGAGGATCAAAATATGAAAGCAAAGGTTTATTTTTCCAAGCAGATCACGCCGGAAAAGGTCGTGGAGCTCTACAAGGCCGTGGGTCTCGAGCTGCCCGGCAAGGTCGCCGTCAAGGTGCACTCCGGCGAACCGGGCAACCAGAACTTTCTGACGCCCGAGTTCTGGCAGCCGATGGTCGAGACCGTACACGGCACCATCGTTGAGTGCAACACCGCCTATCCCGGCGAGCGCAACACGACCGACGCCCACCGCCGCACGATGATCAAACACGGCTGGAGCAAGCTCTTCGATGTCGACATTCTCGATGCCGAGGGTCCCGATCTTGAGCTCCCCATCCCGAACGGCAAGCGCATCCAGAAGAATCTGGTCGGCAAGGATATCAAAAATTATGATTCCATGCTCGTTCTTTCCCACTTCAAGGGCCACCCGATGGGCGGCTTCGGCGGCGCGCTCAAACAGCTCTCCATCGGATGCGCGTCCAGCGCAGGCAAGGCGAACATCCACGGCGCGGGCAAGCCCGAAGCGATGTGGACGACCGAGCAGAATGCCTTCCTTGAGTCCATGGCCGACGCGGCGGAGTCCGTCGTCAAGCTTTTCGACGGCAAGATCGTCTACATCAACGTGATGAAGAACATGTCCGTCGACTGTGACTGCTGCGCCGTGGCGGAGGACCCGTGTATGAAAGATATCGGCATTCTCGCCTCCCTTGACCCCATCGCCATCGACCAGGCGTGCCTCGACCTCGTCTACGCGTCCGACGATCCGGGCCGCGACCACCTCGTTGAGCGCATCGAGAGCCTCAACGGCGTCCACACCGTGGAGGCCGCCGCCGAGCTCGGCTTCGGTTCGAGAGAGTATGAGCTGATCGAGCTCTAAGAAAAATCGCAATGAAAAGGCGATGGCCGTACGGCCATCGCCTTCTCCTATTTTCATTTACTTGATGAACCAGATGTCCATATCGACATTGCCCTTGATGCCGTCCACGCTGCCCTTGGATGAATACTGCCACATAGCAAAATCGTAGTAGAACGAGGGCGCGTCCACATCGTAGCGCGCGTACCACAGCGGGTAATCCATGACCTCGCTGAGGTCATACTTGACATAACCCGCGTAGTCGGTGATGTAGATCATCGGGTCGTAGCCCGCGTCCTTGATGATCTTGCAGAAGGCGTTCGCCGCAGCGCAGAGCACGCCGGTCTCGATGCCGTAGGTGCGCGCCTCGCTCTTGCCGATGACCTCCCAGTCGAAGACGACGGGGCCGGTAATGTTGTGTCCGCGCAGCTTGTCGAGCACGTGATAGGCCTCCTCCTGCGCCTCTGCCACGCTCACAGCCTGCGAGAAGAAGTAAGCGCCCACCTGAAGGCCCGCTTTCGCCGCGCCGTCGGCATACTCGTCAAACTTCGTGTCGTCATAGATCGCGCCCACAGTGTAGCCGCGGCCGCCCACACGCGCGATGACAAAGTCCACATCAGTGCGCGCGACCGCGTTCCAGTCCACATCGCCCTGATACTGCGACACGTCGATACCGACGCGCGTGCGCACACTGGGATCGTTGTAGGTCATGATGCTGCCATTCTTGACAAACGCGTTCTTATTATAGCTGTTCGTCGGCACACCCTCGAGCACATCGAGCGTGTAGTCCTTGTAGTAGATCTTCTGCTTCTGGTCGAGCGAGCTGAGCTGATAGATGCGGTAAACGATCGTCGCCACCTCCGCGCGCGTGATGCTGCTGTTGGGGTAGAAATACGTCAGGTCGCCGACCTTCGTGCCGATGAACACACCCGCTTCATAGAGCGCCGTCACATAGCCGTCGTTCACGTCGGCAAAGGGAGAGGTCGTGTTGGATGCGCCATAGCCCAGCGCCTTGGCCGCAAAGCGCGCCACATCGAGGCGACTGATGCCGTTGTCGAGCTGGCTGTCGCTGTAATTCTGCGCGGCAAAGCCCATGGAATAGGCGTAGGTCGCGTAGCCGCTTGCCCAGTGCGCCGTGCTGGGCTTCTGCTCCTTGTGGCCCGTCGAGAGCAGCACGAGCTTGAGCATTTCGCCCGTGCTCGTGGGACGGTTGGGGGCAAACGTGCCGTCGCCGTTGCCGCCGACGATGCCCTGCTCGCTCAGCTCCATGACATAGTTATAGAACCAGTCGGACTTGTTGACGTCGGTATAGGTCTTGCCGGTGTAGCTCGTCGCCGTCCACTGCGCCGTGACGACCGCGTTGCCGTTCACGATGCTGTTTTCCGTGATGGTCTTGCCGTCGCTCGTCTGGAAGCCGGCAAAGCTGTAGCCGAGCTTTTCCGCTTTGGGGAAGCTACCGTAGGTCTTGCCGATCTCGTAGACGGCAAAGTCCGTCTCGTAGGACGTACCGCTTTCCATATTGATGATGAGATACGCAAACTCGTTCTCCGCCGCGCGGGTGCCGTCATCTAAATAAATGGCAGCCTCCTGCAGGCGGCGGTCGGCAAGGCCCGCCTGGGCCTGTCCGCCGGAATGGCACCATTCGCCGAACGCATGCGCCACTTCAAGGCGCGTCGCGTCCTTTTCGCCGCGGGCGATCTTGACCAAGTCGCTCGTGCCGCTCATCCAACCGGTGCCGAAATTGTAGCTGAAGCAGATCAGCGCGTCGAACTGCCCCTGCGTGGGCGTGACGTCGTAGCGGCCAAAAAAGTCGTTGAGCTTGGCCTCATACGCCTCGACCTTGCTCATCAGAAGAAGCTCCGCCTCTTCGCGCGTGATGCCCTCGGGATAATCCTCGGCACTGCACTCCGTGCCGTAGCCGATGTACCACTTGCCGCCGGAGGAATACTTCTCCGCGCGGAAGCCCTCTTCCTCTTCGATCTGCGCAATGGCCGCGTCGCCCGCGCGCATCAGCCGATTGCTCGCCATCGCGGCGGGCACGCAGAGCTGCATGGCAAGGCACAGCGCCAGAAGCACGGCCAGCGGCGTTCTCTTTCTCATGTTCTGCTTCATCTCGTTCTCTCCTTTTGCCGGAATCGGGCGAAAACGCCCACTCTCTAAAATGTCTTTTTATGATACCACAGGTTTACATAAGAATCAACCAAAAAGCGCAAAAAATGCCGCCCCGTGTCGAACCGGGCGGCATTTTCGTTATAGCAGCGCGTCGAAGAGCGCGTCCATATTATCGTCGGAATACTCGACTTCCGCGCTGTACAGCCGGCAGAGCTCGATCTGATCCTCCACCGTGAACTCGCCGTGCAGCAAAAGGTGCAGCGCACCAAACGAGAAAAGCAGCCGGACAGACAGCACGGCGAACGCCGCCTTGCTGCTCACGTCCCTGTCGTCGAGCGCCGTCGGCACGTGGCGGTAGAGAAAATATATGAGCAGCTGCTCATACTCCGTCTCGCGTCCTTTCATGTGCGCGGCAAAATCGTCGAGCGGCAACTCATCTGCGTGCTCGCGCAGCGCTTCCAAAATGCCCGTCCACACCTCGTCCATACGCTCGAGCGAGAGATAAAACTCTGCCCAATGTACAAGCGGGACGTCCGGCACGTGTGCACCGCAGGCCGATAAAATCTGCTCTATTCGCCGCTCGATCGGTTCCTCACGGTTTTGCGCAAGGGTGAAAAGGCGGTCGCGCAGCGTGAGCAGCGCCGTCTCCTCTTCATCAAGCTCCCCCTCGCCCGTCACGACGAGCGTTGTCTTCTCCGGCTTGGTCAAAATGAGGCGCGCGGCCTCCTCGCAGCAGAGGCCAACGCCAATCTCCGTGCGCTCCGAAAAAAAGCTGCGGTAGCGCGGGTGGTCGGTGCAGATCTGGCAGAGCATACCCTCCCCGCCGTATAAAATGAGATCGCAGAGGTTTTTGTCGTTCAAAAACGGGCAGCGCTCCTGCTCGCTGAGGATAAAGTGCGGCATCTCGCCGCTGCGGTCGATACATTTATGCAGGCGCTCGCCCATCTCGCCGCCGATCTGATCGTAGGCGGCGAGGGAATCCCCGTCCACGTCGATCTCCCAGCCGATGCAGCAGTTGTGTCGGCAGCGGTCGGCGATGCAATGGAAAAGCGGATAATAGTCCGGATAAGCGTTCTGCACGGCGGAGTCCTCCTATAGTCGGTGCTGCGCGGTCATAAATCGCGCGTTGCTTCATTATAAATCTCGCAGGCGCGCATTGCAATGAATTTTCTCCTTGCCGCCGCGAAAGAGATATGATATAGTAAAATATATGCGGGCATGATGAAATTGGCAGACATGCGAGATTTAGGTTCTCGTGCCGCAAGGCGTTGGGGTTCAAGTCCCCATGCCCGCACCAAAAAGCATCGAAAGTTTCGACTTTCGATGCTTTTTGGTTGCAAAAATTCCGCAAATAATAGCTTCACCGATTTTCAGCAGCAGTGCCTGCACCGCTCAGCGCTGCGCTTCCCGCAGCGAGAGATATTCGATGAATTTTTGCACAGCAGGCGTCAGATGCGCCTGCTGTTTCATCGCCAGAACGATCGGACGGTAATACGGCTGTTGCAAGGGGCGCACCTCGATCCGATAAGGGATGCGCTGCAAAATCAGATCCGGCAGAATGCTGACACCCAGCCCCTTTTCGACCATCGCCATAATGGCAAAGTCCTCCCAGGTGGTGAAACGGACGTCCGGCTGCACATGGGTGCGCTCCAGCAGGTCGGAAACCTCGGTTTTTCCGCCGTGCTCCAGCAGCAGAAACGGCAGGCCGTCCAGTTCCTCGACGGCCACGGTCTCCTTTGCGGCAAGGGGATGTCCCATCGGCAGCACGGCCTTGTACTCGTCCTGCTTGAGCAGGAGCGTGTCGAATTTCGGCAGCGTCGGAAGGCGCAGAAAACCGCAGTCCACCCGCCCTTCGTCAATCCAATGCTCGACTTCATCGTAGTCGCCGAGCAGCATTTCATACTCGATGCCGGGGTAGTCCTTTTGCAGTACGGCAAAGATATTCGGCAGCCAGTTGATCGCCACGCTCGCAAAAGTCCCGATGCGGACCACACCGGTCTCCATCCCATTCATCCGGTCGATCTGCCCCACAAGCTCCTGATGGTCGTTCAGAACCTTGCGCAAAAACGGCATGACCTGCTCACCAGCAGAGGTCAGGCAGACGCCGCTCTTGCTTCGCTCCAGCAGCGTCATACCTCATTCGCTTTCCAGGTCTGCGACCATTTTGCTGATGGAGGACTGCGCGTAATCGAGCTCCCGTGCCGCGCGGGTAAAACTGCCCTGTTCCACCGTTTTGATAAAGGCGAGATATTTCAATAGAGGATTATCCATATTGCATCTATTCCATTCTTCGATTTTGACTATCTATCATATTCGCTTTTCATATTTTAATGTCTCCTGTATCATATTGCAAGACTGATTAGGAGCGAGCGAATATGAATGGGAAAACCTCAGAAATGGACATGCTGCACGGCCCGCTGAGCGGAAAGCTGCTGCTTTTTACCCTGCCGATTGCACTCAGCAGCATGGTCCAGCAGCTGTTCAATGCGGCGGACACCGCCGTCGTCGGCTACTTTGGCAGCGAGGGCGCGCTTGCGGCGGTCGGGACGAACACCGAGATCATCGCCTTGATCGTCACGCTGTCCTCGGGTCTGTCCATCGGCGCGAACATTTTGATCGCGAACCGCATCGGGCAAAATGAGATTGATGAACTGCCCGCCGCGGTACAGACGGCGATGCTTTTGGCCGCTCTGATCGGTATGGCGGGACTTCTTTGGGACAGGCTGCCGCGGCGCCGCTGCTTGAGCTCATCCAAACGCCGAACAGCATTTTTGAGGAAGCGGCGCTTTACCTGCGGTTCTATATGCTCGGCTATCTGTTTTTGCTGCTGTACGACTTCGGCGCAGCCGTCTTGAAGGCGCGCGGCGACAGCCGTGCTCCGCTCCTCGCACTGATGCTCTCGGGCGCCGCGAATGTCGGGCTCAATCTGTTTTTCGTGGTCGCGCTTCACATGGGCGTCGCCGGAGTCGCCATTGCCACCGACATTTCCACCGCGCTCTCGGCGCTGCTGGTGCTGCGGCGGCTCAAAAAGGACGAGCTGTTTCGCCTTACGTTCCGTGAGCCGAAATTCTCCTTGAAAATTGCGGAAAGCATCCTGAAACCCGGCGTTCCCTCTGCCGTGCAGGGCGCGGTGTTCTGCTTTGCCAACATCTTTGTGCAGGCGTCGGTCAATCGCTTCGGAGAGACGGCGATTGCCGGAAGCACGATCGCCATGAATTTTGAATACTTCACCTACTACATCATCACGGCGTTCAGCCAGACGGCGACCACGTTCACCAGCCAGAATTACGCCGCGGGGCAGCGCGACCGGTGCAGACGCATCCTGTGGCTGTGCCTTGGGCTATCAACCGTTTGCAGCACAATCCCGATTGTTACGATCGTCCTGTTCCGCGACTTTTTCTCGCCCCTTTTTACGCAGGAAGCCGCCGTGATCGAGAGCGCCGCCGTGCGCATCCTATGCATCCTGCTCTTTGAACCGGTCTGCAATCTGTACGAGATCCCGGCGGGCGCCCTGCGCGGCAGCGGGCATGTACTGTATCCTGCGGTCAGCACGATGCTCGGCACCTGTGCATTCCGCATCATCTGGATCTGCATGCTGTTTCGTGCGCATCCAACGCTCCCGATGCTGTACCATGCGTTCCCTCTTTCATGAGCCGCGACGATTTTGCTGGTGAACCTCGGCAGCATGCTAACTCTCCGTTTTCGGAGCCGCTGAAAAAATGACACCGCACGGCAGAAATAACTCTGCCATGCGGCGCATTTTTACTTTAATTTGGTTCGTCAGGCCTGAGGGACGAGCGTGCCCTTCCGGCTCGCGTGGATGACCATGCCGATCACAAAGCCGACGAGCGCAGGCAGCAGCCAGCCGAGGTTCTTGTCGAACAACGGCAGATATTTTTCCGCAAAGGCGATAGGCACATCGAGGCGGAGCGAAGTCTGCACCGACGCGGGCAGCGTCTTCATGCAGTCGAAAATAGCGGCAGCCCATGTACCGATCATCGTTGCGACATACACGGCACGGTCATGAGCGAAGAACTTGCCGATAAAGGACAGCAGGATAAGCGCAATGGCCGGGGGATAGATGAGCATGAGCATCGGGACGGAATACTCGATGATGGCGCTCAGTCCAATGTTGGAAACGGCAAACGAAAACACCGTGAAGAGGATCGCCCAGGTGCGGTAGGAAATTTTGCCGTTCGTCATCTTGACAAACGTTTCCGAGCAGGCCGTGACAAGGCCGATGGAGGTCTTGAGGCAGGCAAAGGTGATGGTGAAGGCGAGGATAAACTGGCCCACGCCGCCGAGGTAATGACCCGCGATCTGCGTGAGGGCGATGCCGCCATTTTCGGACAGCTCGAAAATGCCTCTCGACTGCGCGCCGACCAGAATGGACAGCACGTAGATCAGCGCCATCAGCGCACCGGCAAGAAGACCGGAGGAGAGCACGTCCTCGGCGATGATGTCGTCGTTGTTGACACCCATGCGGCGAATGACGTCGATGACCACGATGCCGAAGGCGAGACCGGCGATGGCGTCCATCGTGCCATAGCCCTCAATGAGCGCGGGAAAGAAGGAACCGTTCTGATAGGCCTCCGTCGGCTCGACTGAGGAGATCGCTGCGCCGGGGGAGAGCAGCGCCGCGATGATCAGCACTGCGAAGAAGAACAGGAAGAGCGGATTGATGATCTTGCCGATCCAGAGGGTGATCTTACCGGGGCGCAGCGAGAAGAACAGCACGAAGGCGAAGAACGCCGCCGAAAAGACAAGCAGATACAGCCACTCCGGCGAATCCGCGCCCAGCAAGGGCGTGATGCCGGTGGTAAAGGAAACGGTCGCGCATCTCGGGATGGCGAAGAGCGGGCCGATGGTCAGGTACAGAAGGCAGGTAAAGAAAATGCTGTAGCCCTTGCCGACCTTGCTCGAGAGCGTCTGCAGGCCGTCGGAATGCGTGATGCCGATGGCGGCGACGCCGAAGATGGGGATGCCAACCGCCGTGATGATAAAGCCGATCATGGCGACGACCGCGTTGCGGCCGGCCATCTGGCCGAGATGTACGGGGAAGATCAGGTTGCCCGCGCCGAAGAACATTCCAAACAGCGTTCCGGCGACGAGAATCTTCTGCCGGAAGGTCAATTTTTTAGTAGTCATGGGATAATCAACTCCTTTGTGTTGAAAATATTACACCCTGCACTTGAAAAAGAGAAACGCTCGGTTATAATAGGTATATTACAAATCAAAATACCCTTTATAGGAGTGGGGATATGGACAGCAAAAAATTTGAAATTCTGATGACCGCCGTCAACCTCGGCAGCTTTTCCAAAGCGTCTGAGGTCGTGGGCTACACACAGTCGGGGCTGACGCACCTCATCAACGGTCTGGAGCGCGAGATCGGCATGAAGCTCATCCGGCGCGACCACAGCGGTATTTCGCTGACAGAGGACGGGGAGGCGCTGCTGCCCGCGATCCGCGAATACCTCAGCGCGACGGCGAAGCTCGAAAACCAGATCGAGACCATCACGCAAAAGCGGACGGCGACGATCCGAATCGCCGCTTATGCGAGCCTTGCCATGCACTGGATGCCGGAAATTCTGTACCGCTTCCGCCGCGTGTGTCCGGAGACCGACGTGGATCTTCGCATGGTGGACCACGAGCTCGAACCCTTTGAGCTGCTCGAGGAGGGGCGCACGGACGTCATCTTTGCCGCGCGGCAGAGCCACATCAACTGCGACTGGACACCGCTCTACTACGACGCGATGTACGCCATCCTGCCGGAGGACTATCCCACCGGCAGCGAAGAGACCTTCCCCATCGAGGAATTCGACGGAAAAGAATTCCTGATGCCCTACGGGCGCTTCGACATCGACGTGAACGCTGCGCTGAGTCCCAAAAAGGTGAAGCCGAATATCCGCCCCTGCCATGTGGACGATGAAACGGTCATTCGCATGGTCAGCAAGGGCCTTGGCATCACAATGATGACGGAGATCATGATGCGCGGGCGGACGCACGGCGTAAAGACGCTGCCGGTCAGCCCGAAAACGGGACGGGAGCTCGGCATCGGTATGCACCTGAGCAAGAACACGCCAGAGGAAATTCTGCGTCTGCGCGAGTGCGTGCTTGATTTCACGCGCGAGCTGATGTGAAAATTTCCCATCCGCGATTTAGAAATGGCCGCCCCATCAAAAAAGTAAAGCAGGGCGCTTGCCTTTTAGGCAAGCGCCCTGCTTTGTTGATTTTGGGAATGGTCTTATCCTTCGATTTTTGCCGAAGCCGCGCCATCACTCTTTTGCAGATGCGCATAGCGGCGCGAGGGGCGGAAGTACAGCACCGCTGCCAGCATTAGAAGCGCCGTGGTCGCAAGGCTGATGGGGAAGACCAGCATGATGTTCATAAACGTCTTGTACTGCGGGAAGACCCAGCGCAGCCAGCTCAGGCGGACGCCGCAGACGCCCAGCATCGTCAAAACGGCGGGCGGCAGTGAAATTTCAAAGCCGCGCAGGTAGCCGGAAAGCACCTCGTAGCAAAGGCTGAACAGGTGCGACGGCATGATCAGCATGAGGCGAATATAGCCCGTCTCTACCACCTGCGGGTCGCCGTTGAAGATGGTGAGCAGCGACTTTCCGAAAAAGAGGATCAGAGCGATGGCGACGCCGAGGCTGATGATGCCCTCGAGAAGACACAGCAGCAGCGTTTTCTTGCAGCGCTTGATCTCGCCCGCGCCGAAGTTCTGTCCGACGAATGTCGTGCAGGCCTGCGAGAAGGAGTTGAGGATATCGTAGGTGATGACCTCAATGTTGTAGGCCGCGCTCGATGCCGCCATGACGACCGTGCCGAGGCTGTTGATCGCGCCCTGAATGACGATATTCGCGATGGAGAACATCGCGCTCTGCACACCCGCGGGAACGCCGATGCGCAGAATTTGCTTGAGGCACAGCCCGTCGATGCGCAGCTTTTTCGGCTCAAGGCGGATGACCTTGTCCGTTTTAAGCAGGAAACCCCACAAGATTGCCGCGCTGACCGCGTTCGACAGCACCGTTGCGATCGCGACGCCGTCCACGCTCATGTGGAGCGCGGCCACGAAAAAGAGGTTCAGGATCACGTTCAGAACGCCGGAGGCCGTCAGCGCGATCAGCGGAATTTTCGTCTCGCCCACGCTGCGGAAGACCGCCGCCTCAAAGTTGTAGAGCAGGATCACCGGCAGGCCCGCAAGATAGATGCGCAGGTATAGCAGCGCCAGCGGGAACACATCGTCCGGCACATTCAGCTGATTCAGCAGCGGAACGGCGAACAGCTCACCGATGACCGCCGCGATCAAACCGCCCAGCACCGCCACGACGATGGAGGTGTGCACCGCGTGGTGCACCATCGTGTCGTTCTTTTCGCCGATGGCGTGCGCGATCGTCACGTTCGCGCCCAGCGCGATGCCGATGAACAGGTTGACGATCAGGCTGATGATCGAGCTGTTTGTGCCGACGGCCGCGACCGCCACAGTGCGGAGCTCGCCGGTAAAGTTGCCGATGACGGCGATGTCCGCGGCGTTGAACAGCTGGCTCAAAATCGCCGTGGCCGCCACCGGAACGGCAAAGCGCGGGATCTTATCCCAGAGCGGTCCGTGAAGCATATCCAATGATTTTTTCTGCGCTGCAGCTTTCAATTCTACTGCCCCTTTCCGCAATTTGTCTGGCCTATGATATCACGCTTTGGGCCAAATGCAAGAGGCAGAAAAGTCAAAAATGGAGCACAGTGCAAGGAATGCTTTGTTTTGCTGCGAAAAGCGCGGATACTCACAGGCATTCCTGCAAAATTTCGCAAATTTCATCATGGGTCAGCTTCTTGCAGCCGCCAGCAGTGACGTTGGTGGAATCCGTGATGGCACGGAAGTCGGTGTCGGCGGGGATGCCAAGCTCGGTAAAGGTAGTCAGCAGACCGCTTTCCTTAGTAAACGCGGCCAGCGCGTCGATACCGGCAGCCGCGGTCTCCTCGTCGCTGCCCTTGGGTGCGGTGCCCCAGACATTCTGAGCAAACCGCGCAAACCGCGCCGCACCAGACTTGTAGATGTGGCGGTACAGAACGGGATGGATCACCGCCAGGCCCGCTCCATGGTTGCAATTGGTGTAAGCGCCCAGCTGGTGTTCGATCTGATGCGCCTGAAAATCCGTGACCTTGCCGATCTTCAGCACGCCGTTCTCTGCCATGGCGGACGCCCACGCCAGCTTCGCGCCCTCCTGCACCTTGGCATAGGTGGGGTTCGACACGATGCCGGAGAATTCCACAACGCGCTTGCCCGCGGCGTTCAGAATGCTCACGACTTCATCATACACGCCGTTGCGCTTGACAGAACCGCCGCCGTAGGCCAGCATGACGGTCTCGCCGTAGTTTGACAAAAGGCCACCGAGGTGCTCTTTGACAACGTTCTTGCCGAAATACACCTTGGTCTTGTTTTCAAAAACAAAGTTATTCATCATAACGCATCCTCTCTGACCGTTTTTCTTGCGGTATTCGCCGCTGTTGTGCTATCATTGCCGATGGCAACTTCCGGTTGATACTGCCGATTATAAATACCGGTTGTAACAGCCGGTCAAGAGGTTTTTGAGGAAAAAACACAATTTTTACGCAGCAGAGAGGAATTACCATGCGCTACACCATGATGCAGGTCTGCAAGGAAACGGGCATGACCTATCAGGCCTTAAAATTTTACTGCAACGAGGGGCTTGTCCCCAACGTCAAGCGCGACAAAAACAACCGCCGCGTGTTTGACGAGCGGGACGTCGCGTGGATCAGCAGCCTGACGAGCCTGAAAAAATGCGGCATGAGCATTCAGGAGATGAAGGACTACCTCGCCCTCTGCCTGCAAGGCAAGCGCACCATCCCGCAGCGCAAGATCCTGCCGGCGCAGAAGCAGGAGGCACTGCGCGCAGGCATTCGGGAATTGCAGGACAGCGTCGCCTACATCGACTGGAAGCAGAATTTTTACGACGAAGTGCTCTCCGGCAAGCGGCCGTATGAGAGCAATCTTATTCGGGTAGAAAAATAGGCGCAAGGCTGGCGTCAGCATAAAAAGCAGGAGGCGTACCGCTCGGTATCGCCTCCTGTTTGCATTTCTGCCGTATTTCATCCCAGCGCCACGTCGAGCACCATCATCAGGCTGAAGCCCACGGCGAAGAACACCGTGCCGATGTTGGAGTGCGCGCCCTGCGACATTTCGGGGATCAGCTCTTCGACGACGACATAGAGCATCGCGCCCGCGGCAAAGCTCAGAAGATACGGCAGCGCCGGAACGATGAGCGACGCAGCCAGGATGGTCAGCACCGCGCCGATGGGCTCGACGATGCCCGAGAGCACGCCGCCCCAGAAAGCTCTTGCTTTGCCCATGCCCTCGGCGCGCAGCGGGAGCGAAATGATCGCCCCTTCGGGAAAATTCTGAATCGCGATGCCGAGTGAGAGCGCCAGCGCGCCCGCCGCCGTGATCTGTGCGCTGCCGGAGAGATAGCCCGCATACACCACGCCGACGGCCATGCCCTCGGGGATGTTGTGCAGTGTGACGGCCAGCACCATCATCGTCGTGCGCTGGAGTTGGCTCTTCGGCCCCTCGACCTGCCCGCTCTTGGCGTGCAGGTGCGGGACGACGTGGTCGAGCAGCAGCAAAAAGAGAATGCCGACCCAAAAGCCGAGAAACGCCGGCAGAAACGAGAGTTTCCCCATCGCCGACGACTGCTCGATGGCGGGGATCAGCAGGCTCCAGACCGAGGCCGCGACCATCACGCCCGCGGCAAAGCCCGTCAGCGAGCGCTGCACAGCGTCGCTGAGCGACTTTTTCATGAAGAACACGCACGCCGCGCCGAGCGACGTGCCGAGAAATGGGATCAAAATGCCGTAAAATGCTTCCATATCGTTCACCGCCTTTTCTGTGTGAAATATCAATTCTGTTAAATACATCTAACTTCTGGACATAGTATACCAGCGAAAGCCGCGGGATGCAAGTGCCGCGGGGCGCGGAATGGGAAAAGCCTATCGCGGCGAGCGGGGCGAGAAAGCGTATGTAGCAAAGAAAATATCGCAAAAATTTGAAAACCGCTCTTGCAATGCGAAAATCGCTGTGCTACAATACGCAAGGTTGATCACCTTCCCGAAGGCAAGCGGGAAAGCAGGATATATTGGAAAGCTGCCCTGCGGCGGCTTTTCAAAAGACTGCAAGTTAGAGCGAACTAACCGCTTGCGCCGCGCCGGTGGGAACATCATATCAATAGGAACAGTGCCGCCTGATTTCAGGCGGCACTGCTTTTTGCGTTTTCGTCAAAAACAAAATGTTCAAACTTTCCTTTAGTTTTTTTAGGTTGGCGGGCAATAATGACCTCGTTCCAAGGGGAAAGCGAAAAACGACAGCCCCGCGGAAGCATTTGGGATACACAATGACGAAGGAGGTCTTTTTTGATGAAAAGCAAAAAGATTCGTTCTCTTTTCTGTGCGGCGGCGCTGACACTGTCGCTCGCCGCGTGCGGCAGCAAAACATCGGACTGCTCCGGCCAGACGATCACCGGCGAGATCACCGATATTGACGGCACTGCCGTGACGATGCAGCTCGGCGAGCTGAGTGCGGGCGGTATGCCGTCCCATGACGTGTCTGACAGTTCCGATTCCGGCCAGACGCCGCCCGACAAGCCGGACGGCGAAACGCAGAGCGGCAACAGCAGCAGTGAGGATCATGCATCGTCCGACAGCAGTCAGCCGCCCGCAAAGCCCGACAGCCAGAGCGGCAGCACCGACAGCCAGCCGCCCGAGATGCCGAGCGGCCAGGACAGTTCTTCCAACAGCCAGAGCGGTGATTCCGGCAGCCAGCCTCCAGAGAAACCTGATGGTGAGGCCCCGAGCAGCAGCGCCCCCGGCGGCATGGGCGGCAGCAGCTTTACCGCGGGCGAGGAGAGTGTGATGCTCGACTTCGCGAATGCGGAAATTACAAAAAATGACGAGAGCATCGAGCTCAGCGACCTCGCCGAGGGCGATATCCTGACCGTTGAGGTCGGCAGCAACAACACCGCGGCGGCACGACGAGCGCGAGCAACTTAGTTGTCGAGACCTCCGGCAACTCGTCCGCGGCCATCCGCTCCGACCGCGGCGGCGGTACGGTCAACGTGAGCGGCGGCGCGTACACCTCGAACGGCTACAACTCCCCCGCGGTCTACTCCACGGCGGACATCACCGTGAAGAATGCGAACCTGACGGCGAACAACTCCGAAGCCCTTGTCATCGAGGGTAAGAACTCCATCACGCTCGAAGACTGCTATGCCACCGGCAACATGAGCGACACCAAGGGTACGAGCTCTTCGGAAAACGTCCACAACGTGATGATCTATCAGTCCATGAGCGGCGACGCGGACGTCGGCACGTCCGTCTTCTCGATGACCGGCGGCAGCCTCGTTGGCAGCAGCGGTGACATGTTCTACATCACGAACACCCACTGCCTGCTGACGCTTTCCGGCGTGAATATCGTCAACAATGATGCGGACGGCGCGCTGCTGCGCGTGGTCGGCTACTCCGCCAGCCGCGGCTGGGGAACCGCCGGCAGCAACGGCGCACAGGTCGAATTCGCCGCAGACGGTCAGACGCTTGCAGGCGACATCATCGTCGATACCATCTCGACGCTCACGATGACGATGAAAAACGGCAGCACCTTCACCGGCACCATCAACATCATCGACAATGCCGAGGGCGGCACCGCCGTCAGCGACAACGCGATTGTCGCGATCGAGAACGGCTGCACGTGGAACCTGACCGGCAACTGCACGCTTACGAGCCTCACCAACAACGGCACCATCAACTTCAACGGCTATATCATCACGCTGGCAGACGGCACGGTGCTGAAGTGAGCCCGCTTTACCCCTGCTGCTGTATATACTCCTCAATGGTGCGCAGGAAGGCCTCTCCGTAGCGGGAGGCCTTCCGCTCGCCGACACCCGAGACCTCAAGAAGCTCTGAGAGCGAGCGCGGCGCTTTCTCCGCCATGTCGGCGAGCGTCGCGTTCGAAAAGATGACGTAGGCGGGAACGCTCTCGCGTTTGGCAAGCTCCGCGCGCTGGGCGCGCAGCGCCTCGTAAAGGCTGTTTTCCTCGAATTCGTCCAAAAACGCGCCGCGCGGGCGCTTTTTCTCTGCCTTCGGTTCCACCCGCTTCTGCATCAGCACGCATTCGCCGTCAAAGAGCACGGCGGATGCTTTTTTTGTGGGCCTGAGCGTCGAATAGCGCTGGTCGACCTCGAGATATCCCGCGGATTCGAGGTATTCGATGTACCGCTCGATGACGCTTGGCGACGTCTTGTCCATGAGACCATAGGTCGACAAGCTCGCAAGACCGAGCGACAAAAGCCGCTGGTCGCGGCTCCCGCGCAGGACCTGAATGACGAGCGTTTTGCCGACATAGTAGCCCAGCCGCTCGCGGATGCGCATGACGCACGATAAGATCATCTGCGCCGAGAGCGTGATGTCCTCGGTCTGGTAGGTCGCTTTACAGTTGGAGCAGTTCCCGCAGTTTGCGGGGTGTATCTGGCCAAAGTAGTCAAGCAGCCGCCCGCGCAGACAGTCGACGGATTTGCAGTACCCCGTCATCGCCTGTAAGCGCTCATAGTCGCGCTTGCGCACGAGCGCGGCATCCTCCTCCGAGAGCTGGTCGGCCCCGCCGTTTTCGATGAGAAAACGCGCGGTCTCCACGTCAGCGGGCGCGAAGAGCAGGATGCAGTCGGCGTTCTCGCCGTCGCGTCCGGCGCGGCCCGCCTCCTGATAGTAGGCCTCGAGGCTTTTCGGCATGTTGTAATGGATGACAAAGCTGACGTTTGACTTGTCGATGCCCATGCCGAAGGCGTTCGTCGCGACCATGACGGTCTTGCGGTCAAACTGAAAATCGTCCTGATTCTGCTGCCGCTCCTCATCTGTGAGGCCAGCGTGATAGCGCGTGGCGGCGATGCCGCGGTCACACAGGCTGTCGCACACGCGCTCGACCGCCGCGCGCGTTGCACAGTAGACGATGCCGCTCCTGCCCCGCCGCTCGTCAATGAGTGCGGCGAGGGCGGAAAACTTGTTTTTCGGGCGGCGCACGTCGAAATAGAGGTTCGGACGGTCGAAGCCCGTCACGATGCGGTACGGGCTTTGCAGCTGCAAGAGCCGCAGAATGTCGGACTGCACCTGCTTTGTCGCCGTCGCGGTGTAGGCCGCGACAATGGGTCTGCGCGGCAGGGCATTGATGAAATCGACAATGCCGAGGTAACTCGGGCGGAAGTCCTGTCCCCACTGCGAAATGCAGTGTGCCTCGTCCACAGCGAGAAACGACACATCCATCTCCTGCATCAGCGATAAAAAGCTGTTCGTTTCCAACCGCTCGGGCGCGACGTAGATGAGCTTGTAGGCACCCTTGCGCGTGCGGGCGTAGACCGTGCGGATCTGCTCACCTGTCAGTGAGCTGTTGATGTACGCCGCGGGAACGCCCGCGCTCTTGAGCGCTGCGACCTGATCCTTCATCAGCGAGATGAGCGGCGAGACGACGAGCGTGATGCCCGGCAGGAGCAGTGCGGGGATCTGATAGCAGAGCGACTTGCCCCCGCCCGTCGGCATGACGCACAGTGCATCGCGCCCGGAGAGAATGGAGTCGATGAGTTCCTCCTGCCCCGCGCGAAACGCGCTGTGGCCGTAATATTGCTTTAAGATGCTGTATTTGTCCATGAAAAAGTGTTCCGTTTCCTGTTTTTCTATGATGTTACCCCATCGGGAAGAAATTGTCCACGAAAAAATGCGGAAGTACATCGTCTCCCCTAAACCGTCCCACCTTTTAAGCGCTTATCCGGCAAATCGGGGCATTGCCCTCACAGGCAATACCCCGATTTATGCATCTTTTATCAGCCGCGGCAAGCTGCGATAATCGCAGCAAAATCTTCCGCCTTGAGGGCGGCACCGCCAATCAGGCCGCCGTCGATGTCCGGCTGAGAGAGCAGTTCTGCTGCGTTGCCGGGCTTCATCGAACCGCCGTACTGGATGGTCAGCCCCTCGGCAACCGCTTCGTCGTAAAGCTCGCCTACTGTTGAGCGGATCATGGCGCAGACCTCTTCAGCCTGTGCAGCGGTGGCAGTCTTGCCCGTACCGATTGCCCACACAGGCTCATAGGCAACGATCAGGTGCTCCATCTGCTTGCTGTCGATCTCCTTGAGCGCAACCTTGAGTTGGGCGCGGATGATCTCATCCGTAATCCCCCGCTTACGCTGCTGCTCCGTCTCCCCGACGCAGAGGATCGCAGTCAGACCGGCATTCAGCGCGGCGGTCAGGCGGAGGTTGACGGTCTCGTTTGTCTCACCGAAGTACTGGCGGCGTTCGCTGTGGCCGATGATGACGTGCGTCACGCCGAGCGTCAGGAGCATATCGGTGCTGATCTCTCCGGTGTAGGCTCCGTTTGACGCAAAGTGGACATTCTGCGCGCCCACCTTGATGCCGCTCTCTGCCGCGGCTTCGCAGGCAGTCTGCAGGCTGGTAAACGGCGGGCATACGACCACCTCGCAGGCAGTGGTATCGGCTACAGCTTTGATCTGTTCTATCAGCAAAGATGTTTCCTCTGCCGTTTTATTCATCTTCCAGTTGCCGGCAATGACGGTCTTACGCTTTATATTCATCGTTTCTCTCCCCATTTATTCAGCCAACACTTTTTTCAGATTTGCAAACCGCGGCAGCGAGTCGTTCTTCGTCAGGCACGGCTCTCCCTGAATGAGCGGCAGCGCATAGTCGATAAAATCACGTGTCACACCGTTCCCCTTGGCATTGATCCAATCCAGAGGGACTTTTTTCTCCGCATTTGCGACCTCGGTGAGCGGCAGCAGCTTCGTCTTGCAAACGTAGTGGCCGTCCACAGTCTCACGCTCAAAGGCGAC
>ENA-UEYD01000273-UEYD01000273.1-human-gut-metagenome-genome-assembly--contig:-NODE-273-length-49720-cov-15.291360_pt1 | contig 49720 bp, 35 predicted proteins | sample MGYA00242907_ERZ507875 | MGnify/ENA primary metagenome ERZ507875 (study PRJEB26167, sample SAMN06115506) | human gut metagenome | host: Homo sapiens | place: China:Shandong | collected 2015-08-07...
CACGCCGATGGTACTGCGTAACAGTGGGAGAGTAGGTAGTCGCCGTTTTTTTTAGAGAAGCCCCCGTATCGATAGAAGGATACGGGGGCTTTATTGTTTTTGTCCCTTTGGGAACTTTCCTTTACCTCATTCTATTCCTTTGATGAAGGGAGTGTTACAATGATTAAAAGTCTTTAAAACCAGGTAATTATCCCATTATTTTATATCTCTGTTTCATTCTTTTTTTGTACCTTTACTTCATATTAAAAGGTATGATAAAACCTTTAATCAATGAACATTTTTATTGGTTGACAAAAGAAAACAGCTATTTGGTGAAACTAAATGCAATCAGTTTATGTTTATTATGTAGATTTATTGAACGACATGAAAACAACTGTAAAGACATTTTGGATTAGCATGCTACTGATACTCACTTGCAGTATTAGTGGAAAAGCTGTTGACTTTGCCCAAATCGGTGTAAAGTCTGCTGAAGTATGTAAAGCTTCTGCTACGTTGTCTTCATGTTCATCGACCTCATCTAAAAAAATTAAACAGGAAAACTCAAGATTTGCGGATATCAGCTATTCATGGACAACAGATGTTGAGTTGGGTACCAAGCCTATTTCTGAAATTTACTCTTCTCACCAGCAGCGTATACGCAGAGTGATAGAAGATAATATATTCCTTAGAAACATATTCCTGATATTGTCCAACCATGAGAACTTACTCGTACATGGTCGGAGCAAACAATACTTTTCGGACAAAGACCCGTACTATGCTGTGACGGGTAGTGATTACTACATCTACACGCTTCGGCGGATTTTGATTTAGCCACTGACTTCCCTTTCTAATTTCCCCCTTTTTCTTCCTTTTTCACTTGTGAAAGTAAGTAAGAGTAGGTGACCTGTGTGCGCATATGTGCTGACTGAGGTTGCAAGGATGAATTACGCCCTATTGGTCCGTAAGAGGGAAGTTATACCCCTACGCTTTATTCTCAAAATCAATTTTAATACCAACAATTAAACTTTTAATCATGGAAACAACTCAAAAAAAAGCAGCCTCTTTTAAAGGCATCAAGTCCGCCGGTTGGGTAATCGTAATTTGCTTTATCATCGCCGTGCTTATTTTTAATTTTGTTCTTGGAAATCCTTCCAACTTCATGAACAATGACCCGAACAACCACCCGCTACCCGGAAACTTCCTGGGCACTATATATAAAGGTGGCTTTATTGTTCCGGTGATTCAAACTCTCTTGCTTACCGTTATTGCTTTGAGCATCGAACGCTACATTGCTATTCGCGCCGCCTTCGGTAAAGGCTCTCTGGTGAAGTTTGTTGCTAATATTAAAGCTGCTTTGGCGGCTGGCGATATGAAAAAGGCCCAGGAAATCTGCGATACGCAACGTGGTTCCGTAGCCAATGTAGTAAACGCTACTTTAAAGAAGTATGCCGAAATGGAGAATGACACGGAGATGGCTAAAGACCAAAAATTGCTTGCCATCCAGAAAGAGCTGGAAGAAGCTACCGCATTGGAGTTGCCGATGATGGAACAAAACCTGCCGATTATCGGTACTATCACCACTTTGGGTACATTGATGGGATTGCTGGGTACGGTTATCGGTATGATCCGTTCGTTTGCCGCTTTGGCTGCCGGAGGCAGTGCAGACTCTATGGCATTGTCACAAGGTATTTCCGAGGCGTTGATTAATACAGCTTTCGGTATCTTGACCGGTGCTTTGGCGGTTATCTCTTATAACTATTACACCAATAAGATTGATAAGTTGACTTACAGCCTTGATGAGGTTGGCTTCTCTATTGTGCAGACTTTTGCCGCTACGCATAAATAAATTGGGATGTGAGATTTCTCAATTATTAATTCTCAATTTCTAATTTGAAAATTATGGGTAGAGCAAAAATAAAAAAGAAAAGTACGTTCATCGACATGACGGCCATGAGTGACGTAACCGTATTGTTGCTTACTTTCTTCATGCTGACTTCTACGTTTGTGAAGAAAGAGCCGGTACAGGTAACCACTCCGGCATCCGTTTCCGAGATTAAGATACCGGAAACGAATGTTCTTCAAATATTGGTCGATCCGAACGGAAAAGTATTTATGAGCCTGGACAAGCAGTCCGACTTGCGCAATGTGCTGGAAGCTATGGGGCAAGAATACGGGGTGACTTTTACTCCCGAGGAAACGAAAAAGTTTATGCTGGCATCCACTTTCGGCGTGCCGATGAAGAGCATGAAGCAATTCCTCAATTTGCCGCAAGACCGGCAGGACGCTGTGTTAAAGAATGAGGGAATACCTACCGACAGTATCGACAATCAGTTCAAAGCCTGGGTGCGTAATGCCCGTGCCACGAATTCCGATTTGCGTATTGCCATCAAGGCGGATGCCAACACTCCTTATTCCGTAATCAAGAATGTTATGAACTCACTTCAGGATCTTAGAGAGAACAGGTATAACCTGATTACTTCCCTAAAGACCACATCTGAAGACTAACGAAAGGAAATATTATGGCCGAAATACAAGAAAACGGTAATAAGAAAGGTGGAAAAAGCAAGCAAAAGAAAATGACCGTACGGGTGGATTTCACGCCGATGGTGGATATGAATATGTTGCTGATTACTTTCTTCATGCTGTGTACTTCACTGAGCAAACCTCAGACAATGGAGATAAGCATGCCGAGCAATGACAAGAGCATCACCGAAGAACAGCAAAGTAAAGTGAAAGCGTCGCAGGCAATCACACTGTTACTGGGAGATGCCGATAAATTGTATTACTACGAAGGAGAGCCCGACTATAAAGACTATACTTCACTGAAGGAGACTTCCTATCAGGCTGACGGTCTGCGGGCTATGCTCTTGAAACGTAATAGGACTGCTGTAAATGAGGTGAACAAGCTGAAACAGCAGAAACTGGAACTTAAAATATCAGAGGATGATTTCCGTAAACAGCTTTCCGAGATAAAGAGCGGAAAAGACACGCCTACGGTTATCATCAAGGCTACCGATGCGGCCTCGTACAAGAATCTGATTGATGCCCTCGATGAAATGCAGATATGTAATATAGGCAAGTATGTGATAACGGATATTGCCGATGCCGACCGGTTCCTGATGAAGAACTATGAAAGCAAAGGCGAGCTGTCGCAGAATATCGCCGAATAGTAACACCTAACAACAGAAGAATATGGCTAAAGTAGATTTAAGTTCTTTGGAATGGTGTGACCTTATATTCAACGGTAAGAATAAAGCGTACGGCGCCTATAAGATGCGTGAGAATTCTCCACACCGTCACAACATAGCCGTGATACTGGTGATAGTGATAGCCTTGATAGGTTTCAGTATTCCCACCCTGATAAAGATGGCGACTCCGAAGCAAAAGGAAGTGATGACCGAGGTAACCACCCTGTCGCAGTTGGAAGAACCCGAAGTGAAGCAGGAAGAGATGAAACGTGTAGAGCCTGTTGCTCCGCCACCGCCGGCTTTGAAGAGTTCCATCAAGTTCACGGCTCCTGTCATCAAGAAAGATGAAGAAGTGAGAGATGAAGATGAAATCAAGAGTCAGACCGAATTGACGGAGACGAAAGTCGCCATCTCCATTGCCGATGTGAAAGGCAATGACGAAGCCAACGGCAAGGATATCGCCGACTTGAAGCAGGTAGTGACACAAGCTCCCGTGGAAGAGGAGAAGGTTTTTGATATGGTAGAGCAGATGCCGACGTTCCCCGGTGGTGCCGGTGAGCTGATGAAATACATTGCCGATCATTTGAAGTATCCGACGATTGCGCAGGAAAACGGTGTGCAGGGACGGGTAATCTGCCAGTTTGTGGTAGGCAGTGACGGTAGCGTACGAGATGCCAAAGTTGTAAAGACCCTGGATCCCTACTGTGACAAAGAGGCTCTTCGCGTAATTATGTCGATGCCCAAATGGATACCCGGCAAGCAGAACGGTAAGGCGGTGTCTGTGAAATATACGGTTCCTATTGTCTTTAGGTTACAATAAATTTTGTGTTATGAAAACGGTGAAGCGACTTCAGCTTTCAGGCTTGATAGTAATGCTGGTTCTGGCCTCTGCCTGCCGGCAAAAGCCCAAGGACGGATTGACGGATACCTATACTTCCGGCGTCATAGCAATTGCCGCCGACGAGAGTTTCCGGCCGATTGTGCAGGAAGAGATAGACGTGTTCGAAGGTTTGTTCCCTCTGGCGGGAATTGTGCCCCGTTACGTGACGGAAGTGGAAGCCGTCAATCTTTTGCTTAAGGACAGTTTGCGGTTGGCAATAACCAGCCGCAGGCTGACTCCGGAGGAGATGAACTCCTTCAACAGCCGCAAGTTTTTCCCGCAAGAGATAAAGATTGCGACGGACGGACTGGCATTAATCACCAATCGGAGCAATCCGGATACCTTGATTAGCGTGAAGGATTTTCGCCGTATTCTTACCGGGGATGCCGGACGGTGGAAGGATATTTATCCGTTGTCCCGCCTGGGAGATATTCGTCTGGTATTCGATAACAAGAATTCCAGTACCGTACGTTTTGCTGTGGACTCCATAGCCGGAGGAGCACCGCTTTCGAACCAAGTGAAGGCGCTGAAAACAAATAGGGAAGTCATTGACTACGTGGCGCGCACGCCAGATGCCATGGGTGTAATCGGAGTGAACTGGCTGAGCGACCGCAACGACAGTACGGGGCTTTCTTTCAGCAAGGAAGTGCGGGTGATGTCTGTCAGCGCTGCCGACAAGGCTACGCCGGCCGACAGTTACAAGCCTTACCAGGCATATCTGTTTTACGGCGATTATCCGCTGGCGCGCAGCATCTATGTTCTATTGAATGATCCGCGAAGCGCACTCCCGTGGGGTTTTGCTTCTTTCCTCGCTTCCGACCGGGGACAGCGGATTATATTGAAGTCGGGATTGGTACCCGCCACCCAACCGGTGCGTGTGGTAAACGTCAAAGATGAATAACTAAAATGAATGCTAACATGAAACGTAAATTATTATTTTGTATGGGAGCGCTGCTGTTATCCGGTACGCTTGCCGCACAAACGCCTGTACCCGAATGGCAGGCCGGGGTAGATAAAGTAAAAAGTCTGATAAAGACGAATCCCGAACAAGCGTCCGAAACGGCCGGAGAATTGCTGAAAGGGAAAAATAAGAAAAATGTGTCGCTGATTGTCTCTGTAGCCCGCGCCTATCTGGATGCCGGTAAGCCGGCAGAGGCGGAAAACTATCTGAAAGCAGCCAAAAAGGCGGATAGCAAGGATGCAAGCGTGTCCGTACTGGAAGGAGACATTGCGCTTGCCGGAAAGGATGTGGGACGTGCCTGCCAGCTTTACGAACAGGCCATCTACTTTAATCCCGATTGCAAGGAAGCTTATCTGAAATATGCCCGTGCCTATAAATCGGCCAGTCCCTCGCAGGCTATCGACAAACTGCAACAGTTGAAATCACTGGCTCCGGACTATTTGGAAGCGGATAAAGAACTTGCCGGGGTGTATTATGCCACCAACCATTTCGGCAAGGCGGCAGAAACCTATGCCAAGTTCATAGATACTCCCGTTGCTACGGAAGACGATATCTTGAAATATGCTTTTGCCCTGTTCCTGAACCATGATTTTGAGAAATCACTGGAAGTGGTTCGGAAAGGTTTGCAAAAGAACGGACGTCATGCGGCATTCAACCGTCTGGCCATGTACAACTATACCGACTTGAAACGTTATGATGAAGCGGAGCAAGCTGCCAATGCTTTTTTTAACGCTTCGGACAATGCCGACTATTCGTACTTGGACTACCGATACTACGGAGCTTTGCTGAGCGCTCTAAAGAAGTACGACCAAGCCGTTGCGGAATATGGCAAGGCGCTTGAGAAGGATAGCGACCAGGTCGATATCTGGCGCGAAATAGCCGATGCGTACGAATTGAAGAATGACTATGCTCAGGCCATTACCGCCTATCAAAAGTATTATGACGCTTTAAGTCAAGATAAAAAGACGGCTGAGTCCCTGTTCCAGCTCGGACGTCTCTATTACGGCCAGGGCACATCTTCGGATACGCTCTCCGTTCGGCCTGCCGACCGTGCAACGGCATTGCAGGCTGCAGACTCTGTGTTTGCGCTGGTTGCCCGACAAGCTCCCGACAGCTATCTGGGTGATATGTGGCGCGCCCGTACCAATTCCGCCATGGACCCGGAGACTACCGAGGGGCTGGCAAAACCTTATTATGAAAAGGTGGCGGAAATGTTGCTGGCTAAGAATGAGCCGAGGTATAACTCTGCACTGATTGAGTGTTACAGCTATCTGGGATACTACTATCTGCTGAAGAGCGATTATCCGGTTTCAAAAGAGTATTGGAATAAAATTCTGGCTATCGACCCCACCAATGCCACAGCTAAAAAGGCGTTGGACGGCATCAAATAGCAATAATTTTAGTTGTTTGTCGTGTCGGGAGGAGTGGAGAGTGATTCTTAGCTCCTCTCATTTTTTATAGGTATCCCCGTTCCTTGGGGTGATTTTGTGTTTGAGAAGGGGATAAAATGAAAAAAGACCGCCGGATTGACGATCTTCTTTAGTTGCGGAGGCCTGACTCGAACAGACGACCTTTGGGTTATGAGCCCAACGAGCTACCAACTGCTCCACTCCGCGATGTTTTGTGGGTGCAAAGGTACGGCTTTTATTTAAATGTGCAAATAAAAGCCGGATTATTTTTCATAAAAAATGCACTAATATACATAATAGGCTGATAAATAGTCCGATAAAATATAAAACATTTCTATTCGCCAATCGGCTTGACTGTTAATAAAATGTGCTTTTGTTTGTGATATATGCGGAAATATCTTACTTTTGCACAAATTATTAAGCAATGTGCAATTAGCCTATGGCCGTATCGAAGACAAAAGCTAAATTAGTGGATGTAGCCCGTCAGTTGTTTGCTAAAATGGGTGTTGAGAATACCACGATGAATGATATTGCCCTCGCTTCTAAAAAAGGTAGGAGAACGCTTTATACCTATTTTAAGAGCAAGGAAGATATCTATATGGCTGTTGTCGAATCGGAACTGGATATGCTTTCGGATATGATGAAGCGTGTGGCGGAGAAGAACATATCGCCGGACGAGAAGATGATTGAGATGATATACACACGTCTGGACGCAGTGAAAGAGGTGGTATTCCGCAACGGCACGCTTCGGGCCAATTTCTTTCGCGACATTTGGCGGGTAGAGAAAGTGCGCAAGCGGTTTGATGCCAAGGAGATACTGCTGTTTAAGGATGTATTGCGCGAAGGAGTGGAGAAAGGCGTGTTCAGAATAGACGATATCGACATGACCGCCGAGCTGGTGCATTATTGTGTAAAAGGGATTGAAGTGCCCTATATCCGCGGCCATATCGGCGCAAAGCTGGATGACGAGACCCGCGACAAATACGTTGTGAACCTTGTGTTTGGCGCACTGCATAGAACATAAAAACATTTAATCAATAATTTAAAAACAGTATGGGATTATTAGACGGAAAAACAGCCATTGTAACCGGAGCCGCTCGCGGCATTGGTAAGGCCATCGCTTTAAAGTTCGCTCAAGAAGGAGCTAATATAGCATTCACCGATTTGGTGATTGACGAAAATGCTGAAGCTACGGCAAAAGAAATCGAAACGTTGGGCGTAAAAGCCAAAGCGTATGCTTCCAATGCGGCAAGCTTTGAAGATACCGCTAAAGTGGTAGAGGCTATCCATGCAGACTTCGGTCGCATCGATATTCTGGTAAACAACGCAGGTATCACCCGTGACGGTTTGATGATGCGCATGACCGAACAGCAATGGGATATGGTTATCAATGTGAACCTGAAATCGGCTTTCAACTTCATTCACGCTTGTACTCCGATTATGATGCGCCAGAAAGCCGGCAGCATTATCAATATGGCTTCTGTTGTAGGTGTTCACGGCAATGCAGGCCAGGCCAACTACTCTGCTTCCAAGGCCGGTATGATTGCATTGGCGAAATCCATCGCACAAGAACTGGGTTCTCGCGGCATCCGTGCCAACGCCATCGCTCCGGGCTTCATTATGACGGCCATGACAGATGCCCTGTCCGAAGAAGTAAAGGCCGAATGGTGCAAGAAGATACCTTTGCGTCGCGGCGGTACACCCGAAGACGTTGCCAACATTGCTACCTTCCTGGCTTCTGATATGTCTTCTTATGTATCAGGACAGGTAATTCAGGTAGACGGTGGTATGAATATGTAACATCCAAATCACTGAATAAATGACTGTCGTATACGAGGACAATCATATCATTATAGTAAACAAGACCGCTTCCGAGATAGTTCAGGGAGACAAAACGGGCGATACGCCGCTTTCGGAGACCGTAAAGCTGTATCTCAAGGAGAAATACCAAAAGCCCGGCAATGTCTTTATCGGTGTCACGCACCGTCTGGACCGCCCCGTAAGCGGTCTTGTTATTTTTGCCAAAACCAGTAAGGCGCTTACCCGTCTGAACGAGATGTTCAAGAACAGCGAGGTGAAGAAAACCTATTGGGCAGTGGTGAAGAACCAGCCTCGGGAGCAGGAAGGCGAGCTGGTGAACTATTTGGTACGTAATGAGAAGCAAAACAAGAGTTATGCCTACGATAAGGAAGTGCCGAACAGCAAGAAAGCGATTTTGCATTATCGGCTCATAGCCAAGTCACAAAACTACTGTTTATTGGAGATAGACCTGAAAACGGGGCGGCATCACCAGATACGCTGCCAGTTGGCAAAGATGGGGTGTCCCATTAAAGGGGATTTGAAATACGGCTCTCCCCGTTCCAACCCTGACGGAAGCATCTGTCTGCATGCGCGCTTTGTGCGCTTTGTACATCCGGTGTCCAAGGAACTGATAGAGGTGGAAGCCCCTGTTCCTGCCGGTAATCTGTGGAATGGCTTTGAAATGATTTGATAATCTGTTAATAACAAATTCAATGAAAAAGATTCTGATTCTTTCGGGACTGTCCCTGCTTGCGGCGCTCGCAGTCCGGGCGCAGGATAAAGTGACCGAATACAATGTACGTCCTGCCGTTGCGGTGCGTACTCCCATTCAAGGTGACAGCATCAACTTTACAGGAGAGAAATTCACGGTCGATGACCTGCTGAAGACCGACATCAGCCTTGACTTCGACGGGCGTCCTTACGAACGCATGGCGGCGGATACCGCAGGGTATGTACGTGTGGAGAAAGCGGATAAGGATAATCTGTTCTATCTGTTTGCCACCAACCTGCGTGCGGAACGCTTTATGAAAGGAAAGCTGAATATTTACTCTCCCGCACGTTTCGAGGTGTTTGTGAATGGCGTTTCCAAACAATCCAAGACGACTGCGGAAGATAGCTTGTCGCAGGTTTCCCCTTCGGTACTTGGCTTACGTCTGGAACCGGAAGCGGATTATGAGATAGTCGTTAAATTGTTGTCGACGGCTGCCGATAAGGCCGTTCCCGCATTGAAGTGCGAGTTTAAGAAGGATAAGGAGTTTACCGATGTCGACTATCGGATTGCACCCGATTTGAAAAGGCGTTTCGCGTTGCACAATACGGCTTTCGGAAGCCGCGTGCGTTCGGTCAGTCTTTCTCCGAACGGCAAGTATCTGCTTACCTGCTATGCGGATAACTATTCGTTGAAGCGCTCAAGGACACGTTGTGAGTTGACCGAACTGAAGACGGGCAGGGTGATACTGCCCGCTGCCGATGAGAAAATGCGTTGGATGCCCCGCAGCAATAAGCTTTATTATACCGTAACCGGCAGGCAACGGAATGATTTGGTTGTGTTCGACCCGGTTACCATGCGCGAGGAAGTGTTGCTGAAAGATGTTCCCGAAGGATATTTTGCATGGTCGCCCGCGGAAGATTATCTTATCTACTCTCCCGATGATAAGGGGGAAACGGTCAGCGGTCCTTTGAAACGGCTGCTGCATCCCGACGACCGTATTCCCGATGCGCGTTCCCGCAACTATCTCGTTAAGTACGACCCTGCCACAGGTCTTTCCGAACGACTCACTTATGGCTGCCATGCCGTCTATCTGAATGATATATCTTCTGACGGCAGGAAGCTCTTATGCTCCACTTCTAAATCGAATATCACTCAATGTCCTTTCTCTCTCACTTCCATCTTCGAGGTGGATTTGGCTACGTTGCGGGCGGATACGCTGGTGACATGGAACTCTTATGTCAACAGGGCGGCTTACTCTCCCGACGGCGGACAGCTTCTGGTAATAGGCAGTCCGATGGCTTTTGACGGAATAGGGAAGAATTGCGGCGGGCATCCTGTCGCCAATGATTTCGATACCCAGGCGTTCATTATGGACAAAGCCACGAAAAAGGTCAGTCCTATCACACGCGATTTTAATCCCACCGTCGACTTCTTGCAGTGGAACCGTGTAGACGGCTGTATTTACTTCAATACAACGGACGAAGATTGCAGACATATCTACCGCTATACTCCGAAGACGGACAGTTTTGAAATGCTGCCGCTGCAGGAAGATGTGATTTCTTCCTTCGACCTGGCGAAATACAATCCTGCGGTTGCCGCCTATGTCGGCGGTGGAAATACCAGTGTGGGAGTTGCCTATACGTACGATGTGAAGAAGAAAACGTCTGTCTTGCTTGCTAACCCGATGAAACCCGTTTTGGATAAGATAGATATGGGTGCCATGAAGGAATGGAACTTCACGGCGGAAGACGGTACGGAGATTAAAGGTATGATATGCCTGCCGCCGGATTTCGACCCGGATAAGAAATATCCGCTTATCGTTTATTACTACGGTGGGACTACACCTACCACACGCGGCATCACTTCGCCTTATTGTGCGCAACTGTTCGCGTCACGCGATTATGTGGTTTATGTTATCCAGCCCAGTGGGGCTATCGGTTACGGTCAGGAATTCTCCGCCCGCCATGTCAATGCATGGGGGGAACGTACCGCTGACGAAATTATCGAGGGAACGAAGAAGTTCTGCGCCGCTCATCCGTTTGTCAACGACAAGCGTATCGGTTGCATCGGAGCGTCTTACGGCGGTTTCATGACGATGTACTTGCAGACAAAGACGGATTTGTTCGCCGCTGCCGTTTCGCATGCGGGCATCAGTAACGTCACCAGTTATTGGGGCGAGGGCTATTGGGGCTATTCCTATAACTCCGTTGCCGCTGCCGGGAGCTATCCGTGGAATAATCCCGACCTGTTTACAAAACACGGGGCCTTGTTCAATGCGGATAAAATCAAGACCCCGCTGCTGTTGCTGCACGGTACGGTCGATACGAATGTGCCTGTCGGCGAAAGCATCCAGTTGTACAATGCATTGAAGATATTGGGCAAGCCGGTAGAGTTTATAACGGTGGATGGCGAGAACCACTTCATCAGTGATTATCCCAAGCGCGAGCTGTGGCACAACTCTATCATGGCATGGTTTGCACGTTGGTTGCAGGACAGTCCGGCATGGTGGAATGACCTTTACCCGGAAAGACATTGGTAAATGAAAGGTAACAAAAAAGCCATTTCCCGGAATAGACAAGGAGGAAACGGCTTTTTTGTTGTTAGTGCGCTTACTATTATTCGGCCACTTCAAGTTGTGCTTGGGATGCTCTTGGCCATTTGCATCTGTGCTCAGGCCAAGAACGATCCGTCACAAACAAACATAAACAGGGCTGCTACTAATACTAATCTTTTTGTTTTTCATTTACTTTAATAGGTTTATATTCGGTTCAGTCTTAGTTTAGGTAGATTTTGCTTTAATACTGCTGTGGATTGGATATCCACGTGGAATGTACGTCAAATGATGTGCCAGAATTGATAAGGAAATGATAAGGTGCTGGTAATTAGTACGCTAATTTGGTCGTGACAGAATGCCGCATCGTAGAAATGTGTGGATTTGTGTGGAAAGTGTGGAACGGGGTGTGGAGTTTTTCCACAATTACAGCTCTATGCCGTATAGCTTAAGTTTGTTGTAGAGCGTTTTCCGGTCTATGCCGAGCAGTTGTGCGGCGCGGCTTTTGTTGTAGCCTGTCTGTTTCAAGGCTTCGATGATTTGCTGCTTTTCTGCTTCTTCGTTACGGAGCGGCATGCCTGCGGACGGAGTGACCTGATTTTGCAGTTCGCTAAGCTCATTCAAGGTAATGAATTTGTCTTGAGCAAGAAGAGTGGCGCGGCGGACGATATTCTTCATCTGGCGCAGATTGCCCGGCCATTGGTACTCCAATAAGGCTTTGGATGCTTTTTCGTCAAAGCCGATGAGGTGCTTGTCCAGTTCACGGTTGGCCTGGTCTAAGAAGAAGTTTGCAAAGAGAAGGATGTCCTCGCGACGGTCTTTCAATTGCGGCATACGCAGGGTAAATTCATTGATACGGTGGTAGAGGTCTTCGCGGAATGTACCTTTCTCGATGGCTTGTTCCAGATTCTCATTGGTGGCGGATACTAAGCGCACGTCTACCTGTATCTCCTTGTTAGAGCCGATGGGACGTATCTTACGTTCTTGCAGGGCGCGAAGCAATTGTATCTGTACCTCGTAGCTGAGGTTGCCTATTTCGTCCAGAAAGATGGTACCGCCGTTGGCTGCGGCGAATGCGCCGGTCTTGTCGGTCAGCGCACCGGTAAAGGAACCTTTTACGTGACCGAAGAATTCGGAAGCGGCCAGCTCTTTGGGGATGGCTCCGCAGTCAATGGCTATGAACGGCTGCCTGGCGCGGCGGCTCAACTTATGGATGCGTTGCGCCACATACTCCTTACCTGTTCCGCTGGCTCCGTTGATGAGGACGGACATATTGGTGGGAGAAACCAGATTTACATAGTTATAAAGTTGTTTGGCGGCATCGCTTTCGCCCTCCAGGTAGTCGGAAGATGCGTCCACCGTGCTGTCGGCGGCAAATGCTTTATCCGTCCTAGATGAATGCGCCGCCTGTTGAGGTGCGGCGGACGAGGGCTTCAGGGCTTCATCCATTTTCTTCAATAATTCATCGGGATTTACGGGCTTTGCGATGTAGTCGCATGCGCCCAGCTTTATGGCTTGTACGGCGGACTGTATGTCGGCATAGCCCGTCATGATGATAAGAGGTATATGCAAGGAATGTTCCCCCAGCCATTTCAGCAAGTCTATGCCGTCACGGTCGGGCAGGCGCAAGTCGGACAGTATCAAGTCTACTGTCTCGGCTTCGATATGCTTCTGGGCACGGGATATGCTGCTGACCGAACTGACCTGGAAACCTTTCTTGCCGAGCCACGTTTTCAACATCATACCGTAAGTGATGTCATCTTCTACGATTAATATGGATTTCATCCCTTCTGCTTTTTATCTCTTTTATGATGCAAAGGTAAATCGTTTTGTTCGATTTTAGTATATTTGCAGACTTAAATTAAACAAAAAGACAGATGAAAAGAAATCTCATAGTATTATTAACCATACTGGTTTGCGGTCTGACGGCCTGCAAACCGGGACAAAAGAAAGACGGAAATATGGAAAAAGAAACGAAATTGAAGATTGAAACAAGTGCGGGTGACATCATCGTGAAACTGTATAACGAGACGCCGAAGCATCGCGATAACTTTATCAAGCTGGCCGAGGACGGTACTTATGAGGGTACTCTGTTTCACCGTGTCATCAAGGACTTCATGATACAGGCGGGCGACCCCGAATCGAAGAATGCCCCGAAAGGCAAGATGCTGGGAGCGGGTGATGTGGGATACACGGTTCCTGCGGAGTTTGTCTATCCTAAATACTTCCATAAGAAAGGTGCGCTGTCTGCCGCCCGTCAGGGAGACAACGTGAACCCGAAGAAGGAATCGTCCGGTTGCCAGTTCTATATCGTGACCGGAAAGGTGTATAACGACTCTACGCTTCTCGGCATGGAACATCAGATGAATCAGGCGCGTTTGAACAATGCTTTCAATGCTTTGGCGCAGAAGCACATGAAAGAAATCTACAAGATGCGTAAGGACGGCGACCAGGAAGGTTTGATGAACCTGCAGGATACGCTTATCGCGCAGGCTGAGGCTCAGGTGGCTGATGAACCGGAATTCCGTTTCACGCCGGAACAGGTGAAGGCCTATACCACTGTCGGCGGTACACCGCATCTGGACGGTGAATATACCGTATTCGGCGAAGTGGTTGAGGGCATGGATATCGTAGATAAGATTCAACAAGTAAAGACAGACCGCAGTGACCGTCCGGAAGAGGATGTGAAGATTGAAAAGGTGACTGTGATCGATTAACGAATGAAAATAAATAAGCATTGTTTCCCCAACGGCCTGCGACTGGTGCACTACGAGGATACCAGTACGCAAATGGTGGCGCTGAACATCGTTTATGATGTCGGCGCACGCGACGAGCATCCCGAACATACCGGCTTTGCCCATTTGTTCGAGCATCTGATGTTCGGCGGTTCGGTGCATATTCCCGATTATGATACGCCTTTGCAATTGGCGGGGGGAGAAAATAATGCCTGGACGAATAACGATATTACCAATTATTACCTGACCGTTCCGAAACCGAACGTAGAGACAGCCTTTTGGCTGGAGTCCGACAGGATGCTGGAACTGGCTTTCAGCGAGCAAAGCCTCGAAGTACAGCGCGGCGTGGTGATGGAAGAGTTTAAGCAACGCTGTCTCAACCAGCCGTATGGTGATGTGGGGCATTTGTTCCGCCCGTTGGCGTTCCGGGTGCATCCGTACCGCTGGCCTACTATCGGCAAAGAACTCTCCCACATAGAGCAGGCCACGCTGGACGAAGTGAAGAACTTCTTCTACCGCTTCTACGCCCCGAATAATGCCGTACTGGCAGTGACGGGGAACATTTCATGGGATGAAACCGTCAGGCTCACCGAGAAATGGTTTGCGCCCATTCCCCGGCGGGATGTTCCGGCGCGGCAATTGCCGCAGGAACCGGAGCAAACGCGGGAACGCAGGCTGACGGTGGAAAGAAACGTGCCGCTGGATGCCTTGTTCATGGGCTATCACATGTGCAGTCGTGAGAGCGCGGATTATTACGCATTCGATATCCTGTCCGATATTCTCAGCAACGGACGCTCCAGCCGTTTGAACCGCCGTCTGGTGCAGGAGCAGAACCTGTTTTCCGGTATCGACGCATACATTAGCGGTACGCGTGATGCGGGGCTCTTGCAAATCAGCGGTAAGCCTGCGGCAGGCGTGTCGTTGGAACAGGCGGAAGCTGCTGTCCGTAAGGAATTGGAAGAGTTGCGGCAATCTCCGGCAGGCGAACAGGAACTGGAGAAAGTCAAAAATAAGTTTGAATCTACCCAGATATTCGGCAATATCAATTACCTGAACGTAGCCACAAATCTTGCTTGGTTTGAGCTGACGGGAAAGGCGGAAGATATTGACCTTGAAGTAGAGCGTTATCGCTCCGTTACGACGGAGCAACTGCACACTGTGGCGCAGCATACTTTCTGCGAGAACAATACCGTAGTATTATATTATAAGAGTGATAAACAACATTAAAAGGGAACAGTGAGGATGTGCGGAACATCTGTCTGACAGACTGTGGATTTCGTCCGATGAAACAAATTTTAGATAATAAGATGATGAATTTGATAGCCGGCTATAAACAGCATTATAAAGCGTTGATATTTCTGGGACTTCCCATTGTTATCGGGCAGGTGGGCGTAATTGTTCTCGGTTTCGCGGATACCCTGATGATTGGGCATCACAGTACCGAGGAACTGGGTGCGGCTTCTTTCGTAAACAACGTATTTACACTTTGCATCATTTTCAGTACCGGTTTCAGCTACGGACTGACGCCTATTGTAGGCAGTCTTTACGGCAACCGCCGTTTTGCGGAAGCGGGGCAGGCGTTGCGGTGCAGTTTGGTGGCGAATGTCCTGGTGGCTTTGCTTCTTACTTTCATCATGACGGTGGTCTACTTCAATGTGGAGCGTTTGGGGCAGCCCGAGGAACTGATGCCTTTGATAAAACCTTATTATCTGGTATTGCTCGCTTCGCTGGTTTTCGTGATGCTGTTCAATGGTTTCAAGCAGTTTACGGACGGTATCACCGACACCAAGACCGCCATGTGGATACTGCTGGGCGGAAACGCGCTGAACATCATAGGTAATTATATTCTTATCAACGGTAAGCTGGGTTTTCCGGAGTTGGGTTTGCTGGGAGCAGGTATCAGTACGCTGTTCTCGCGTATTATGATGGTCGTGGTTTTCGCGCTGATTGTACTTCGCGGTCGTCGCTTCATTCGTTACCGGCTTGGGTTTTCCCGCATGGGGTGGTCGCTTCCGGTGTTTAAGCGGCTCAATGCGTTGGGCTGGCCTGTCGGCTTGCAGATGGGGATGGAGACGGCTTCTTTCAGCCTTAGCGCCATTATGGTGGGTTGGCTGGGTACCATCGCTTTGGCATCCCATCAGATAATGCTGACCATTTCGCAATTCACTTTCATGATGTACTACGGTATGGGGGCTGCGGTAGCGGTGCGTGTCAGTAATTTTAAGGGGCAGGGCGATATGGAGAATGTACGCCGTTCCACATTTGCGGGCTTCCACCTGATAATGGCTATGGAAGTGGTGCTTATGAGCATTGTTTTTGTGATGCGCGGACAGGTGGGCGGTTGGTTCACGGATAGCGCCGAGGCTTCGGCGCTGGTGGCGTCCTTGTTCTTTCCCTTCCTGATTTATCAGTTTGGCGACGGATTGCAAATCAACTTTGCCAATGCACTGCGAGGCATATCGGATGTAAAGCCGATGATGATTATTGCATTTATTTCTTATTTTATTATATCTTTGCCCGTAGGATATTTTTGCGGTTTCGTGCTGGGCTGGGGATTGGTCGGTGTCTGGATGGCTTTCCCGTTCGGACTGACCAGCGCCGGACTGATGCTGTGGCTGCGCTTCCGCTATAAAACGGGAACGAGATGATAAAAGAGGCGGTATTCGCCGTCCTGTCACTCTATCACCTTTTTATCACCTATTATGAATAGCGTATCGAAAGTAAAGATAGCTGTCGGATACACTCTGTTGTTAGGAGTGTTGCTTTTTTCCCTGTTCTTCGTGCATAGGGAAATGGAGAATCTTATGCTTTCCGATAATCAGGATGTGCAGTGGACGGACAGTCTCATCACGCTTCTCAGGGAGAAGGACGCGAACACCATTTACATGTTGCGTGTGCTGAGCGAAACGAGCGACAGTATGGTTTCTACCCGGGAGATAGAGAGCATCATCGCTACCCGGCAGGATTCGGTCGTTACCAACCGGCGGGTGCAGCGCCGTATCATTACGCATCGCGACACGGTGGTTACCAAGCCCAAGAAGAAAGGTTTCTTCCGTCGTTTGGGAGAGGTGTTCGTTCCGCCTAAAAAAGATACTGCCATACAGGTAAAGACTTCCCTCGAATATGCTACGGATACGGTGATTGATGTCTACAATCCGGTGGACTCCCTGCAAGAAAAGCTGCGTGCCGTGGCGCAGCAGAAGAAAGAGAATAATGCCATTGTACAACGCCGCAGGCGCACTTTGCAGCGCATGGACAGGATGCTGACCGCCCGTATCGACAGTCTGTTGAAAGGTTATGAACAGGAAACTTTGCAGCGCGCCCGCGAAGAGGCGGAGTATCAGCAATCCGTGCGCCATCACTCCATTAAGATAATCAGCGGTATCGCGGCCGGCGCTGTGTTGCTTTCCGCCTTTTTCCTGATAGTCATCGGGCGTGACATTACGCGCAGCAACCGTTATCGCCGCGAACTGGAAGAAGCCCGCCGCCGTGCCGAAGACTTGCTGGCTACGCGGGAAAAGATGATGCTTGCCATTACCCACGACTTTAAGGCACCGCTCGGCTCCATCATGGGCTATGCCGACCTGCTCTCCCGTCTGACGGTGGACGAACGGCAGCGCTTCTATCTGGATAACATGAAAACTTCATCGGAACATCTGTTGAAACTGGTTGTCGATTTGCTTGATTTTCATCGGCTCGACCTTCATAAGGCCGAGATAAACCGGGTTACTTTCCATCCCGCCCGTCTGCTGGAAGAAATCCATGTCAGCTTCGAACCGCTGACTTCCGCCAAGGGACTGGGCTTACATTGCGATATTGCTCCCGAGTTGGAGAGCACGTATATCAGCGACCCGCTCCGGTTGCGCCAGATTATCAATAACCTGCTTTCCAATGCCGTGAAGTTTACGGACGAGGGCGGCATAACGATAACGGCACGTTACGAGAACCGCCGGCTGGTCGTTGCCATAGCCGATACGGGCAAAGGTATGGAACCTGCCGACAGGGAACGGATTTTTCAGGAGTTCACCCGTCTGCCCGGCGCGCAGGGCAAAGAGGGCTTCGGGCTCGGATTGTCCATCGTGCGCATGCTTGTACAGTTACTGGAAGGAACGATTGATGTGGACAGTGTGCCGGGTAAGGGAAGTACGTTTACATTACGTATCCCTTTGTTCCCCGTGAGGGTATCGGAGAATGCCGGCGGGAAGCGTCAGGAGACGGAAACCGAAGCTTCTTCCGCTCTTTCCGGGGAAATATCCGTTCCTTCACAACGCTCGCTTCGCGTACTTCTGATTGATGATGACCGTATTCAGCTTACGCTCACCGCGGCCATGCTCCAACATAGCGGTATCGCTTCGGTGTCGTGCATGCAATTGGATGAATTGCTGGATGCCCTGCGTTCCGATACCTTCGATGTACTGCTTACCGATGTACAGATGCCTGCCATAAACGGCTTCGACCTGCTGAAACTGCTGCGGGCGTCGAACCTTCCTCAAGCTCAGACCATTCCTGTGATAGCCGTTACAGCCCGTAGCGACATGAAACGGGAGGAGATTAAGGAACACGGTTTTGCCGGTTGTTTGCACAAACCGTTTACGGTAGCGGAGCTTTTCCGGGAACTGAATGCGGAGGGTATCGGACAAGAGCCTGTTCCTGCCCCGCAATGTGAAGAAGCGGTTGCGGCTGAGGCTTCATCTCCGGAGCTTCCTTATAATTTCTCGGCGCTTACCGCTTTCTCCGATGACGATCCGGAAGCGGCAAAGTCCATTCTTGAGAGTTTCGTCACTGAAACCCGTCTCAATGCCGAACGTTTGCGGCAGGCGGTGGATGCGGCGGACATGGACGGGGTGGCTGCCGTATCGCACAAAATGATTCCTCTCTTTACGCTGATTGGCGCTACGGAACTGGTGTCGGAACTTAAGATACTGGAAAGCCTGCGCGGCGCTCCCTTCACTGCCGAACAAGGACAGCGCGCGCTCCGTTCGCTTGCCCTTATCGAGGATATTGTTCGTTTACCGGCACAGACCGATTTGGGTAAGCGGTCGATATAAGTGGTCATAAACACCGGTGTGGCACAGTATTTTTATTCTTTAGGAACTTTATCTCGAAATTAATTGTTTACTTTGTACAACTTTTAATAGATGACAGTTTGACGTTCCAATGAGAAGAAAATGGTTAAAGGGAGCACTTTGGGTGCTGCTCACTCCTATTATCCTATTTGTAATATTGATGATATTGCTGTATGTGCCGCCCGTGCAGAATTTTATACGGAAACAGGCTACGGCGATAGCGTCGGATGCTACGGGCATGAATATTTCCGTAGAACGGATTGACCTTCGTTTTCCCTTGAATCTGCTTGTGCGTGGCGTGCAGGTGGTGCAGTCGGAGAACGACGCCGTCGATGTGCAACATCCCGATACCTTGCTGAACCTTGGAAGCCTGAACGTGCGCGTGCAGGCGTGGCCTTTGTTGCAAGGCAGGGTAGAGGTGGACGATATTACCTTGCAGCAGGTAGCCGTAAACTCTTCCACCTTGCTGGAAGGTATGCACATCAAAGGAACGCTCGGACGGTTCTTCCTCGAGAGCCACGGCATCGACCTGAAAAAAGAGAATGCCGTGCTGAATAGCGTGGAGTTGAGTAATACCCATGTGCAAGTAATACTTGCCGATACTGCCGAGGCTCCGAAAGATACTGTTGAAACCGCCTTGAACTGGCGGATAGCGTTGCACAGCCTGAAACTGAAGAATGTTTCGGTGGATTTGCAGATGCCGCTCGACTCCATGACGTTGGCTGCCAATATAGGAGATGCAAGCATAGAAGATGCCAATGCCGACCTCAAACGTCAGTTCTACGGTTGGCGTAAGTTCGCGCTTACGGGTACTGCCGTAAATTACGATTCGGGTACAGCCGCTCCCGTCGAGGGTTTTGACGCTTCGCATATCGCGTTGCGCGACATCCGTATCGGCATAGATTCGGTGATGTCCTGCGGCCGCGACATGAACGTCGTTATCCGCGAGTTCTCCATGTACGACCGTTCGGGACTGACTGTAACTTCTCTGACCGGACGCCTGTTTGCCGATTCAACCCTTATCCGCGTGCCCCATTTGCAACTTACGACCCCGCATAGTGAAATGAACCTGACGGCGCAGACCTATTGGAAACTTGTCGATATACCTACTACCGGACGTTTGTCCGCCCGCTTTAATGCCAATATCGGCAAACAGGATGTACTGCTCTTTGCAGGCGGATTGCCCGAAACCTTTAAAGAGGCTTATCCTTTCCGGCCGCTGGTGATTCATGCCGGTACGGAAGGGAACTTGAAGCAAATGCAGATTTCACGTTTCACCGCTGAATTGCCGGGTGCTTTCTCGTTGAGCGGCGGCGGTGAGTTGTGGAACCTTACGGACAGCTTGAGGCGTAGCGGAGAGCTTGATTTTGAAATGCAGACGCAAGACCTTAATTTCCTGACCGGACTTACCGGGGTAACTCCCGACGGCTCTATCGTTGTGCCCGACAGTATGAATCTCGTGGCGCGTCTCGGTCTCGACGGGCCGCAATGCAACGCGCTTCTGAAAGTAAAGGAAGGCAAAGGCAGTCTGGATTTGGATGCCGCCTACAACTTGTCTACCGAGGCCTATCATGCAGACCTCGCCATAGATGCTTTGCAACTCCATCATTTCCTGCCTAAAGACTCTGTTTATACACTTACGGCCCATGTTTCCGCCAAAGGCCAGGGAGTGGATATCGCTTCTCATAAGACAATGGCGCGCATAGAGGCCAAGCTGGCGGAATTGCAGTATGCCCGTTGGAATATATCGGGCGTGGATTTGAACGCGGGTTTGAAGTCATCGGTGGCTTCAGTGCGACTGACGAGTGATAATGAGTTATTGAAGATGCAGTCCGAGGCCGACTTACGCCTCGACCGCAAATACATGGACGGCAAGCTGAATATGAATGTCGAGGAGTTGGACTTATATAAACTGGGCGTTGCCCCCAAGCCTTTGGGACATTCGGTTGCGTTTAATCTGGGTGCGGAAGCGCGCCACGATTCCATTAAGTTGCGGATGGATGCCGGCGATATGGACTTGCAGTTTCGTGCCCGCAGCACTTTGAAGGAGCTGTTGGAACAATCGGACGAGTTCGTCGCCATTCTTATGAAGCAAATAGATGAAAGGCGGCTGGACCATGCGGCTTTGCGTCGGGTGTTACCTTCGGCAGGCATGCAGCTGACGGCGGGACAGTCTAATCCGGTCAGCTATTTCCTGAAAACAAAAGATGTGACGTTCAATGACTTTACCCTTCGTTTCGGTACCACGCCGACGCGGGGCATCAACGGGCGGACTGCTGTGCATGGATTGCGTGTGGACTCGTTGCAACTCGATACGATTTTCTTTACCGTGAAGCAGGATACCTCCCGGATGATGTTGCAAAGCGGGGTGATTAACGGGCCGAAGAACCCGCAGTTTGTGTTCCGGAGTACGCTGACAGGCGAGATTCGGAGTGAAGACGCCGAACTGACCGTAAATTATGTGGACGGTGAGGGGCAGACAGGAGTGCTGTTCGGTATAAATGCCCGCCCGCTGACCGAAGGACACGGCAAAGGCAACGGAGTATTGCTGAATCTGACACCTGCCGAACCGGTTATCGCATACCGTAAGTTCCATTTCGTGGATAACAGTAACTGGATATATCTGCATAAGAATATGCGTGTCTATGCAAATATCGATATGGATAGCGACAACGGCTTATGTTTCCGTATGCAGTCGGACAAGAACGACAGCATCTCGTTGCAGAATATGAACGTGGAATTAAGCCGCTTCCAGTTGGGAGAATTAAGCGAAGTGCTTCCTTATATGCCCCGACTGACCGGCTTGTTCTCCGCCGAAGCGCAGTATATACAGACTCCTACTTCCTTACAAGTGTCCGCCGAAGCCAGCATCAATGAACTGACTTACGAGCGGCAACATGTAGGAGACATCGGTATGGGCGCCACATGGCTGCCGGGAGATAAAGGCGCTACGCATTATCTGAATACGTATTTCAGTTACGACAATCAGGAAGTGCTGACCGCAGACGGTATACTGACGCAAAAGAATGGCAGGGATACGCTGGAAGTGACCACCTCTTTTGAGCATTTCCCGATGAAGATTGCCAATGCCTTTATTCCCGACCAAATGGTTTCCTTCACCGGCGACCTTGACGGCGGAATGTATATCTACGGACCGTTGGAGAAACCCAAGATGCACGGAGATGTTACACTGGACAGCGTATCGGTATATGCGCGTCAGGCAGGAGCCCGCTACTGGTTCGACGACCGCCCCGTACAGATTAAAGACAATCAACTGATATTCGATAAGTTCGCTATCTATACCACCAGTAAGAATCCGTTCACCATTAACGGTAAGGTGGATTTTCGTAATCTGGAACGCCCTACGGCGGATTTGAAATTGCTGGCAGAGAACTATACGCTGCTGGATGCGCCGCGTACCCGCGAAAGTCTCATTTACGGCAAGGTATTTGTCGATTTGAACGCAACGGTACGAGGGCCTTTGGATGCCTTGACCATGCGCGGCAATATGAATCTGTTGGGAAACACGGATGTGACCTATGTGCTCACCGACTCGCCGCTGACGGTGGAAGACCGTCTTGAAGGCCTGGTTACCTTTACTTCCTTTGCGGACACGACCTCGGTGAGTGCGGATGAGGCCCCTGCCATGTCTTTGGGCGGTATGGATATGATTATGTCCGTGCATATAGACAATGCCGTACGCCTTCGTGCCGATTTGAGCCCCGACCGCAGTAAGTTTATAGAGTTGGAAGGCGGTGGGGATTTGAATATGCAATACACTCCGCAAGGCGATATAAGCCTTACCGGACGCTATACGCTTTCGGGCGGAATCATGAAGTATTCGCTTCCTATCATTCCGTTGAAGGAATTCCAGATTAACAACGGAAGTTATGTGGACTGGCGCGGCGACCCGATGAACCCGACATTGAACCTGAAAGCGACGGAGCGTATGCGCGCTTCGGTAGCCGACGGTGACGACGGCGGTTCGCGCGTGGTAAACTTCGATGTGTCCATAGCCATAAAGAACCGGCTTGACGCTCCCGAACTTATCTTCGATATAACGGCGCCGGATGACGCCGCCATCGAGAACGAGTTGCAGGCTATGGGTACTGAGGAGCGTAGCAAACAGGCCATTGCCATGCTGGCGACCGGTGTTTATATGAATAGCGGTGTCAAAGGTGGCGGATTCTCTATGGGTAGCGCTCTGAACAGCGTTATCCAAAGTCAGATCAACTCATTGGCGGGTTCGGCTTTCCAAAGCATTAATGCAAGTTTCACGATGGGTATGGAAGACCGTACGGCTGCCGAAACGGGAGATAAGCAAACGGATTATAGCTTCCGCTATTCGCAACGCCTTTTCAACGACCGTGTGCAGATTGTTATCGGCGGTAAAGTAACAACGGGCGCCAATGCCACGAATGATGCGGAATCGTTTATCGATAATATTTCGCTGGAGTACAGGTTGGATACGTCCGGTACGCGCTATGTCCGTGTGTTCTATGACAAGAACTACGAAAGCGTGCTCGACGGGGAAATAACGGAAACCGGAGTCGGTCTTGTGCTTCGCCGTAAGATGGACCGTCTGGGCGAACTCTTTATCTTCAGGAAAAAGAAGAAACAAACTGTAGAATGATATGAAACGACTGATATTATATATAGCGGGTATACTGTTTCTGGCAGGATGTTCCACAACCAAGCATTTGCCGGAAGGTGAAATCCTGTATACGGGACAAAAAACGATGATTGTCGAGAACCGTAGCAAGACTCCGGTAGGCGAAACCGCCATGGAAGAGGTGGAAGCTGCGCTGGCCACTGCTCCGAACAACTCTTTGCTGGGCAGTTCCAGTATCCGCATACCGTTCCCTGTGGGATTATGGATTTACAATGGATTTGTGAAATATGAGAAGGGGTTTGGAAAGTGGATATTCAACCGCTTTGCTGCAAAGCCGGTATTGATGTCGTCCGTCAATCCTGATATCAGGCAGAAGGCTGCTGCTAATCTGTTGCGGGACTACGGCTACTTCAACGGTACGGTCAGTTATAAGACGTTTGTAAATCCGAAAGATTCATTAAAGGCAAAGCTGCAATATACGGTGGACATGCGTAATCCTTATTTTATCGATACGGTCTACTACCACGGTTTCAGTGAACGTACGTCGCGCATTATGAATATGAGCCGCCGCCGTTCGCTCATCAGTCCGGGAGAACAGTTTAATGTGACCGACCTCGACGGAGAACGTACTCGTATCAGTACTTTGCTGCGTAATGTAGGGTGCTATTATTTCCGTCCCGACTATCTGACTTATCAGGCTGATACGACTTTAGTGCCCGGCGGCCATGTCGTAATGCGTATGGTGCCTGCTCCCGGTATGCCTTCTGTCGCCGAAAAACCGTTTTATGTGGGCAGTAAAGCATTCCACCTCTATGGCAAGCATGGAGAGGCTCCTAACGACAGCATGGATTATAAGGGACTGCGCATCTATTATCATGATAAATTGCGGGTACGTCCCAACATGATTTACAGGTGGCTCAACTATCAGGCATATCGTCAGAAACGCCAGGTGCAGGACAGTACGGGTATCTCCCGCAGACGTTCCATGCAAAGCCTTTACAGTTTATATCGTCAGACCCGTGTGCAGGAGCGTTTGAATAATGTGGGTATCTTCCGCTATCTCGAAATGCAGTATACTCCGCGCGATACGACATTCGCGTGTGATACGCTGGATGTGAATATCCATGCGGCTCTCGACAAACCCTACGATGCCGAACTGGATTTCAACGTGAAGATGAAAAGTAATAACCAGACCGGACCGGGAGCTTCGTTCACCGTAACGAAAAACAACGTGTTTGGCGGCGGTGAGGCATGGAATGTGAAGCTGGACGGTTCGTATGAGTGGCAGACGGGTAAAGACCGGTCTTCATTGATGAACAGTTATGAGGTGGGATTGTCTACTTCGCTGATGTTCCCACGTGTGGTCTTTCCCCGTTTCGGCGATAAGGAGTACGACTTTCCGGCCACTACCACCTTTAAGTTGTACATTGACCAGTTGAACCGCGCCAAGTATTATAAACTGTTGGCGTTTGGTGGAAACGCTACGTATGATTTCCAGCCGAAGCGTACGACCAAACATAGTTTCACGCCGTTTAAACTTACGTTTAATGTGCTTCGTAACCCGACGGAAGCCTTTAAGGAATTGCAGGCGGAGAATCCTGCGCTCTACGTCAGTCTGCGCGACCAGTTTATCCCTGTCATGGAATATATGTACACGTATGATAACGCTTCTTTACAACGTGTGCGCAATCCCATTTGGTGGCAGACGACGGTAAGCTCGGCAGGTAATCTGACTTCGTGTATTTATCGTGTCTTCGGCAAACCGTTCAGCGAGAAGGATAAAAAACTGCTGGGTGTACCTTTTGCGCAGTTCCTGAAGGTTAACAGTGAATTCCGCTATCACTATAAGATAGATAAAAACCAGATGATCGCTTCACGCATTGCCGGAGGAGTGATATGGTCGTACGGAAATGCGCTGTCGGCTCCTTATACCGAGCAGTTCTATATCGGCGGCGCCAACAGCGTACGTGCTTTCTCCGCCCGCAGCATAGGCCCGGGCGGTTATGCTCCGGATAAGGAAAGTAAGTATTCTTTCATCAACCATGTGGGCGACATACGTATGGAAGCTAATGTTGAGTATCGTTTCCGTATCATCGGCGACTTGCATGGAGCGGTGTTCTTGGATGCCGGTAATGTGTGGCTAATGCGTAAGGATGATTCCCGCCCCGGTGGAGAACTTACTTTAAAGAACTTTGCCAAGCAGGTGGCTTTGGGTACGGGAGCGGGTTTGCGCTATGATATGGATTTTCTGGTGTTCCGTTTGGACTGCGGAGTAGGACTGCATGACCCGTATGATACCGGTAAGTCGGGATACTACAATATTCCTAAGTTCAAGGACAGTCTTGCTTTGCATTTCGCCATCGGTTATCCGTTCTAAGAGATTCTGCCGGCTTTGCAGACAATAGTGAATCGTATTTGCCCAAAAACGGACTCAATGCGGAAGTACCGGTCAATAAGGTGGAGTTTTGTACGATTATAGAAAAGAATGGACTAAAATCTCCCCTTTTCTGATATAAATTTTACTACTTTTGCATCTGTTATCAACCATGATACACTAACCTTTTTAAATAATAACTAATATGAAACCAACTTTATTCTTATTGGCAGCCGGTATGGGCAGCCGGTACGGTGGCTTGAAACAGTTAGATGGACTGGGCCCCAATGGCGAAACTATTATGGATTATTCTATTTACGATGCTATCAATGCCGGATTCGGTAAGCTCGTTTTCGTTATCCGTAAAGACTTTGAGCAGGACTTCCGCGATAAAATCATTTCCAAATACGAAGGACATATTCCGTGCGAACTGGTGTTCCAGGAACTGGATGCGCTTCCCGAAGGATTTACTTGCCCGGCAGACCGTACCAAACCATGGGGTACTAACCATGCCGTAATGATGGGTGCTGATGTGATAAAGGAACCGTTCGCCGTTATCAATTGCGATGATTTCTACGGTCGCGATTCTTTCCGGGTAATGGGTAAATTCTTGTCAGAACTTCCCGATGGTTCCAAGAATAAATATTCGATGGTGGGTTTCCGTATTGGAAATACATTAAGTGAAAGCGGCACGGTATCTCGCGGTCTTTGCGGTACGGATGCCGATAATCTGCTGACTTCCGTTGTAGAACGTACCAAGATTCAACGTATGGACGGTGAGGTGAAGTATATCGATGATAATGGCGAGTGGACTGCTACTCCCGACACTACTCCGGTCAGCATGAATTTCTGGGGTTTTACTCCCGACTATTTTGCTTATAGCCAGGAGTTCTTTAAGACATTCCTCAGCGATCCGAAGAATATGGAAAATTTGAAGAGCGAATTCTTTATTCCTTTGATGGTGGATAAACTGATTAATGACGGTACTGCTACGGTAGAGGTACTCGATACGAACAGTAAATGGTTCGGCGTGACTTATCCGGAAGACCGTCAGAGTGTGGTTGATAAGATTCAGGCGTTGGTAGATGCCGGAGAATATCCCGCTAAGTTGTTCTAAGGGAATATCCGAGCGGTTTACTTTATAAAAATATCCCCTCTTTTCCTTCTTTTGTTCTCCAGGTTGGTTGGATGGAAAGGGAGAGAGGGGATTTTTTGTAAAGGTTTATGAGTTGTAAGAGGACTTTTGCAACTAATTGATTATCAGTTTGATTTATAAAGCGTGATTAAGTATGGGACTGAGCTTGCCTCAAAATACATCTGAATGCGATAAACATCGCATTGTAACTATAAAATCCTCGACAGACCGTTCGCCATATCATTTGATACGTCATATAGCAAGTATTGAAATTTAAATGAATGTAGTTGTATGCTTTGAATACACGATTGCGTGAGAATAAAAATAATATCGCTACCTTTGCAGCCTTAAACGATTAATTCATTGACACTATGATATCTGTAGAAGGACTGAAGGTGGAATTTAACGCTACCCCTCTGTTCGAAGACGTTTCTTATGTTATTAATAAGAAAGACCGCATAGCTCTTGTCGGTAAGAATGGGGCGGGTAAGTCCACCATGCTCAAAATATTGGCCGGCATTCAGCAACCCGCTTCCGGTGTTGTGGCCGTTCCCCGTGAATGTACGATCGGGTACTTGCCTCAGGTGATGATACTCAGTGATGAGCGTACCGTCATGCAAGAGGCGGAACTTGCTTTTGAGCATATCTTTGAGATGCAGGCTGATATAGAGCGTATGAACCGGCAGTTGGCCGAACGCACCGATTATGACAGTGAAGATTATCAGAAATTGATAGACCGTTTTACCCATGAAAACGAGCGTTTTCTGATGATGGGCGGTACAAACTATCGTGCCGAAATAGAACGTACCCTTCAGGGACTGGGCTTTAGCCGCGAGGATTTTGACCGTTCTACGAGTGAGTTCTCCGGTGGTTGGCGTATGCGTATCGAGCTTGCCAAGTTGTTGCTTCGCCGTCCGGATGTGTTGCTGCTCGATGAGCCTACGAACCATCTCGATATCGAGAGTATCCAGTGGTTGGAAAACTTCCTCTCCACCCGTGCCAACGCAGTGGTGCTTGTCAGTCACGACCGCGCTTTTCTGAATAATGTCACTACCCGTACGATTGAAATAACTTGCGGGCGTATCTATGATTATAAAGTGAAGTACGATGAGTTTGTGGTACTCCGTAAGGAACGCCGAGAACAGCAGCTTCGTGCTTACGAAAACCAGCAAAAACAGATACAGGATACGGAAGACTTTATCGAGCGTTTCCGCTATAAGGCCACTAAGGCTGTACAGGTACAGAGCCGTATCAAACAACTGGAGAAGATAGAGCGCATCGAAGTGGACGAAGAGGATAATTCTTCTTTACGGTTGAAGTTTGTGTGCAGCAGCCGTAGCGGTAACTACCCAGTTATCTGTGAAGATGTTGCCAAAGCGTACGGAAGCCATGTCATATTTCACGATGTAAATCTCACTATTAATCGCGGTGAGAAAGTGGCTTTTGTCGGCAAAAACGGCGAAGGTAAGTCCACACTCGTAAAGTGCATCATGGATGAGATTACGGATTATACCGGGAAGCTTATTTTGGGGCACAATGTGCAGATTGGTTATTTCGCGCAGAATCAGGCGCAACTGCTGGATGAAAACCTGACGGTTTTCGATACCATCGACCGGGTGGCGGTGGGAGATATCCGGCTGAAGATACGCGATATTTTAGGAGCATTCATGTTTGGCGGAGAGGCTTCGGACAAGAAGGTAAAAGTCCTTTCCGGTGGCGAACGTACCCGTCTCGCCATGATTAAGCTGTTGCTGGAACCTGTGAATTTCCTGATTCTCGACGAACCGACGAATCATCTTGATATGCGTTCGAAAGATGTACTGAAGGAGGCCATCCGTGATTTTGACGGTACGGTGATAATTGTCAGCCATGACCGTGACTTTTTGGATGGACTTGCGACTAAAGTATATGAGTTCGGTGGCGGGTTGGTGAAAGAACACCTTGGCGGTATCTATGATTTCTTGCAGAAAAAGCAGATAGAGAGCTTAAACGATTTGCAGAAGTCTCCTTCATTATCTGTTTCACCGGCTGCGGGGAAAGCGGCTGCCGGCGGTAATGCTGAAGCAGCGCAACCTTCTGCCGCGAAGCTTTCTTACGAGGAACAAAAAGAACTCAATAAGAAGCTCAAAAAACTGGAACGTCGTGTAGCGGATTGTGAAGCGGAGATAGAGCAGACGGAGGCGGCTATTGCTATTCTGGAAGCTAAAATGGCTACACCGGAAGGTGCTTCGGATATGACGCTTTACGAACAGCACCAGAAACTGAAAGCCCGGTTAGACCGTGTAATGGAAGAATGGGATTCTGCTTCCTGTGAACTGGAGGAGATGAAAAAGGAGTGATAACGTAATAACATTTATTTTATATAAGTATGAGAGTATTTCATTTTTTACCCATTGCAGCATTTTGCCTGATGGCAGGTGCTTGCGGTACTGGCAAGAACCAGGCTGAACTTACAGCCGGCATTCATCTTGCCGATCTTGACACAACGGCTTTGCCCGGAACAGATTTCTACCAATACGCTTGCGGCGGTTGGATGAAGAACAATCCGATTCCTGCCGAGTACTCACAGTATGGTTCTTTTACCATTCTTGCGGAAAATAACCGTAAGCAGATTCAGGGGCTTATCGAAGAACTGGCTGCCACTCAGCATGAAGCCGGAAGTGTAGCGCAGAAAGTCGGTGATTTGTACAAAATCGTAATGGACAGTGTGAAGCTGAATAAGGATGGTATAACTCCTATTAAGGCTGAACTCGACAGGCTGGGGGCTTTAAAAGACAAAAAAGAACTTTATGCCTTGTTGGGCGAGATGCAGAAGAAAGGTATTGTTTCCTATAACGTTCTGTATGTAGGGGCGGATGAAATGAATAGTAGCATGAATGCTGTACAGACCTATCAAACGGGTCTGAGTATGGGTGAGCGTGAATACTATTTGGAAAATGATGCGGCTACCGCTAAGATTCGTGACGCTTTCCGTACGCACGTACAGAAGATGTATCAGTTGGCAGGTTTCGATGAGGCTACTGCCAAAAAAGGTGTGGATGTCGTGATGGATGTGGAAACACGTCTTGCCAAGGCTTTCCGTTCGCGTACGGAGTTGCGCGACCCGCATGCCAATTACAATAAAATGAGCATGGAAGAGTTGAAGAAAGCTTATCCTACCTTCGATTGGGACGCTTATCTTTCTGCTCTGGATTTGAAAGATGTGAAGGAAATTATCGTTGGCCAGCCCGCTTCTTTGAAAGCCGCCGCCGATATTCTGGATACTCTGCCTGTTGACGAACAAGGGCTCTACTTGCAATGGAGATTGATTGACGCCGCCGCAGGTACTTTGAATGATGCCATGGCGGAGCAGAATTTCGATTTCTACCAACGTACGATGAGTGGCACACAAGAGATGCAACCCCGTTGGAAGAGAGCAGTCGGTACTGTAAGTTCCGCTTTGGGTGAAGCCGTAGGCCAGATGTATGTAGAGAAATATTTCCCTGCCGCTGCCAAAGCGCGTATGGTGACTTTAGTGAAGAATTTGCAGGAAAGCTTGGGTGAGCGCATCAAAAACCTTGCTTGGATGGGTGATTCTACAAAGGTAAAGGCTTTGGAAAAACTGGCTACTTTCCATGTGAAAATAGGTTATCCTGATACCTGGAAGGATTATTCTACACTGGAAATCAAAGATGATTCATATTGGGCGAACATGGAGCGTGCCAATGAATGGAGTCATGCGGAGATGGTGGCTAAAGCCGGCAAACCGGTGGATAAAGACGAATGGCTGATGACCCCGCAAACAGTGAACGCCTATTATAACCCTACAACGAATGAAATCTGCTTCCCTGCCGGTATTTTGCAATATCCGTTCTTCGATATGAATGCGGATGACGCTTTCAACTATGGTGCCATCGGAGTGGTGATCGGTCATGAAATGACTCATGGATTCGACGACCAGGGACGCCAATATGACAAGGACGGAAACTTGAAAGACTGGTGGACTGAAGAGGATTCCAAACGTTTCGACGAACGTGCCCAGGTTATGGTGAATGTATTCGACAGCATTGAAGTCGCTCCGGGTGTGTATGGCAATGGCCGTATGACTTTGGGAGAAAACATTGCCGACCATGGCGGCTTGCAGGTTTCTTATCAGGCATTCAAGAAAGCTACGGCTGCTAATCCGCTGCCTGTAATGGACGGTTTCACTCCCGAACAACGTTTCTTCCTTGCCTACGCAGGCGTATGGGGAAACAATATCCGTCCGGAAGAAGTGCTGAACCGTACTAAGAGCGATGTGCATGCTTTGGGTAAATGGCGTGTAAACGGCGCTTTGCCGCAAATAGGCACTTGGTATGAAGCTTTCAATGTGACGGAAAATGATCCGATGTTTGTACCGGTAGAAAAACGGGTTTCCATCTGGTAACAGACCGGTTGCCATAAAAGATTTCAGTCCCGCTGGAGAGGTATGGATGCCTTTTCAGCGGGGCTTTTTTTTATGTCATTGTGCGAAGGTGCCGGATTTAATAATAACTTCCTTTTTTAATTATACCTAATTTATTGTGTATGAATGTATGTATGAATAAACAAAATTCGTAACTTTGCACATCAAATAGTAAAATGTACGCATTACTTTAATACGCAAATCCATGTCTGAAACTAAAAGAATCAAAACAGCTCTGGTATCCGTTTACCATAAAGAAGGTTTGGACGAAATCATTACCAAACTGCATGAAGAAGGTGTAGAGTTCCTGTCAACCGGTGGAACCCGTCAATTTATCGAATCTTTGGGCTATCCCTGCAAGGCGGTGGAAGACCTTACCACATACCCTTCCATTCTGGGTGGACGTGTAAAGACTTTGCATCCGAAGATATTCGGAGGTATCCTTTGCCGCCGCGGACTGGAACAAGACATGCAGCAAATAGAAAAATATGAAATACCCGAAATAGACCTCGTAATCGTAGACTTGTATCCGTTTGAAGCGACTGTTGCAAGCGGTGCCGAAGAACCGGCTATTATCGAGAAGATCGATATAGGCGGTATCTCATTGATTCGCGCCGCAGCCAAGAATTACAATGACGTTGTTATCGTTGCTTCCCAAGCCCAGTACCAGCCGCTTCGCGATATACTGATGGAGCATGGCGCCACTACTTCGCTCGAAGAACGCCGTTGGTTTGCTAAGGAAGCCTTTGCCGTATCTTCTCATTACGATTCGGCTATCTTCAACTATTTCGATGGTGAAGAAGGGTCTGCTTTCCGTCAATCCGCCAATAACCAGAAGACTTTGCGCTATGGTGAAAACCCGCATCAGAAAGGTTATTTCTATGGAAATATCGATGCCATGTTCGACCAGATCCACGGTAAGGAAATCTCTTATAACAACTTGCTCGATATCAATGCCGCCGTTGATTTGATTGATGAATTTACGGATACGACCTTCGCTATCCTGAAACATAACAATGCCTGCGGCTTGGCTTCACGTTCTACTGTACTGGAAGCATGGAACGATGCGCTTGCAGGTGATCCCGTATCTGCATTCGGCGGTGTGCTCATCACAAATGCCGTGATTGACAAGGCGGCTGCCGAAGAAATCAACAAGATATTCTTTGAAGTTATCATAGCTCCCGATTATGACGTGGATGCACTGGAAATTCTCGGTCAGAAGAAGAACCGTATAATTCTGGTTCGCAAGCAGGCTGCTCTGCCTAAGAAACAGTTCCGCTCTTTGTTGAATGGCGTTTTGGTTCAAGACCGTGACTTGAAGATCGAGACTTCCGAAGACTTGAAAACCGTGACGACCAAAGCTCCGACTGCACAGGAAATCGAAGATATGCTTTTCGCGAACAAGATAGTGAAGAACAGCAAGTCCAACGCTATTGTATTGGCTAAAGGCAAGCAGTTGTTGGCAAGCGGTGTAGGTCAGACCAGCCGTGTGGACGCCTTGAAACAGGCCATTGAGAAGGCCAAGAACTTCGGCTTCGACTTGAACGGCGCCGTAATGGCGAGCGATGCTTTCTTCCCCTTCCCCGATTGCGTGGAAATTGCAGGTAATGAAGGCGTTAAGGCTGTAATTCAGCCGGGCGGAAGCATCAAGGATGAACTCTCGTTTGATTATTGCAACGAACATGACATTGCAATGGTGATAACAGGGTTCCGTCACTTTAAACACTAATATTAATGATGAATGAAGAACTAAGAATGAGGAATTGGCTGCGCTGTCTTTGCTTGCGTTGGTATTCCGCATAGTATTCTTAATTCTTCATTCCTAATTTTTCATTTAAGAAACATGGGATTATTCTCTTTTACACAAGAAATAGCGATGGACCTTGGCACTGCCAATACTATCATCACCACAAATGGCAAGATAGTAGTGGATGAGCCTTCGGTAGTAGCTTTAGACCGTCGTACGGACAAGATGATCGCCGTGGGTGAAAAGGCAAAGATGATGCACGAAAAGACCCACGAGAACATACGCACAATCCGTCCGCTTCGCGACGGTGTAATTGCCGACTTCTATGCTTGCGAGCAGATGATACGCGGACTTATTAAAATGGTGAACAACCGCAATCGTCTGTTCTCTCCCTCGCTCCGTATGGTAATAGGCGTTCCTTCGGGAAGTACGGAAGTAGAGCTTCGTGCCGTGCGCGACTCTGCCGAACATGCCGGCGGACGCGACGTTTACCTGATATTTGAGCCGATGGCCGCCGCTATCGGTATCGGTATCGATGTGGAAGCGCCGGAGGGTAATATGATCGTGGATATAGGTGGCGGTTCTACGGAAATTGCCGTTATCTCATTGGGCGGTATTGTTTCCAATAACTCTATCCGTATTGCCGGTGACGATCTGACTGCCGATATTCAGGAGTACATGAGCCGCCAGCACAACGTGAAGGTCAGCGAGCGTATGGCGGAACGTATCAAGATTAATGTAGGCGCAGCCTTGACCGAATTGGGTGAGGATGCTCCCGAAGATTATATCGTTCATGGCCCGAACCGTATCACGGCGCTTCCTATGGAAGTACCCGTATGCTATCAGGAAGTGGCGCACTGTCTGGAGAAGTCTATCTCTAAGATTGAGACCGCTATCTTGAGCGCATTGGAGAATACGCCGCCCGAATTGTATGCCGATATCGTGCACAACGGTATCTATCTGGCCGGTGGCGGTGCGCTGCTTCGCGGATTGGATAAACGTCTGACCGATAAAATTAACATACCGTTCCACATTGCGGAAGACCCTTTGCATGCCGTTGCCAAAGGTACGGGCATTGCATTGAAGAATGTTGACCGCTTCTCATTCCTGATGAGATAGGTATGCGAAATTTACTGAACTTTCTTATTAAATACAATTACTGGTTCCTCTTTCTTCTGTTGGAGGTTACCAGTTTTGTTTTATTGTTCCGCTTCAATCATTATCAGCAGAGTGTGTATTTCACCTCGGCAAACGGAGTGGCAGGGAAAGTTTATGAGATATCGGGAGGCATCAGTTCTTACTTCCATTTGAAATCGGTCAACGAGGATTTGCTCGACCGGAATATGTGGCTGGAACAACGGGTGGCTTTTCTTGAAAGAAGCCTGCAGGAACGAGGTCTGGACTCGGTAAAGTTATATAGCATGGCCCGTCTTGCTCCGGATGATTACCGCATATTCAAGGCGAATGTCATTAAGAACAGCTTGAACAGGGCGGATAATTACATTACATTAGACCGTGGCTCGTCAGACAGCATTCGTCCGGAGATGGGTGTAGTGGATGCAAACGGGGTAGTAGGTATCGTGTATAAGACTTCTCCCCGCTATTCGCTGGTTATTCCGTTGCTGAACAGCAAGTCGAGCATCAGTTGCAAGATTGTGGGCAGTGATTATTTCGGCTATTTAAAGTGGGAAGGCGGAGATTCGCGTTTCGCCTATCTGAAAGATTTGCCTCGTCACGCAGAATTTAACTTGGGTGATACGGTAGTGACAAGCGGTTACTCTACGGTGTTCCCCGAAGGGGTTATGGTAGGGACGGTCGATGATATGTCCGATTCTCATGACGGGCTGTCGTATCTGTTGAAGATAAAGCTGGCTACGGATTTCGGTAAAGTGAGCAATGTGCGTGTCATTTCGCGTAGCGGGCAGGAGGAACAGGACATGCTGGAAAAAGAAGGGGAAAAATGATAATCAATTATTTGCATAAGATAGGGTGGTTTATCGGTTTGGTGTTATTGCAGGTGCTGATACTGAACAATGTGCATATTGCCGGATATGCCACTCCGTTTTTATATATATATCTGATTTTGAAGTTTGAGTCGGATGTGCCCCGTAATGCATTGATGTTATGGGCTTTCTTTCTTGGGCTGGCGGTTGATGTCTTTTCCGATACTCCGGGAATGAATGCGGCGGCTACGGTGCTGTTGGCCTTTTTGCGTCCTACATTCTTACGTTTGTTCGTACCTCGCGATACGCTGGATACATTGGTTCCGGCAGTCCGTACAATGGGAATCTCTCCTTTTCTGAAATATTTGGTTGTCAGTGTCTTGGTACATCACGGGATGCTGCTTACCCTCGAATTCTTCTCCTTTGCCCACATCGGCACGTTGTTGTTGAGAATTGTAACAAGCGCTTTGCTGACTGTAACTTGTATAATGGCGGTAGAGGGTATACGGAAGAAGTAAAAAGAGGTTGCTTGGTTATGTGTATTCGTATTTATAACTCATAGGTCGCGATGGTATGAAGGATTATACGCTGGAGAAACGGAAATATGTGATAGGTATGGCGGCTGTTGTCATTGTCCTTATTTACGTGATTCGTCTGTTCGACTTGCAAATCATGACGGATGATTACAAGAAGAATGCGGACAGCAATGCTTTTTTGAATAAGATTCAATATCCTTCGCGCGGCGCTATCTACGATCGTAACGGTAAACTGCTGGTTTTTAACCAGCCTGCATACGACATCACGTTCGTGCCTCGCGAAGTGACACAGCTTGACACGCTGGATTTTTGTCGTGCGTTGAACATCACGCTCGAGCAGTTTCAGAAGCGGATGAAGGATGTAAAGAACCGTTGGATGAATCCCGGTTATTCCAAATATACGCATCAGGTGTTTATGACACAACTTTCGGCAGAAGAGTGCGGTGTATTTCAGGAGAAACTATTCAAGTTTCCCGGCTTCTACATCCAACGGCGTACTATCCGGCAGTATACCTATGATGCTGCCGGACATGCGTTGGGAGACATAGGCGAGGTGTCAAAGAAAGATATTGAAGCGGATAATTACTATATCCGGGGAGACTATATAGGCAAGCAAGGTATCGAGAAATCTTACGAAAAGTATCTTCGTGGTGAAAAGGGGGTGGAGATTCTGCTTCGTGATGCGCATGGACGCATCCAGGGACATTACATGGACGGGAAGCTCGACCGCCCCTCCGTGCCCGGCAAGAACCTGACTTTAGGTATCGATATTGAATTGCAGAGGTTGGGCGAACGTTTGTTGCAACATAAAATCGGAGCTATTGTAGCCATTGAGCCGGCTACGGGAGAGATACTTTGCATGGTTTCTTCTCCTACTTTCGATCCTCACCTGATGATTGGCCGCCAGCGTGGAAAGAACCACCGGATGTTGCAAAGAGACAAACGGAAACCTTTGCTGAACCGCGCAATCATGGGAGCATATCCACCGGGCTCTACTTTTAAGACTGCGCAGGCCTTGACATTCTTGCAGGAAGGAATCATTCACGAGGATTATCCGACTTTTCCCTGTGCGCACGGATTCAATTATGGAAGCTTACATGTGGGATGTCACGGACATGGTTCTCCATTGCCGCTGATTCCGGCCATAGCTACTTCGTGTAACTCTTACTTTTGCTGGGGACTGTTCCGGATGTTCAGCGACAAGAAGTACGGCTCTCCTCAAAATGCCATAACGGTATGGAAAGACCATATGGTTTCCCAAGGATTCGGCTATCGTCTCGGTACCGACCTTCCCGGAGAGCAACGCGGTTTGATTCCTAATGCGAAGTTCTATGATAAGGCATATCGTGGTTCCTGGAACGGGCTTACGGTTATCAGTATCGCCATCGGGCAGGGGGAGATTCTTGCCACTCCGTTGCAGATAGCCAATTTAGGCGCGACCATTGCCAATCGGGGACATTTCATAACCCCGCACATTGTAAAGGAAATACAAGATAATGAACTGGACAGCATCTATCGTATTCCACGTGTCACTTCGGTTGACCGGGAATATTATGATGAGGTCGTGGAAGGCATGCGTGCCGCTGTTACAGGAAGTACGGGTAGTGCGACTTGTCGTATGGTAGGTACAATGCTGCCGGGTGTGGAGGCATGCGGTAAAACCGGTACGGCACAGAACCGGGGTAGAGACCATTCGGTATTCATGGGATTCGCTCCGATGAACGACCCGAAGATTGCGATTGCGGTGTATGTGGAAAACGGCGGTTTCGGTGCGACTTACGGTGTTCCTATCGGTGCAATGATGATGGATCAGTATTTGCATGGCAAGTTATCACCGGAGAACGAGATACGTGCGGAGGAGTTCAGTAACCGTATCATTTTGTACGGAGACGAGGAAAGGTAGTAAACAGTCAAACATTAGCGGTATAAATGGTAAGAAGAGACAATATATGGAAATCATTGGATTGGGTGACGATTGTAATCTACCTGATGTTGATTGTATTCGGCTGGTTTAGCGTTTGCGGGGCAAGTTACGACTATGGTGACCGTGATTTTCTTGATTTCTCCACTCGTGCGGGCAAGCAGTTCATGTGGATTGTCTGTTCATTCGGATTGGGATTCATCTTGCTGATGCTGGAAGATACGCTCTATGATATGTTTTCCTACATTATATATATAGGGCTCATTCTCTTATTGGTTGTAACCATCTTTATCGCTCCTGATACCAAAGGTTCGCGTTCATGGCTTATTTTAGGGCCTGTCAGTCTGCAGCCGGCCGAATTTGCCAAATTTGCCACGGCATTGGCATTGGCCAAGTATATGAGCGCCTACTCGTTTACCATAAAGAGCTGGAAGAATGCGTTGATGCTGGCTTTCCTTATCCTTTTGCCGATGATGCTGATTATCCTTCAGAGGGAAACGGGTTCGGCATTGGTTTATACGGCTTTCTTTTTGATGCTTTATCGTGAAGGCATGCCCGGGGTGGTACTCTTCTCAGGTATTTGCGCTGTGGTATATTTTGTGGTGGGAATTCGCTTTGATCAGGTTTTCATAGCGGATACTCCAACGCCTATCGGAGAGTTTGCAGTATTGTCGATGGTTTTGCTCTTTGCCGGTGGAATGGTATGGGTGTATAAGAAGAAATGGGAACCTGTCCGTAATATCATCGGTGGTTCTTTTGTCGTGTTGCTTATTGCTTATCTGGTTTCGGAGTATATGACTCCCTTTAATCTGGTATGGGTGCAATGGGGATTATGCGTAGTCGTAACCTGTTATTTATTCTTTCTTGCTTTGAGCGAACGTCATTGGAGCTATTTTCTTATCGGATTGTTTGCCATAGGCTCGATAGGTTTTCTCTATTCCAGCGACTATTTCTTCAATAAAGTATTGGAACCTCACCAGCAGATTCGTATCAAGGTTGTGCTGGGTATGGAAGAGGACTTGGCGGGAGCGGGCTATAACGTAAATCAGTCGAAGATTGCCATCGGGTCGGGTGGCCTGACCGGAAAAGGCTTTTTGAACGGCACGCAGACCAAGCTTAAATATGTCCCCGAACAGGATACGGACTTCATTTTCTGTACCGTAGGCGAAGAAGAAGGCTTTATCGGTTCAACGATTGTGTTACTTTTGTTTCTGACCCTGATACTTCGTCTGATTGCATTGGCAGAACGGCAGCAGTCCGCGTTTGGCAGGGTATACGGATATTCGGTGCTGAGCATCTTTTTGTTTCACCTTTTTATAAATATCGGTATGGTGCTTGGCCTGACACCCGTAATCGGTATTCCGCTGCCTTTCTTCAGCTATGGCGGTTCTTCGTTATGGGGCTTTACAATACTGTTGTTTATATTCCTGCGTATCGATGCGGGGAGAAACAGGAGGCTGGTATAATGTTATCTTTGCAATTTGACTCCCACATCATTGATGCCGGGCAGAATATCGTCAGGCAATGTATAAGCTACTTTGAAAAGATAATCGCCGGGTTTCTCTATTTTGATGCTTCCGGCGGGAAACGCAGACTGATATAAACCGCCCCAACCATCTCCTTTCCATATTCCTTCTTTGTCGGCTAAGACGGCTGTCAGCGTGTCTGCCTGTAACTTTTTAGATTCAGGGCTGTCATAGCAAACGGATAAGTTTATGTTTTGATAAGGATAGGTGTTACGGTTTCGGACTTCCACAGTCAGCTTGTAATAAGTTTGCGAGTCGGGTACGGCGACCTTGAAGAACAGTGTGTCCTGCCGTTTCCAACCCGCTTGCGGAATGGATTGGAACGCGTGATATACAGTCTGTTTATCGCAAGCGCCTGATGCGCTTACGATAAACAGAAGTATGATATATCTCAGAAACTTTATCTTATTCTTGAGCGGATTTGTCATTTTGAACAGGTTTATCTCCCTGAGGTTTGGGTCTGTTGTTGTGAGGACGTTTACGATTGTTGTTATTCCGTTGTGAGCGTCTTTCATCTCCTTGCGGTCGTTTTTCGTCTCCCTGCTGTCTGGGTTGCTCTTGTTGTTGCGGAGCGGCAGACTGTTCACCGCCTTGCGGTCGGTTATTGGGGCTCTTTTTTCTCTTTTTATTCCGGTTACCGCCATTGTTTCCGTTACCGTTTCCATTGTTATTGCCGTCTCCGCCGTTTTTGTTCTTACGGTTGCGGTCGAAACGGGTCAGACTTTCCTGTTCCAATAAGTCTACCGGTTTCTTAGGCTCGGCGCGGTGTGTCTCTTCCAATAGGTTTTCCGGCTTGATACCTCTCTTGTTCAGACCGATAACTTCAAAAGCCCGTCTGCCACTGATGGTAACCAGATTGGCCGGAATATTCTTGTCTGTGGAGTAAGTTATCTGATTGTTGAGAATATCGGCTTTGAAGAAATAGAATACGCCGTCTTTGGTTTCCAATTCGATTTCTTTGGAAGGCAGGCGTTTTTGCGCTTCTACGTAGCAGTCCACTTCGTAGTTGAGGCAGCATTTCAGTTTGGCGCATTGTCCGGCAAGCTTTTGCGGGTTCAGTGAGATGTCTTGAAAACGGGCGGCGCTGGTTGAAACGGAAACAAAAGACGTCATCCAGGTAGCGCAGCACAGCTCACGGCCGCAAGGTCCGATACCGCCGATACGTCCGGCCTCTTGACGTGCACCGATCTGTTTCATCTCGATACGTACATGGAAAGCGTCGGCAAGCACTTTAATCAGCTGGCGAAAGTCTACGCGTTCATCGGCAATGTAGTAGAAGATCGCTTTGTTGCCGTCTCCCTGATATTCCACATCTCCGATTTTCATGTTGAGGTTGAGGTCAAGAGCTATCTGACGGGCACGGATCATCGTACTGTGTTCGCGCGCTTTCGCTTCATTATACTTCTCCATATCCACCTGCTTGGCTTTGCGGTAGATACGTTTGATATCTGCTTCCGACTTGATGTTTGCTTTACGCATTTGTAGCGGAACAAGCCGTCCCGTAAGGGTTACTACGCCTATATCATGCCCGGGAGTAGCTTCTACGGCCACTATATCACCTTTTTCCAAAGGAATTTTGTTGCTGTTGCGGAAATAGCCCTTACGGGTATTCTTGAACTGAACTTCCACCATGTCCGATTCTTCGGCATTGCCCGGAATATCGGCGAGCCAGTCGTAGGTGTTCAGCTGTTTGTCTTGCCTGCCGCAGCTTTTGCAGCAGAGACTACCGCTTCCGTTATGTAGTTTAAATTCCATTTCTTTATTTTATTTACGATTCAAATGCTCTTTATATTTATTCTCTTATCTTATTGTTTTATCATCCTGTTATCCGGAAATATCTTCCGATGATATTTTTTCTTACTGCTTCAACAGAACAATCATTTTCAGTGAAAAATCAAAGAATACCATACGGGCATTCACATTCTGTTCGATATGAATCTGCGCTTCACTGAGCTCATCCATGATGCCCATAACATTCCGCTCATTGACGAACGGGGCGAATCGGGTTGCGAAGTTCTGTTCGGGTAGCGTCATATAATTCATCTCTTTCCGATGCAGGTTATAGATGAAGTTTTCCCGTATCATGCGTTGGCAATATTCAAGGAAATTCTTTTGGCGTTCGCGTCCCATGACTGCCAGTTGTTCGCTCCATTGCTTCATTTCCCGTATTTTCCGTTGATAGGAGAGACGCATTAAGCTGACGAACAATTCAAAAAAGAGTTCGTTCTCTTCATTCAGGTGGATGGTTTCCAGCGCCTTGATGAAGTTCCCGTTCGCCAGATGCGCAATGGTCTGGCTGTCCACCGGTTGTACGCCGTATTTTTGTTGCAGTGCGTTTGCTATGCTCGCTTCCTCTATTTTGCGGATATTGAAACGTTGCGTACGGCTGAGTATCGTGGATAATATCATTTCGGGGGCTTCCGAAACCAAAAGGAAGATTGTTTTCTCTGGCGGTTCTTCCAACAGTTTCAATAGCTTATTGGCGCAGACCTCGTGCAGCTTTTCCGGCAGCCATACAATGGTTACCTTATAGCCGCCTTCACTGGATTTCAAGCTGAGTTTACGGGTGATTTCATCGCTTTCCTTTGCGTAGATAATCGCTTGTCCGTTCTCTGCTCCCATTTCGTTCAGCCAGTGATTCAGTGAGAAATAGGGGTTGTTCAGTACAAAACGTCTCCAGTCTGCTATGTAGTCGTCGCAGACTTCTTTCTTCCCTTTGGCGCTTTTCACAATGGGAAATACGAAGTGTACGTCCGGATGTACCAGTTTATTCCACTTCACGCACGAAGGACACGTGCCGCAGGCATCGGTTTCAGTACGGTTCGGGCAACAGATGTAACGGGCATATGCCATAGCCAGCGGAAGTTTGCCTACTCCCGCCGGTCCGCAGAACAATTGCGCATGAGGAATGCGTCCTTCCTGCACTTCTTGTATCAATCGCTGTTTGGCTGCGTCCTGGCCGATTACATCTTTAAAAAACACGGTACCGCTATTTGGTTAATAAATCTGTTTGGCTACTTCTCTAATGCTGTCTACCGCGCCTATGGAGTAGAAATGGATACTGGGAATACGATGTTCCATCAATTCCCTGCATTGCTGTACGCACCATTCGATACCCACTTGTTGCGCTTCGGCGTCATTTTTGCATTTCAAGACTTCCTTTGTCAGTTCTTCGGGTAAGTCCACTTTGAATGTTTTGGGTATCATGCTGAGCTGTGACAGCTTCTTGAATGGCTTGATGCCCGGTATGATGGGGATGGTAACCCCGGCTTTGCGGGCGCGTTCTACGAAATCGAAATATTTCCGGTTGTCATAGAATAATTGGGTAACGGCATATTCCGCTCCGGTCTCCATTTTCTTCTTCAGCCAGTAAATGTCCGTATCGATATTGGGAGCTTCTTCGTGCTTCTCCGGATAACAGGCCACTCCGTATGAGAAAGGAGTATTGGTGACTTTCATTTCGGAACCGTCTACAAAGATACCCTTATTGAATTGGTTAATCTGCTCTTGCAATTCGATGGCGTGATGATAACCGTTGCCTTCGGGCGTAAAGGCGGATTCGTGCTTCGCCTTGTCTCCGCGCAACACCAAAAGGTCTGTGATATTCAGAAATTGCAGGTCGAGCAATACGTACTCGGTATCTTCACGGCTGAAACCGCTGCAAAGAATATGCGGCACTACCGTTATGTTGTATTTGTTCTGGATGGCTGCCGCCACGGATACGGTTCCCGGACGGCGACGAAGCCGGTTGCGTTGAAACAGTCCGTTGCCGAGGTCTTTGTACACGTACTCGCTGCGGTGTGTGGTTATATTGATGTATTTAGGGTCGAATTCCCGTAATGTATCTATCGTTTCGTACAACTTTTCGATGCCTGTACCTTTCAGAGGAGGCAATATCTCAAAAGAAAAAGCTGTTTTTTCGTTACTGTTTATCAGATCGATTACTCTCATTTCTTCTTCGTTGTCTTTGTCTAATTAGCAGAATCCTGCACATTGGGAACAAAAATACGAAAAAGAAATGAGAAATGCCCGCCGGGCAGGCTATTCTTTTATGCAGCGAACGGAAAACGCATTATAATAATCTTTGCCTTCCGGTTTGACGGCATTCTTTAAAGCGATGTCGTTATTGCCGTTCGTAAACATTACGACCGTATCCAATTGCTTTTGTGTACTGTTGTACACCCAGTAGGCGGTAGATGAATTTGCGTTTACCAAGGTTGTTTTGTTTTCTCTTTCCAGAAGCAGTCCTCTGGGCTGAATACCGAATCCGGTTTCATTGGTTGCGGAATAAACGTCGGAGCTCCATGCGTCCGCCTTTTTTAGTGCGGAAGCATTCTCCCCCACGTATTCTTTCAACCTGCTCCAATCATTTGGAGCAGGCAGTTTCCAATCCAGCGGAGCCAGCTTCTCGGTCAGGACTGCTTCACCGTTATAAAAGCAGGCGTCACAATCGGCCCATTTGAAGTAACTTTCGCCTCCACCAAGGGTTTTTCCGAGAGGCATGCTTCTGCTATCGTTATAATAGACGGCTTGTAAATCTTCTTTCATCCAATACTGTGTACCTATTTTCACGATAGGATAGGTTTGTAAAATCCCGTTTCGTATATCTCTGATCACATAACTGCTGACGTTGATAGCCAGCGTTGCAGCGGCAGGTTTTTCAGTGACTATCTTTTTGCTTGCGTCTATATAGAACTTTTCGATAGGTTGGGAGTGCCCGGAGGTGTAGGCCAGTGAGTTTTCCGATTCATTCCAGCTCACCCTGCCGCCGTGTATCATGGCGGTCTTGTCCGGCAGTTGTAAAACGATACCGTTCATTAAGTCCGTCCGCTCATTGTCTTGTACGGGATAGACTACAATCGCTTTGGAATCGACAGCATCGGCAGCGGTTGCGTAAAGGTACTCCCGGCATACTTCTGCCACGGGCTTTCCCTGATGATATATTCTGTAAACGTCGGATGTTTTGAATGACAGTGAGGCTGTATGGATGGTGGTGATGTCATATCTGTTTTCGCTCTCTCCTTGCTCGCTGAATCCCCATTCCTTGATGCCGGCGATAACTCCGGTCAGGGTTTCGCTTGTACTTTGCAGCGCGTTGATACGAATTTCCAATTCCGTATCCTCCTTGATGGCTGCCGACGGGAGAGAGCAGATATAGATTTTGCCGTTCCATTCCAATGTAAAAGCCTGTCCGCTGTCGGAATGTGTCTGCGGAATAACGATAAACTCCTTACCGGATAAAGAGTTACCCTCTTTCTTCCACGTGCCGAAAGGAATAATATCCATTTCGCTGGCATCATCGATATCGGATAATTTATCTGATTGCAGGTCGTATACGGCTTGCGTTTTGAATCCCGTAGCTATGATTCTGGGATTGGCTTTGAGCATATCGTCTGCATCTTCGCCCTCTTTAGGCGTAAGGACTAACTTTATTTTTGCAAACTGGTGCTTATATTCCAGTTTTACGGTTTTCTCGCTGTTGGATACATCCTCGATACGGGCGGTCATGAAATTGGAGAGGCTGTAGTCGGCGGCTTTACTCTGGTCGGCTTGGACAGCAACGTTCAGTAAGGAACTTCCTTTGGATACACTTGCGGTCTGATACGGATAATAACTGATGAAATCCAGTGTGGCATCACCTTCCGGATAGTATACTTCTTTCTTGGGTATCAGCTTACTGTCTTCACCACATTCCAACAGCAGGTTGTCAATATATCGTTGCTTGTCCAAAGAGTTGCCCGTCAGCATGGCGAAGACTCCGGTTCTGTCTCCGGTTTCAAAAGTGCTTTTGGCTGCTTTGGTGGTAGTTTTACTTGTTTTGACGGAAAAGGAAATCGGGATATTACTTTCCTTGATTTCATCGTCTATCTTGTTGACGCAAGAGGCTATTAATAAGGCTATAATCAGATATAGTACATTATTTATCCTCTTGAAAGCGTTTTTCATTATACTCATGTTACAGTAGTTTTGTAAGACGAAAAAACTTCGTCTTTGGTTCGTACTCAAAAGCTTATGTGTTATTGATATATCAGATTGGGCAGAACCACAAATGTTATGAGAAAGTTATTTACGCTTCCGGATTTCTATTGTTGGCTGTCACGCTTGATAGCCCGGTACTTTTCTTCTTCTTTTTATATCTCTATAAGACAAGGGTACAAAAGTATACTAAATCTTTGGAATAATCACAAAAACAGTCGTTCAATTTAAAGTATATACACTGCGTTATTACAAATTTGAGTAATATGTAGCAAGGTGGATTGAATTTTTGCTACCTCAAAAAAACAGGTTACGCGAAGTATATTCCTAACCTAATCCTATAACTCTTTATTCCAATAACCTATGGTTATTATTATCGCCATCTCCCAATATGTTCATTTGATGAATAGCTATTTGGTTTAGCTTGACAAGACGTTCCCTTTGTGTCATACCCTGCTCGATAAAAACGGCATTCAGGTTTTCCATGTTCGACAGGCAGATCAGCTCATTGACAGTAGCATAATCACGAATATTACCTTTTAGGTCAGGATTTGTTTCCCGCCATTGTTTTGCTGTCATACCGAACATGGCTACATTCAACACGTCGGCTTCATTGGCATAAATAATACTTGCTTGCGCCGGTGTGACTTCCGGCGGAATAAGGTTTTGTTTTATGGCATCAGTATGTATGCGATAGTTAATTTTCGACAGCTCACGTTTTACCGACCAACCCAGTTGACGTTGTTCTTCAGTCTTTAATCGTTGAAATTCCTCGATAAGGTAGAGCTTGAAAGGTACGCTGATTGCGGAACCGAATTCAAAAGCGATATCCTTATGGGCGTACGTTCCGCCATAACGCCCCTTTTTTACGATGATACCGATGGCATTGGTGCGTTCTATCCATTCGGAAGCACTTAGTACAAAAGACGGTAGTCCTGCGCTCTTTCTAAAGTGGTCGAATTCGACCACTTTAAAATTAGGATTATGGATGACTTCCCATGTGCCAAGAAATTCAATCGTATAACGGCTTCTTATCCAGTTCTTAATCACATCCGCCGCTCTGCTGTCCCCCTCTTTGGCAGAAGCCATGTCGGTAAGAGATATATAATCTTGTTCTTCAAAATTAAGAACGGTAATCAGTGTGTCTTGAACGATAATTTTCGCCATTATGTAATCGATGCTTTGAGTTTCTATCACAAAGGTACTATAATTCACAAGATTATCCCCTTTCCAATGAACTATTTGCAAAAATATGGTATGGAGATTCCGATAAAGGATATAATTCAACAAAAACTTCCGCAATTTATTTATATCGCTCTGATTTTTTATCTAACTTTACACGCTAAAATCGTAAACAGTAATTAGTTAAACCATAGAACAGAGCTTATGCCTTTAAATTTACCCGATAAACTTCCCGCGATAGAGCTGCTGAAAGAGGAAAACATCTTCGTTATCGATAATTCACGTGCCACCCAACAGGACATTCGTCCGTTGCGGATTGTCATATTGAATCTGATGCCGTTAAAGATTACGACGGAAACCGATTTGGTGCGTTTGCTGTCCAATACTCCGTTGCAGGTGGAGATTTCGTTTATGAAAATCAAGAGCCATACCTCAAAGAATACTCCGATAGAGCATATGAAAACTTTCTACACGGATTTTGAGAAGATGCGTGACGAGAAGTATGACGGCATGATTATCACCGGCGCTCCTGTGGAACAGATGGATTTTGAGGAAGTGACCTATTGGGACGAGATTACCGAGATTTTCGATTGGGCGCGTACGCATGTCACGTCCACCCTTTATATCTGTTGGGCGGCGCAAGCCGGACTTTACCATCATTACGGAGTGCCCAAATACCCGTTGGACGCAAAGATGTTCGGTATATTCGAGCATCGTACGCTGCAACCTCTCTATCCCATTTTCCGTGGTTTTGACGATGTGTTCCATGTGCCCCACAGCCGCCATACGGAAGTTCGCAAGGAAGATATTCTGAAAGTTCCCGAACTGACACTGCTCTCGGAGTCGAGAGACGCGGGAGTCTACATGGTGATGGCGCGTAACGGACGTGAGTTTTTCGTAACCGGTCATTCCGAATACTCCCCGCTGACGCTCGATACGGAGTACCGTCGCGACTTGGATAAGGGGTTGCCCATCGAGATGCCCCGCAATTACTATGTGGATGATAATCCGGACAAAGGCGTATTGGTGCGTTGGCGCGCGCATGCCAACCTGTTGTTTTCCAACTGGCTGAACTACTTTGTATATCAGGAAACCCCGTTCAACATTGAAGATATCAAATAGTATGATAAAGCAACGGAAAATAGAGCTGTTGGCGCCCGCCAAGAATCTGGAGTGCGGCATTGAAGCCGTCAATCATGGTGCGGATGCGGTATATATAGGCGCTCCGAAGTTCGGCGCACGTGCTGCGGCGGTTAATTCGCTGGAAGACATTGCCGCTTTGACGGCATACGCCCATTTATACAATGTACGTATCTATGTCACGGTAAATACCATTCTGAAAGAAGAAGAACTGGCGGAAACGGAAAAGATGATTTGGGAATTGTACCGTATCGGTGTAGATGCGCTGATTGTGCAGGACATGGGCATTACCCGTCTGAACCTGCCGCCCATACCGTTGCATGGCAGTACGCAGATGGACAACCGTACGCCGGAGAAAGTTCGTTTCCTGGCGGATGCGGGCTTTCGCCAAGTGGTGCTGGCGCGCGAGCTTTCATTGCAGGAGATACGCAATATCCATGAGGCCTGTCCGGAGACGCCTTTGGAAGTCTTTGTACATGGCGCGCTTTGTGTAAGTTATAGCGGACAGTGCTACGTCAGTCAGGCATGCTTTGGCAGAAGCGCCAACCGGGGAGAATGCGCCCAGTTCTGCCGCCTGCCGTTCAGTCTGGTGGATGCGGACGGAAAAACCATCGTCCGCGACAAGCACCTGCTCTCTTTGAAAGACTTGAACCAAAGTGAAGTGCTGGAAGACCTGCTGGATGCCGGCGCTTCTTCCCTGAAAATAGAGGGGCGGTTGAAAGACGTTTCTTACGTGAAGAATGTCACAGCCACTTACCGTCAGAAACTGGATGCTGTCTTTGCTCGCCGCAAGGAGTATGTACGCGCTTCCTCGGGCATTTGCCGTTTCGGTTTCAAGCCACAATTGGACAAGAGTTTCAGCCGCGGCTTCACCCATTACTTTCTGCAAGGCCGCGACCGGGAAATATCCTCTTTCGATACGCCGAAATCCTTGGGCGAGGAGATGGGAACGATGAAAGAGCAGCGTGGCAACTACCTTACCGTGGCCGGAGTGAAACCCTTCCATAACGGAGACGGTGTTTGCTTTCTCGACGAACAGGGACGTTTGCAAGGTTTCCGCATCAATCGGGTGGACGGCAATAAATTGTATCCGGCAGGCGATATGCCCCGCATCAAACCGCGCACCCGTCTTTACCGTAATTTCGACCAGGACTTTGAGCGCGTCCTGGCCCGTAAGTCCGCCGAGCGTAAAATCGGCATAAAATGGGAACTGGCAGATACCCTTTCGGGCTTTGCGCTGACCGCCGAGGACGAGGACGACAATCGTATAACCTTGTCTTTCCCCTCTTCAAAAGAGCTTGCGCGTACTCCGCAACAGGACAACCTGCGAACTCAGCTCGGTAAATTGGGAAATACTCCTTTCGAGGTACGGGACAGTGCCCCGGAAGCGGCTCCCGCCATTGCAATCAACCTGTCGCAGAACTGGTTCATACCCGCCTCGGTGATAGCCGACTGGCGCCGCCAAGCGATAGACAGGCTGATTGCCGCCCGTCGTATTACTTACCGCCGTGAGTTGCACGTGTGGAAACCTACCCGCCACCGTTTCCCGATAACGTCCCTGACCTATTTGGGTAATGTGATGAATACTGCCGCCCGCGGCTTTTATCAGGCTCACGGGGTAGCTTCCATAGAACCGGCTTACGAGAAACAGGCCGTGCCTGAAGCCGTACTTATGTTCTGCAAACATTGCCTGCGTTATAGCATGGGCTGGTGTCCTATGCATCAAAAGGGACAGTCCCCGTACCGGGAACCTTATTATCTGGTAGGAACGGACGGCAAACGCTTCCGTCTCGCCTTTGACTGCAAGAACTGCCAGATGAAAGTAAGTGAAGAGAAAGTATGAAGTATAAAATAAACACATAGCGAAAAAGTAAATTTGGGTAAAACGTAGCGAATTAGCTGATACAGCGTTCGTTACGCTTTG
>ENA-UEYD01000276-UEYD01000276.1-human-gut-metagenome-genome-assembly--contig:-NODE-276-length-49632-cov-8.886086_pt1 | contig 49632 bp, 38 predicted proteins | sample MGYA00242907_ERZ507875 | MGnify/ENA primary metagenome ERZ507875 (study PRJEB26167, sample SAMN06115506) | human gut metagenome | host: Homo sapiens | place: China:Shandong | collected 2015-08-07...
TTATTTTCTGCAAATTTACGCTCTTGGAACCATATAAACAACTGTACTACAATATTTTAATTTATAGAACTCCTCTATAGAACAAGCGAAAGATGTCGTGAGGAATAACTTTTATAACCTGTTTGTCGCCATAGACAACGAAATGAGAAGTATGGGCATCGGGGAAGTCGGTAATTTCTCGAAGAACAGAAGCTGGAAACTGTATAATGATTTCTACACGCTGCTGGGCAGGTATCATACGAAATACCATGACGTGAAATTCTATGCCGATAAGTTGAATATAACCCCGGATTATCTGTATAAACTGTTCTATCGGATTGAAAATATTTCTCCCAAAGAGATGATAGACCGGTTAGTGATCGTTTCCATAAAAATTCTTCTCCAGAATACCGACCTGTCCGTCAAAAATATCGCAGCGGAGCTGCATTTCGATGACCCGCCCTATATGTGCCGTTTCTTCCGAAGAATGACGGGAATGTCTCCGTTGGAATACAGAGACAGTGTGAAAAAATAATTAACTTATTTGGATTAAGCTCTGCTCCGTCCAGCTTACCGATCCATCCTGAACTTGTCCGCAATCTTCTCGGTCAGCATATCCATATCCCGGCCTATCTTGTCGTTGGTGATTTTCGCATAAATCTGGGTCGTCGTGATATGCTTGTGGCCTAACATCTTACTGACCGTCTCCAGCGGTACGCCCTGAGAAAGAGTAATCGTGGTGGCGAAAGTGTGCCTCGCGACATGCATCGTGGGATTGAACGACAGTCCGGCGTGTCGTGCAACATGACGCAGAGACATATCCATCGAAGCACAGTCCTTGACCGGAAACACCTTATGATCCGGTAACCGCAAGCGGCTGTACTTCTCAACAAGGCTTCTGGCAACAGGCAGGAGTTTAACCCGGAACTGAGTTCCCGTCTTTGCCCGGTTGTCGATAATCCACATATCGCCCCGCTCGTCCGTATGAATGTCGTCATAGGAAAGTTTCTTTACGTCGGCATAAGACAGTCCCGTAAAACAACAGAACACGAAGATATCCCGGACAATGGCAGTTTTATAATTGGGAACTTGCACGTCCATGACCGCCTGCAATTCCGATTCCGATAAAAAACGGCGGTCGCGATACTTACCCGCCACTCTAAATCCTGCGAAAGGATCCGATGCGATCCAGCCGTTCTTAAAGGCCGTATAGCTCATCAACTTCAGTTTCTTGATCGCATTGGGCAATGTCCCCGGCAACATACCCCGGACTGTCGATAGGTAAACCACATACTTTTCAATAAACTCCCGCTTCAATTCTTTAAAGGGAATATCCTCCACTTTATATTCGTATTGCAGAAACGCGGCAAGGCGTCTGTACTGCTTGCGGTAGTTTTCCAGCGTGGAGGCTTTGCGGTCTTTGCCTACCCGGTTCTTCTCGAATTCGTTCAGGTACTCATCGAAAGTTTGCAGCAGGAGCTGATAGCCGTCCCCGAAACCCAGCCATGCGTTCTTGACTTTCTCGGCAGTGACATACGAATCCCGGTCGCAGATGCGCTGGTACTGCTTGCCGATATTAGTTTTGATATTCTCCAGCTTCTCGTTGATACGCTGGGCCACGACGCTTTTACCTGTGGCTTTGTTGGCTTTGGTATCCCACAGCTTGGGCGAGATAGATAGTTTACAACTGAACTGCGAGATAGTCCCGTTGATGGTGATGCGTCCCATGATGGGGGTTCTGCCGTTCTGCTCGGCCTGTCGTTTGAGATAGAACAGGACCTTGAAAGTGCTTCTTGCCATAACTCTAAAAACTTTTTGCAATGATACATGACTTAGAGTTATCCGAGGTTATGAAATCAGGCGCAAGAAACGGAAAACCAATACATTAAAAGCAAAATCCGGAAAGAGATTGCGGTAACGATTTGGTAACGCAACTCCTTCCGAACTATGCCTTTTCGTGCGGTTTTAACGCTTTACCACCTTAGGGTAGGTATTGTTAAATTGCAGTAATAGTGATATTTACACTATTTTACATTCACCCCATTTTTTTAAAGGAGACCCTGGCAGCTCCTTATATTGTCTTAGTTGCAGTCCTCCTGCCCGTAGTCTTCCAGCCGTCCGATATACTTCGATTCGTCGAATCGGCCCGCTTCCGCGTCTTCGATGATTCGTTTGCACAGATCGGACAGTTCGAGGATGTTTCCTTCGGTCTTGCTGACGGTCAGCGTCCATACGTCGTCGCCGACGACACACCGGAATGTCGTTTCTTCGCCGTCGAGCACTTTCCCGGGCCGTCCCGTTCCCTTGAAATGATCGATCGAGGAGACGAATCTTTCGTGTAGCTTTTCGGCAAATGAATCGGTTACCGGGATGGATTCGGTTTCGACCTGGTAACGTTTGGGCCGCTCTTTCTCGCGTTCGGCAAGCATTGCTTGGTTGTGCTGCGCCAATCGTACGCTGGAATCTTCGGATATGTAGCGATTGGCGGAAGCGCGTTGCCATGGAAATTCTTCCCGAAGTTCGGTTTCTACTTCCTTCCAGTTGGAAATTCGTTTTACTTCAAGGGTATACGATCCGTCTGATGGCTTTTTTAGGATGCGAAAACCGTAGTTCGCTTCAGTCGAGGGGGAGACATAAAATTCGATTCCGGCGTTAATGTCTCCGAAAAAGAGTTTCTCGACTTCTGTTTTGCTGTCGAGATTGAAATACCCGTCCGGCTTTCCGTTCAAGCGGACGAGATCGCTGCTGTAATTGTTTTCGACTCTTTTCAGGAACCGAGTACTTTGCGAAAAAGCGACGGTTCCCAGAAGGATTGAAAAAACGGTTATCAAAATTGTCTTTTCCATACCGGATCTATTTTGCCGGGAAACGATGAAATCTGTTTGTTTTGCGTTATTAAAATAAAACGATTCTAAATATAAAAATCATTTTAATGAAAAGCAAGATCGTTTCGTTTTTTATAAACGGGGCGGGGCGTCCTTGGTGCTGTAAATTCGGATCGTCCATGACGCGGGGAAGCGAGGAGCGGGTAAGCCAGGGGAGCGAAACCGCCGTTTGCGGCGCGGCCTGTCCGCACCTTTCCGGCTTGTCCGGAATGACGGTTCCCCCTTCCGGCAGCGATGCGTCGGAAGGGGGAACGACTGTCCGGAAAGCGTTTCCGGAATTTTTTATTTCGACGGCTGCCGGTTTTTCCGCGCCCGGCGGCCCATTGCGACGCTGATGACGATCGGGATGGCCAGGAATACGACCGTGCCCGCGACGACCAGCCCCGTATAGAGCGCCGGGCTGCCTACCGGCAACTGAGACGGCGGGAAGAACGTTACGGTGAATGCGAACAGCACGGCGAGGAATCCGCCGCCGCCGATGCACCACATCCCGGCGTTGCCTCCCGGCACGCGGTAGCTGCGGGGCAGGTCGGGCTGCGTATAGCGCAGGCGGATGCCTGCGGCGTACATCATCATGTACATAATCAGGTAGAGCCCGATGGTGAGGGCGCTCAGTAGGAAAAAGGCGACGCTTACGTCTTTCATCACGATGTACAGCGACGAGAGCACCGAGACGATACAGCCTTGGATCACCAGGATGTTGACCTGGACGCCGTTCTTGTTGGTCTTTTTCATAAATTCGGGCAATTGGCCCTCTTTGGCCGTCCAGAGCAGGCCCCGGCTGGGGCCCGATATCCACGACATCACGCCCGCCAGGACGCCGAAAGCGATCAGCAGGCTCATGACGTTCGTGAGCCAGCCGACGCGGTAGTGCTTGAATACGATGTCGAACGTCGTGAACAGTCCCGATTGGAGGTTGATCTGGTCGTACGGCGTAATGACGGCTACGGCCAGCGAGCCGAGCGTGAAAAGCCCGAAGGAGATCAGCGCGGCCAGGAACATGGCTTTCGGAAACTGTTTCTGCGGCTCTTTGAGTTCGGGAGCGTGCACCGCGTGCACTTCGACGCCGGCGAAAAGCAGCAGGATACCCGCCAGGAACGCGATGTCGCTCATGCCCGTGATGTGCGGGAAAAGGCGGGGGTGCGCGTGCTGCGTCGCGTCGGCGCTTACGACCTGCGAAACGCTCGCCGGGATGTGTTCGAACGCGATTTCATTACCGCCGGCGATCCACGCCAGCGCCATCGCCACGATCACCACGCCCGGAAGCACCGTCCCGATCAGGAATCCCTTGCTCGTCAGGCCGGAAGCGGTCGCCGTGCCCCTCAGGGTCACCCACGTGGCCGCCCAATACATGACGATCGAAAACAGTCCGACGAAAACCCCGTTCTGCGCGAGGGCGGGCATCCCGATCATGTAGGCGATCGACGCCGCGGCGAATCCCAGCACGGTGGGATACCATACCACGTTCTGAATCCATTGGAGGAAGATCGCCGTGAACCCCATGTGCGGATTGAAAGCCTCTTTGACCCACGAATAGACGCCGCCGCCCCGGGAGGCGAAGGCGCTGCCCAGCTCGGCCCCGACCAGCGCGGCGGGGATAAGGAACAGGAACGTAGCGAAAAAAATGTAGAAGAACATCGTAAGTTCTTCCTGCGCCATCATCGGCAGTCCCCGCAGGCTGATTACGGCGGCGGCCGTCATCAGCGCGAGTTGCATGGTCGTAATGTTTTTGCTTTTAGCCATCGTGTCGGGAAATTCGAAAATACGTTTTTCGAATCTTTCAGTTTTCGTGCCAAAAGGGGAGCGTTTCGCCGCATTGCGTCTGCTTGCCGGCCCGGTCGTCGGCAATTCGGCGCGTCGGGGCCGGCAAGGGCGCAGGACAGCTTTCGATTCAGGGTATCCCAATACCTCACTGTTAGAAGCTGCAAATGCGCCTTCTTTTATGCTTTTCCCGATTGTAGTGTCTGGTAAGTTGCTGAAAATGTGTTTATAAAATCATTATTCGTCAATGTCGATAATATCTTTTAATTTTACATTGAGTGCAATAGAAATTTTATATAAAGTTCTAATTGTAAAATTGACTTTTCTTGTTTCGATACGCGACATATGCGTATGTATCTATCTATTACTTTGCGGTTATCCTGCTTGTTCTGTCGAAATTCCTTTGAAAAAATCTTCAATGGAGATGCCGAAGTATTTACACAAAATAGACAATGATGTCAATGAAATATTGGATTTGCCGATTTCTATTCTGCCGATATTAATATTGGTATGAAAATAAACTGTTTCTTGGGACAAACCTCGCTCTTCCCGTAGTGCTTTTAGCCTATCGGCGGTCCATTTCAACAATTCGTAATCATATCTTTCCCGTCCCATATTTAACAAAGAACCGGAGAAAATGAGTGTTTTAATAACGACAGTACTGTAATTGTTGGAAAATATATTGTATCTTTGTTTTCAATAAGGAATCATTTTAACCAACATCAAATAAAAAAGTTATGTTATCTTTGTGGAAACATTGTAATACGACATAGACGATAAATTTGCAGTAAAACTGCAAATTATAAAGGGTAAACAACTCTTTATGCCTAACTGTAAACTTAGGAAGCCTCTGTAATGAGGTTGTTTAAATCGGGTATAAAAGTTGCCAGTCCATGTTATGCCTTGACCGTTTGTGTCAAGGCTAACTTGGGCGTAGGGCAATTTTCCGATTTAAGGTTTCCTAAGACCTACAGTTAGAGAATATAAGTCCCTGCGCCCTCTTTTTATGCCGTTACCGGACTTTGCGAATCTATCCGGTTTTGCCGTAAATATCCTCGGGCGCAGATAATTCACCCATTCCGTCATTTCAATTATCGAATCGCCTGATGAAAAAAATCATTCAATCCCCTTCGTGGGATCGCATCGTCACGATACTTAAAAACGAAACGCTGTGCGTGAACGAGCTGGCCCGCCGCATCGGTCTGGAACGGCCGCACATGATCGAAGCCGCGAAAGACCCCGCGACGGGAATCTGTCCCGAACTGGCCGCGCGGATTCACTACGCTTTCCCGGCGTACAGCATCGAATGGCTTCGCACGGGGCTGGGCCCTCACCCGGCCACGCGCGAGGAAGCGCACCCGCGGGCGGAGGTATCGCTGTCGGGACGCTGGGCATTGCTTCGTACCGAGCACTATTGGAGCGACGGCCGCCGTCCGGGCGCGTGGCTTCCGGGCGAGATTTTCGAACCGGGCGTCGTCGTGTGGGATTTCGGCCCGGACGGTCTGCTGGACCGTTACGAATCGTATCTGAAAGTCGCTACGGTTCCCTACGCGTTCGACCGACCGCGCGGGTGGCTGCTGCACGAAGGCCGCCCGGTGCTGGTCGATAAGCTGACCCCGGTCGAACTGGAGTTCCTCGACTGGTCGGACATGGGGACGGGCCCCGTCGTGCGTTTCGTATTCAAAAAGGAGGAGTTCGTTTAGCTCCGGGAGCGCGCAAAAGAAGACCCTGCGGCCGCAATTCCCGTTGCGGCCGCAGGGCTTCCTGCGTTTCGGTCGTCTGAAATCCGGACGTACGGCGCGTCTGTGCCCGTGCGACCGGACGGTCAGCGGATTTCGTTCCGTCCGCTGCGAAGCGTCAGGTTCCGGTCGCCGTGGCGGTAAGTTCCTTCGAGTCCTTCGGGCAGGACGATCGCCCCGTTCTCCCGGAAAAGCCTCGCCCGTACTTCGTCCTGCGAATATTTGCAGGCGTTGTCGATCTGTTTTTAGATGCAATTTTTTTGCAACTGATAATTTTTATATTTATATTGCGATAGATATGGAACGAAAAACGGGTATAACTCAGGCAATCAAGACTGCGGGACTGAAAGTCACCCCGCAGCGCAGGACGGTTTACGAGGTGATGCAGGAGCTGCGGCATGCTTCCGTCGATACGGTTATCGAGAAAGTGCGCGAACGCAATCCGGATATCACGGTGTCGACTATTTACCGGATTCTGGATTCGTTTTGTAGGGCGAAGGTGCTCTCTTCGGTCGGCAATCCCGCCGATGGGAAACATTATTTCGACATAACGGTCGGGAATCACCATCACCTGTTCGACGGACAGAAGATTGCGGACTACGACGATCCGGAGCTTACACGGCTGATTTATCGCTATCTGGCAGGAAAATTGCCCGGCGACACGAATATCGACAAGATACAGGTGCAAATTATTATTAACCATTTAAAATCCGAATGATTATGGAAAAGAAAAAAATGACTACGGCTTCCGGTCGTCCAGTGGCCGATAACCAGAACGTACAGACGGCCGGCCGGCCGGGGCCGATGCTTCTGCAAGATCCCTGGTTTTTGGAAAAACTTTCGCATTTCGACCGCGAGGTGATCCCCGAACGGCGTATGCATGCCAAGGGTTCGGGCGCTTACGGTACGTTCACCGTGACGCACGACATTACCAAGTATACCCGCGCCTCGATCTTCTCGGAAGTAGGTAAGAAAACGGAATGCTTCGTGCGTTTTTCGACCGTCGCCGGCGAGCGCGGCGCAGCCGATGCAGAGCGCGACATTCGCGGTTTCGCCATGAAGTTCTATACCGAAACGGGCAACTGGGATCTGGTGGGCAACAACACCCCGGTTTTCTTCCTGCGCGATCCGCTGAAGTTCCCCGACCTGAACCACGTCGTCAAGCGCGATCCGCGCACCAACATGCACAGCGCCAACAGCAACTGGGACTTCTGGACTTCGTTGCCCGAAGCGCTTCATCAGGTGACTATTACCATGAGCGATCGCGGTATCCCCGCTTCGTACCGCCACATGCACGGTTTCGGCAGCCATACGTTCAGTTTTATCAACAAGGACAATGTACGCACCTGGGTGAAATTCCACTTCAAGACCCTGCAGGGGATCAAGAATCTTACCGACGAAGAAGCTATGGAATTGATCGGCCGCGACCGGGAATCGCATCAGCGGGACCTTTACGAAGCCATCGAGCGGGGCGACTTTCCGCGCTGGGAACTCAAAGTACAGTTGATGACCGAGCAGGAGGCCGACGGTTACCGCATCAATCCGTTCGACCTGACTAAGGTATGGCCGCATGCGGACTTTCCGCTGCACGATGTCGGCGTGTTGGAACTCAATCGCAATCCGGAAAACTATTTTGCCGAAGTCGAACAGTCGGCCTTTAATCCGATGAACGTGATCGACGGTATCGGTTTCTCGCCCGACAAGATGTTGCAGGGCCGCCTGTTCTCGTACCGCGATGCCCAGAACTACCGCCTCGGGGTCAACCACGGTCAGATTCCCGTGAACCGTCCCCGATGCCCGTTCCATTCGTACCACCGCGACGGGATGATGCGTACCGACGGTAACAATGGCTCGGCGATCGGTTATGAGCCCAACAGCTACGGCGAGTGGCAGGACAGCCCCGAAATGAAGGAACCGCCTTTGAAGCTGCACGGCGACGCTTACAACTACAACGAGCGCGAATACGACGAAGATTATTACAGTCAGCCGGGCGATCTGTTCCGATTGATGTCGCCCGGACAGCAGAAGGCGCTGTTCAAGAACACGGCGGCCAACATGGGCGACTCGGAACTGTTCATCAAGCAGCGGCACGTACGGAACTGCTATAAGGCCGATCCGGCTTACGGTCGAGGCGTGGCCGAGGCGCTGGGTATTTCGCTGGAAGATGCGCTCCAATCGGCAAAGTAATATTGTGAGAACGAACTAATCTCTTTTCCTGACGGGTATGCTGGTGGCGCTACTCGTGGCCGGGGCCCATCACTGACAAAATCGATGCTATTTATTTTTACTGCAAACGGGGGTACAAATTTGTACCCCCGTTTGCAGTAAAATGCTCCGTCCTGCCGGCTTTCGAAAAGGCGGTATGCCTCCCCGATCCGGCTCAATGGAAAGCGGTGCGTAATGAGCGGCATGGTGTCGATCTTGCCCTGTCCGATCGGGCGCAGTCGCAGCCATTCATGCCGCCGATACAGAAGGTGAGGTTCTTGCCATACATATCCGCTAAAAGCAGTGTCTGCGGCCGGTCGTAAAATGCCACTGCGGTGACGACGACCTTGGGCCGAACGCACTCCCAGGGCAAGCGGAGCGTATCGACGGCTCCCGCCGCTTCCAGCGCCGCGTCAGCCCTTCCGCGATCGCTGTGGTGCAGTGCGAAATCTCGGCATACCTCCGGTTCGGTAACCAGCGCATCGGAGTAATATTCCCGCACGAAACGAATCCGTTCGGGCGACTTTTCACAGACGATGATGCGCCGGGAGTATTTCAGCAGCACGCAGAGTAGGGTGCAGTTCACAAAGCCGGGGCTTTATCGGTATAACGTTAAAATCTGTTAGGGCTCTGTGAAATCGCCGTTTTTTAAATCTGAGTATTTAGGATTATAAGCGCATTCGGTCACATTCCACCGCGTAGCATCGATATAAGGAACCAAAGCCGTGAACCCTGAGAAATCTTTCAGGCCTTTCAGGTTGTCGACGGTAACGCTGTTTACGGAAGTCAGCTTCCCGAAATCGAGCGATGTGATCGCCGTATTCGGCTTGAGAAGAGCTATGGTAGATGTCGGGCCGACAAAAAGATTTCCTCCGACGGCGGTAAGGGCCGGCATACCGATGGATTGCGGTGTGCCCGGACGTCCGGTTGCAAAAGTCATGTTGCCGCCGATCGTTTCCAGAGCAGGCAAGGTAAAAGACGTCGCTTTTGTCAAGGTGGTGATAACCGCTTCGAATTCGCCTCCCACCCGCTTTAGGTTCGGCATTTCGAAGGATGGGCAGCCGCCCATTTTGGTCAGGGTCAAATCACCGAGGATCTCTTCGACGGGCAGCGACACGGCATCGGACGGATTGGCGTTGATCGTCAATCCGCCCATTACCCGAAATCCTTCGATAACGGGCAGTTTAGTAGCCGAACTATTATTCAGGTTTAGCGTGCCTTCAAAACGGTCGGGACCGATGATCTTATCGATCAGCATACTGGAACCCGAAAGCGTGATATTGCCGGTGATGCCGGATTGGGTGAAGTCCAGTTCTCCTCCATCGACAGGAATATTGTTCAGGCCTAGACCGCCTATGTTTTTCAGAGTCCCCAGCTTGTCGAAAGAAAAGGTCAGTTCCTTCACCCCGTCCAGGCTCAGTATCCCGCCTACGGTTTCGAGTTTGCCGAATACGCCCAGATCGGACAGGGTCATCGAGGTCAAAGTAAGATCACTCGTCACGGTCGTCAGGGAGGAGAAGTCGAGCGAAGTGAGGCTGCTGTTGCAAATGATGCTCCAGGCTTTTTTCAGCGTAGGGAATTTATAGGAGGTCAATTGGCTGCACCTCTTGAAGTCGATGCTATAGGAGGTCGTCTCTTCCAGCGCCGGACAAAAGAGTTCGGTAAACTCCCTGCAATCTTCCAAATATATTCCGCCCACGATTTTCAGGGCCGGAACATCCAACTCGACCAATTGTCGTAGACTGTATAAATATAACCGTTTCCCGATGGTTTGAAGCGCGCCCAGCGAGATTTTTTGCACCTGTGCCTGGTTATTGTTGAGCTGTTGAATCTGGAGTTCTCCACCGATCGAAACGAGGGCGGACAACGATATTTCTTCCATTTTGTCGGCTTTCAGTATGAAATCCCCGTCAACCCGTGAAAGGCCCGCAAGATCCAGCGACGTGAGTTCGCCGCTGCATATTTCGGCGTTCATGCTTACGGCCTCCAGCGCGGGCAACGAAAGGCTCTGCACCTCGTCGGCCAAACTGCTCAATCGAAGGGCTCCGGTGCGCTGTAGGTTTTCGAGCTTTATTTCCGGCAGGGTACAGTATTCGCCTATGGTCAGGATGTAACGCACGTTTTTAAGGCTCTGCAATCCGTCGAGATTGGTAATGGGATCGTCTTCCGACGTTTCGGTTCCGACCGACAGGTTCCCGTCGATCGTTTCTATGCCCATCGTCGCAAACGCATCTACTGACGCCTGGGTGTTCAATACGAAATCTCCTTTCGTGTCGGCTTCTGTACGTACCAGCGAATAATGATAGGTTCGCTGCGTCTGGTTGTACGATACGGCTGTGAAATCACGGGACGCCTCCCAATCCGTAATCGAAGCCGGATCGGGCGAAACCGCCACGTGTTCGCAGGTTTCCAATACGACCGCGGCTCCGGACAGATCGGCACCGGCCGGAACGGTAACGGTTATGTTGTTATCGGCGATAATAGCCGGCCACTCCTGCTCCCCGTTTACCAGTTTAAAAGAGATGATATAGTTGTCGCTCCCTACGAAGTCGTTGTTCTCCTTTTCGCACCCTGCCAACAGCAGTGAAAAGAATGCGACGCACAGTAAATTGATCTTATTTTTCATGATATTTTGTACTGTTTGGTTAATTATTGCCTTCCGGAGTGTATTTTCCATCGAGCATATCCTGATAAGTCGGGTCGTAAACGCCTTGCCTTGTCTCCCATGTCGTCTCGTTCAGGCTCGGGATGACCTTTTTGAATGTCGAAAAATCGGTCATCCCGATACGGCTGATATATACCGACCCGACCGATTCAAGGTTGTCGAAATTCCAACTGGATATTCCCGTGCTTGCACCCAGATTACGGTTTATAATGGACAGTTTTCCTCCAACGGTCGTCAGGGCTGAGAAATCCAGCGATCCTGGGCCTGTTTGAGTGGATACTTCGATCTCTATACTCCCGCCTATCGAGGTCAGGGCGGGAACGGAAAATCCGTTCGGGAATATTCCTTTTATATCCAGATTGATACTGGCGTCACCGGTGATGGTTTCCAAAAGCGGGAAATTGAAAGTACGCACATCCTCCGCTTTGCTGGTGTAGAGTCCGCCGAAACTCAGGCCGCCTATGCTGACCAGATTCTGAGCGTTTACCTTGCGGAAATATTGATGGTTCGTATATATGCGTAGTAAGCCTGTAATACGGGTAAGGTTCCCAAGGTCGGCCACCTCTATTCCCATCGTGGTGAACTGTAGGTTAAGGCTCCCGATCTGCTTGATCCCTTCGAAAAGGGGCATTTTCGTGACTCCGAAATAGTTGGTTCCGTCCATCGTAACGTCGCATTCGAGCACTTCGGGGCCGACGATCTTCGGCACGTTGAGCGTCGATCCGGTCAGTTGCAGTTTGGAAGTTACCTGAAGGTTCGTCAGGTCGAGTTCGCCGCTGATAGGGATGCGGTCGAGTATCAGTTCGCCTACGCTTTGCAGCGACTCCATTCCGTCGAAAGACTCGACCAGTTCCATATTCGTCAGGGATATTTTAGCCGCCGTTTTCAGGGACTTGAACCCGTCGAGGTTCATAATGGTCAGGGTCTGAAGGTCGAGGATGCCCACCTCGGCAAGGGCGGTGAAATCGACAAAACCTACCGTGCCGTCCAGGATATTGACGCTGCCCGCTTTTTTCAGGGTCGGAAATTGCACTTCCGACAGCGAATTGTTACCCGAGAGGGTCAGTTCCCCGGTCAGGTTTTCGAGTATCGTATTGGTCAAATTGGATATCTTGACACATCCGGTCATGCTGAATCCCCCGGCGGAGGCCAGATCAGGCAGATCGACCGCGGTCATCTGGGGAATATCCGAAAGGGAAAGCGTACCCCCCAACTCTTTCAGGGCCGGCAGGGAGAATGTCTCCAGTTTCGTACCGTTGCGGCCGGATGTAAACGAGAGGTCGCCCCGTACCGTCTCCAGCGAGGTCAGGTCTATGGCATTCAGTTCATCTGTATTGACGGTCATATTCCCGCCGACACGGACCAGTGCCGGCATTTCGATCCGCTGTATATGGGGTTGCCTGATCGTTATCCCGGATACTACTTCAGTCAGCGAGGGCAGGACGATGTTTTTCAGGTTTTTGCAGATAATATTATTGCCCCTGTCATCTGTCGTGCGCGTCAATCCGTACATGCTGCGAAGGCTTTTCAAGTTCAGGGTTTCCCCGGCGAACGTTTCGTTGACGATGACGTTATACTCGACCTCCAGCAGGTTTTCCAGTCCTTCCAGGTTGCGGATGGAATCGAAGGCCGGGCCCCCTTTTTCCGCGCCGATGATCAGGTTCCCCCGGATGACGTCTATTCCCGAACGGGCGAATGCGTCCACATCGGCCTGCGTGTTCAGTACGACGTTGCCGTCGGTGCTGACTTCGGGATGAATGATGCGGTAGCGGTAGATCCTGTCGCTGTTGTTATACGAAGTGGCGATGAACTGGTATTCTTCGCCCCAATCGGTTATGGTCGACGGATCGGGGGTCAGCCTCATGTTCTCGCACAGGACGATATCGGGTTTCCCCTGGCTCAGGTCGGTGCCTTTCGGGACGGTAAGACGGATCTCGTTATCCAGTATGACGGCCTTGTAACTTTCCGAACCCACTTTCATTTCGAACGATATGATGTGGTTGTCCGTTCCGGCGAAATCGCTCTCCTCCTTGCTGCATCCGGCCAGTATCAATCCGGCGAGCGAGGCGCAGAAAATATTTTTCAGTATATTTCTCATGGTTTAATGTTGTTAAGATTATTGAATCGCGGCTTCCGGATCGAGAGATGCGTAGCCGAATACCTCGGTCGAGTTTTCGCCCAGTGCGCCGGCCGAAACGTTCAGGGCCGTATGCACCTTGATAAAGTCGATATATTTCAGGTTTGCCGGTTTCCCGTCCGGGGTGATGGCGTCGCTGATACGGATACGGTTGCCCGAGGCAGTTTGCTGGGTCATGGGATTCTTTGTTGTTATGAGGTCTGTCGTACTGTAATTGTCCACATAGCCCCAGTCGAACGATTTGTTTTTCCAGATACCGCCTTCCTGCACCGTCCTCGGTTCGAGGCGCGTTCCGCGGAGCGTGTAGCTGTTCGGCCTGATCCATTTCGGATACATGGACGAAGTTCCGTGATTGATAAAGCCCATGCTGCCGTTGTTTCCCTGGTTGTCCGACCAGCGGATAGCGGATTTTTCGGAACGGTAATAAGTGATCGCGTAATCCTGGATCGTTTCGGGTTTGCCCGTTTCGCTGCCTTTCACTTCGTACCACGTATCGTTGGGAAGTCCGTCGCCATTCTCGTCCTGCATGACGTATACGATACCGGGTTCGGAACTTCCATCGAACGGGTTGCCGAACACACAGAAATCATAATCGCCGTTGCTGCTGACAATGCTGTGGCTGCAATATACGGTCAGGTAGCCGCCGAAACCGCCGAGGCTGACGTAGTTGCCTTCGTTCAGGCGTTTTTGGGCGTATGCATTGGCTTCTTCGTAGGTAGTCGCTTCATAACCCGCATTGACGAACTGGCCCGGAGCAGCCACGAATTCCATGACGGTAAAGCGTTCCGTGCCGGCATAAGGGCGGAAGCGGTTCATTTCATTGTCCGTACCGACGCAATTTACCTGGATCGTTGCGGATGCGGTATTGCTTTCGCTTTGGGTAAGATTCCGGGAAAGCACGGACCGGACCTGTGGCGTATGATTGGTAACGGTCAATTTTACCGTGTATTCCTTTTGTTCCGCAGGCGTGAAATTGAAATACGGGGTTGTAACGCCTTCCTGCTCGATGTCGTCCACGCTCCAACTGTAAGTCGGATCGACCGCATTGACGATAATGGGCTTGAGGAAAACGGAACGCCCTTCCATTACTGTGCGGGGAGCCGATTTGATGTGGGAAACAGGATCGGTCGTCTCGATTCTAAGCGTCGGGCTCTCTTCGACGCGGACAATCGTTTCGTACTCGGTTGTTCCGTCTTCGTTGGTAGCCACAAGCTTTACCTGGTAATCGCCCGTTTCGGTCTTGGTGAAAACCTGATCTTTGTCCGTCCCCGCCTTTTCATTGTCGATATACCATTGGTAGGTCGCCCCCTCGCTGTTCTGTACATCGGGCGAAAGGGTCAGTTCCGTATTCACATAAGTGACGATACCGCCTTCGGGCACAGCCAACGATATGACGGGAGGCGCCATCTCAAGGACGTCGACGCGCATCTCTTTTTCGGCATAACCGTTCTTGGTGTCAACCCTCAGCGTAACGTAATACTCGCCCGTTTTGTCCGAGCGGAAAATACAGACCGGTTGCGTACAGATGATTTTCCCGTCCTGTTTCCACGAATATATGCCGCCGTCGCCGTGTTCCACGGTGGCTTCAAGCACGATATCGCGGTTGACCTTTCCGGTGTAGATGCTGGTCGAACTACTCAATGTGATTTTCGGCGCGAGTGCATCGTTCACATCGTCTTTGCTACAGGCTGCGAACAAAATACAGCCGAGCAACAGGCATAACCAAGATGTTTGGTACATGTTTTTCATAGCGTAATAAATTATAAATGTTGATTATGAACTATTCCAGAGGTCGGAGTTTCCGTTTGGTAAATGCAAAATGGGCGGGAATATCCCCCGTAGTAGCCGACCATTTTTTCATGCCTTGGGGCGAGAAGCAGTATATCGTTCCCGGTGTTACGTAGTCCCGGGCATCGGTAGCGAAGATTTCACGCGTAACGGGATTGACCGCTATCCCGTATGGTGAGACTATGCTTTTTTCCGTTCCGTCTTTAATAAAATTGCGGGAGACGATCTTTTTCGTTTTGACGTTGACGATGGCATACGATTTTTTCCATGAATTGGTAACGTAGCTCCATTCGTTACTGTAAACATAAAGGGAATCGCCGCACCGGGTCATTTCACTGTTGGGAAGCAGATCCAGCACGTCGGTCACTTTATCCGTCCGGCTGTCGATAACAAGGGTTTTCGACGATGTCCCGTAATAATCTCCGCGGGACGAAACCCATATCTGGCCGTAGACATCCAATTCCATTCGGTGGAGATTGATGACGCCGGTTTCTATTTTTTTTATTTCGGTGAATGTCTCCAGGTCGACCACCGACACCGTACAATCATAATTCGGGTACCGGTATCCGCCTGAATTGGCTACGTATAGTTTATCTCCGGCCACCACCATTTCTTCGGGCTGGTATCCGACATCGCATGTACCTATTATCTCGAGGGTTGCCGTATCTACCTTGGCAATGTATCCGAGCCGGTAATTAGGATCGGATTCCACTACCGGGCCAGCATAAGAACTCACATAAGCATATTTGCCTTTGAACGCGATATAGCGGCAGTTGGGAATAGAAAAAACACCAATGTGCTTAGCCGTATTCACATCCATTACTTCGACGAAATTGGAGCAGTTGATGACGGCATACAAACGGCTGCCGTATATCTGCAAATCATTGCCCACATCGCCGAGCTCTTTCACTACTCCCGGATTGCGTTCTGCATAAATATTTTTGGTATATACTCCGGTTTCATAATCGAAATAATCGAGCGTGGCTTTATTGTTGCCCATATTGCCTTCGTTGAGCAGGAAAAAACCCTTGATCTCGCCGGGATTTGGATCCGGATAAACTACCTGTAAGGATGTCGAAGGGACAATCTCCTCCTCTTTGCGACAGGATGTAACGCACACGATTGCCGCCAGTATCAGGACATATATCAGTTTGTTGTTTTTCATATCGTTATGTTTATTTTAATTTTTAAATTCGTCCCGTGCATCAGGTAGCACTTGGGCGATCTCGTATTGTTGGTTGAAAATATTGTTGACTTCAGCCGTAATCCGTATGCCTACCCGGTTCCACTGAAAATTCTTGGACAACGACATATCGCGGGTGTACCACGGCTGTGAGTTGTTCACCGGTATAGAGGCCATAATCTTTAGCCGATTGGAACCCTGCCGAGGAATTGCCGCACGTTCTATATCCGATATCCCAAAAGGGAAATCATGATTTTTCTTTTGTTGCAAGGTGTTTATTTTCAGTTGTTTGTGTGCAAAGTTATTCGTTTATACAATTTACCTCTGCAATTGACCGAACAGAACAAACGCACTGAATGTTTGAGAAAGTCAATTACCTACCGCCCGTGTTCCCGCAGGGGTAAATCTTCGTTGTCGCAAGGCAGGTCTTCTGACTCGTTTCCTCCGCTGCGCCTTCCCAGTTTAAAACCAGTGGCAAAGAGTGCGCGAAGTTGCCCAATCAGGGCTGAAACTCACAGCAACGGGTATTGTCGCCGATTCTCACGGCATTCCCTTATTATTTCCGGCAACAGAATAACTTCCGGAAAACCTTGCGACGCAAAGTTAAAAAAATATTTGTTTTATCGCTTTAAAATACAATGGAACATATTGCCAGATATGTGGAAGAAAGACATTTTATTCAAACGAGGACTTGCCGGTATCGGCTGGTGTCTGTCTTACCTGCTACGTAACGAGCAGGTCGAAAGCGACATGAATAGTATTTTGAGGGCTACCGATGCCGTGATTTTTCGGCGAATGGTTACGATGATTCAAGAGCCGCTACTACGGGATCTGTCCCGTTCGGTCGGGATCGGACTCTATGCAGTGAACAGGGATAGTCGTTTGTTTCAGGAGTTGTTGCGACGTTATGTTCTGGAATTATGTAGTCTGAGACAAAGGATCTAAGTACTCGCACAGCCGTTTGGAACGATTGCGGGCTTTATTCGACCGAAGGGTAAAATTGCAGATAAGCATCCCGATATCGCGCATTCATTCGATGTGCAAGACTATTTTTACGATTTACTGGAAGTCATGCCTATACAGGATCTCGATCTGAAATCGCAGTTTCTTATGGTAGATAAGGAAATTTGTCGTCCCGTAGCACTGAACGAACTGAATCGCCGCGCCCGCTGGACGGTCGAAAATGTGAAAGTCCTGCAATCTGAGGGGGCCGTACAGGCATTCAATACCAGTGTAACTTCATATGTTAACAACTCTACTCGGCTGTTCCGCTCCGTTCCAGTAACTCCAGAAGCGGCGGGGCGATTTCAATCTGTTCGCATTTGAGGGACGAAATCAATTCCTTTCCCTTCGGGGTTAACGAAAAATACATCTGACGCTTGTCTTTTGTGCCTATCACGCGCTCGACCAGTCCTTTTTTCTCGATCGAGCCGATCACTTTCGAGTTATTCGACGAAGTCAGTCCCAACAGCTCGCCGATTTCTCCCGAAGAGAGGCTGCCGGCTTTGAGCAACGAACACAGCGCCATTCCTTCGTTCAAACAAATTCCGTATGTTTTTTCAAATCCTTGCTCGAATTGGTTGACCGCGCGCTGAATGTCGCGTATTTTACAGAGTCTATCCATGTCTTTGATGTTTCGATGCATGTTGCAGTATTTTAGTTATTTACCGCATTCGGTTTTCAAAAAGTTATTTATTGTCTTTTCTCTTTTTGGAACAGCCCGAACAACAGCGCCCGTCGACGCATTCCGGGCGACGAGGCGATCGGGCTCGCAGCCTACAAGTCCTCGATAGAGATTTCCGCCGGGGGAATCGTGGCAATGCTGAGCCGGATGATCCCAAACCTGTTCATGATCCTTTCCGTTTAGAATGCAAAAGCGGCATGTATGCCGGCCGACACATGGGAGTGATCCCGCGTCCATGCGTAACCTACGACCGGGCCGAAATGAAAGCCCCACAGATGGATCGCTTCGTAAACGGCCTCGGTGTGCAGGGAAAACTTCGCTTTGTCGACGATCGATATGCCCGGCATCAGCGACAGTTGAAGATCGTTCAGTACCTGAAATCTCGCTCCTGCGCCGATCTCCCAATGACGCTCCTCGCCGGGAATGAATTCTATTCCGGCGCCCAGGGCCCAGCGACTGTGCGGGGCGAGCGTCCTGAAATAGTGCGCGTGGATCGCCGGAGCCCACTCTTTATGCTCGATGCCGTATGCCGCGCCGAGGCTCAGTCCTGCTTCGTTTCGCGGGTGGGCGTGCTCTCCGTGTCCCGCTCGCTCTTGCGCCCGGAGACCGAGGACGGAGGTTGCCGCCGCGAGAACGACTAAAATTCCTTTTTTCATAGCATATGTCGGTTTTAGACGAACAGGTTTACATTCGCTCCTTCGGCACGCTCCATGTAGGTCGCAACGCCGCCTACGGTCGCTTCGTCCAACAGCTCTTCGCGTTTGACACCCATGACGTCCATCGACATCTGGCAGGCGATAAATTCCACGCCGTTGTCTATGGCCTGTTGCCGTAACGATTCGAGCGAGTCGATACCCTTTCGTTTCATGATGTGGCGCATCATCCGGTCGCCGATTCCCAGCATACTCATTTTGGAAAGGTGTAATTTCAGTGAACTTGACGGTAGCATCATGCCGAACATGCGTCCGAAAATATCCTTTTTTACCTTCGGCTTGGCGACTTTCTTGATCACGTTCAATCCCCAGAACGTAAAGAATATCGACACCTTCTGTCCGGTAGCCGCCGCGCCGTTGGCCAGCACGAATGTGGCCAGGGCTTTGTCCAGGTCGTCGCTGAACATGATGAGCGTTTTGGCTTTGCCGTCGCACGAGGTGGCCGTCCTGCACGCTTGGGGCGAACCTTTTTCAATGACGACCGTATATTTGCCCTTTTCTTCCGAATTGGATATCAGGATGTTTCCGGTCGTGTTGCACCATGCCTGCGCGTCGCGCGAGAATCCGGCGTCGGTGGCGACCATTTCGATTCGTTCGCCTTCGCCGATCGAGTCGATCGCCTGTTTGATCTTCATGACCGGGCCGGGGCACTGCAATCCGCAGGCGTCGATTTTCAAGGTTTTTATCCGCTCCCCGGTATGCTGCGTATCCGTTTTGCCATTCGTTCTGATCGTCGCCGTTTTATTTTCGATCGGCGCGGTCGCCGTCGCATAGGTTTTGTATCCGCCCGACAAGTTTTTGACACGGGTAAACCCGTGTCCCGTCAGAATTTTCAAGGCCAGGTATCCCCGTAGACCAACGGCGCAATAGATGTAAATCTCTTTGTCGCGCGGCAGTTCGCCGATCCGGCCGCGAAGCTCGTCCAGCGGAATGTTCACCGAACCGGGGATCGCTCCGAAGGCGTGTTCCTCGCGGGTACGCACATCCAGAAACAGCGTGTCGCAGCGATCCGCTTCCGCCATTTGCCGCCAGGTCGCCACAGGCATCGCCCCGCTGATGATGTTGCCGGCCACATAGCCGGCTATGGCGATCGGGTCTTTTGCCGATGAAAAAGGAGGGGCGTAAGCGTGCTCGACTTTTATCAGATCGTAAACCGTGCCTCCCTGCTTGATCAGCAGGGCAATCTGGTCGATACGCTTGTCCGCTCCGTCGTAGCCCACGCACTGACCGCCGTAGAGTTTGCCGCTCGCGGGGTCGAAGGTCAGCTTGAGGGTCAGCGGCAACGCATCGGGATAGTACCCCGCATGCGAGGCCGAATGGGTGGTCGAACTGGCATACGGAATGCCGAACTGTTTGAGCCGCTTGGCCGCAAGTCCGGTCGAAGCCACCGTCATATCGAACACCTTGGCGATAGAAGTTCCTATCGCCCCTTCATATCGGGTCGTATTGCCGAAGACCATGTTGTCCGCCACGATGCGTCCCTGGCGGTTGGCGGGATTGGCCAGGTAATTTAGCCAGGGTTTGCCTGTCAGCGGATGCGGAAATTCGATGGCGTCTCCCACAGCATAAACATCCGCCGCCGAAGTCTGAAGATAGTCGTCCACCCAGATGCCTCCCGTCTCGCCGATCCTGAGTCCGGCTGCTTTGGCCAGTGCCGTTTCGGGACGGACGCCGATCGAAAGGATAACCAGGTCGGTCGCGATACTCTTCCCGCTTGTGAAAAAGACCTCGATTTTGTCGTCCCGTTTTTCGAAGCGTTCGACGCTCTGCTCCAAATAAAGGTGCACCCCTTTTTGTAACAAGTGTTGGTGCACATGCGAGGCGATGGAGAAATCGACCGGCGCCATCACCTGATTGCCCATCTCTACGATCGACACTCCCGCTCCCGCGCGATGCAAGTTCTCGGCCATTTCCAATCCGATAAATCCCGCGCCCACGACGACAGCGCTGGCGACCGTTCGTGTAGTTATATAGTTTTTGATACGGTCCGTATCGTCGACGTTTCTCAGAGTGAAAATTCCTTCGCTGTCGATGCCCTTCAGCGGCGGACGCACAGGCGAAGCGCCCGGCGACAGGAGCAGCTTGTCGTAGCTTTCCGTATAGGTCGATCCATCCGCACGGCGCACTTCGACGCTCTTTGCCGCGGTATCGATGCCTACCGCCTCGTTTTCGATCCGCACGTCGATATTGAATCGTCCGCCGAACGAAGCCGGGGTCTGTAAAAAGAGTTTTTCCCGTTCGGCGATCGCGCCGCCGATATAATACGGCAGACCGCAGTTGGCGTACGAGATGTATTTGCCTTTTTCGAGTAGGACGATCTCGGCCTCCTCGTCTGCCCGGCGAATCCTGGCCGCCGCGGTTGCACCTCCCGCGACGCCTCCGATAATGATATGTTTCATATAGCCTGTTTGAAAATTATTTACAATGCGATCTAATGGAAGATACTTCTGTAGGAAAGTAATGGCGCAAAGGTGCGAATTGTTTTCCGATAAAACAAGATTCCTGTGGAAAATAATTTCCGGATTTGTATCGTTGTTCTTTTAATGATTTTATAATTAGTATATTATGTCTTTTGTGGGGCGGGTATGCGTTTAAAAATAATGACGTGACAACCGATGAGGGGCGGGAAATAGGTCTTTTTGAAACGGTCAATAGGGCCGGAGCGACTTAAAATATGCTATCTTTGCGGCTCAGCCGTAAATTGACATGAAGTGAAAACAAAAAGAATTACCGAACGCGATTACGTCAAAGCCTGTCGCAGAGGAAGCCGCGAGGCCGAGATCGAGAATCACAACCGTCCGATCTGTTTCAGTCGGATACACAAATCGAAAAAGGTCTACGACCGCAAACGTCGGAAGGCAGATGATAAAAGGCATCTGCCTTCGTCGTTTTACCGGGTCGGACGAATTTGGTAAGCGGACGGTGTCGATATTAAAGATATTTTCCGTCAAGGGAATATCCCTGATTCGTTGCGTTCCGCACTTTATTCGCACAAATCCGGCAGTATAGAATCCCAAAATATTACGGCGTTTCACCGAAGAAGATCTAGGCGCTTTGTCCGTTATTCTGAGCGATCAAAAAGTCAATCGGTTTCTACCGAATTATTTTTATTAAATTTACGGTTGTAGCCGTTCGTCGGCGAAAGCCGGAGAATCGTATCGTGCGGGGCCGGGTTCTGCGGTTGCGCGTGAAACGCGCCGGGCGTCGAAAGGGATCGGTTCTTCGATTCGGCAGGACGGCGCGTTTCGTGGCAAAGTATTTGATAAGCTTGTAGTTGGTATGAATTTAAATTGAATGTTATGTTATATCGTTTTTTATTTCCCGTTAGACCGGAAGGCGCGAAGACGTCGCTGTTATTGTTGGCGGCGAGGGTTATTTTCGGCGTATTGCTGATGTCGCACGGGTTGCAGAAGTGGGCCGGATTCGCGCAGATGGCCGATGTCTTTCCCGATCCGTTGGGCGTCGGCAGCCGTTTCTCGCTGATGCTGGCCATATTCGGCGAGCTGGTTTGTTCGTTCGGTTTTTTGATCGGCTTTTTGTACCGCCTCGCGATGATCCCGATGATTTTTACGATGGCGATGGCCTTTTTCGTGATTCATAGCCAGGATGCCTTTGCCGTTCGCGAGTTGGCGTTGGTGTACCTGGTCGTTTTCGTGCTGATGTACATCGCAGGGCCGGGCAAGTTCGCCGTCGATCGGTATTTTGCGGTGAAAGAGCGCGGCCGCTGAGCCGACGAACCGGCGGCAGGCGCGCGGGGAACGGGCTTCGCTCGCTGCGCGTGTCGCGTTTCAGATAGATAAAAGATGAACTGATGGAAGAATTCGGATCGATTTGCCGGGAGGTGCTTTTGTGGCCCGAAGGCGTGCCTTCGTCCAACGGCCTTTCTGGAGCGGAGCAGACGCTCGGGCCGGGACTGATCGGCAATGTTTCCGTCCCCGTGTTATACGTTTATCCGGCCTCGCAGCCGTGCGGGCAAGCCGTTATCCTGTGTCCGGGCGGAGGATTTCGGGGCGTGGCCGTGGAGCACGAGGGCCGCGCTTTCGCATCGTGGTTCAACGAGCGGGGCATTACGCTGGCCGTATTGAAATACAGGTTGCCGAACGGCCGCCGCGAGATTCCCGGCGAGGATATCCGCCGGGCGGTACGCCTGTTGGAAGAGCGCTCCGGAGAGTTGCGCATCCGGTCTCTGGGGGTGATGGGGGCCTCCATCGGAGGCTATGTCGCGGCGTCGGCGGCCCTGTTCCCGGAGACGGGAATGCGACCGGATTTTCAAATCTTGCTTTATCCGGTTATCAGTATGCGGGACGGGCTGACGCATCTTCCCTCGCGCGAGCGGTTGATGGGGCCGCACCCTTCCGGGGATGAGATCGCCGCATGTTCGCTCGACCGGTATGTTTCCCCGGAGACGCCGGCCGCCTTTATCGCGCTGGCCGGAGACGACCAGGCCGTTACGCCCGAAAACAGCCTGCTGTATTACCGGGCCCTGATGGATAACCGGGTTCCCGCTTCGCTGCATATCTATCCCGAGGGGGGACACGGTTTCGGGTTCAGCGATACGTTCCGCTATAAGCGGCAATGGCTCGCCGAACTGGAGAAATGGCTCGACGGGTTGAGGTAGCGCTATTTTGCGACGGGCGTCCGCCATAAGAAGACCGTTGCGCGGAATGCGGCCGGAAATGCGTCTTCGTATTTTGCCGGATTCTCCCGGGGCCCGTTTATTTGCGGGGCAGGGCGATTTCGGGCAGCGGGCCGGGGGCGACCGGTTCGACGTTGATCAGCCGCAGGTTGTCGAATACGGTCTGCTGCGCCACTTGTCGCAGGTATTCCGCCTGCTGCTGCGGAACGCCCGCCCGGATATCCGAAGTATACGGTTTGCCGTAGATAACGCTGAAAATTACGTTCGCCGCGAGCAGCGTGCCCGCTTCCGACGGATGGCTTCCGTCCGGCATATACAGTTCGTATTCGGGTTTCTCGCTCCGTACCCGCATCCAGGCCAGTCCTACCGGCGCGCACCAGCCGCCGCTGCGGTAAGCCATCTCCAGGTAACTGGTCGCCAACCGCTGCTGCATACCTTCGTAGGTCGCTACCGGCGGATAGTGGTTCCCGTAAGTCTTACTGCCTTCTTTGCGTCCCCAGGTCATGTAATAGATTACCCGCGCCTGCGGACTTCCGGCGTGAACGAGGCTGTCCAGCGTCCGGGCGGGCCGGTACGTTCCCTCGGCGACCAGTTCGGTCGGCAGGGCCGGGGCTTCGCTCTGCTCCTGTAGGACGACGTAGTCCCATCCTCCGGCGGCGAGCATCCGAAGCAGTTTCCCGTTTTGCAGGTGACCGGTAAAGCGTTGGCTGCCCTTGGTGCAGGCCGTCGCGTCGATCGGAAAGCCGACGCTTTCGCCGATTTGCGACACCAGATCGGGAAGGTTATGGTAAAAGGTATAACTGTTTCCGATGAAGAGCACTCGGATCGGTTGGGCTTTCTGGGCCGCCAGGGCGGTTCCGGCAAGCAGGAAGACGAAAAGCAGAATTTTTTTCATGATAAAGGATTTTGGTGGTTACGGTAACGGTTCAAATCCCATGCCCGGCGGATCGTTCCGCCGGAGCCGCTCGTTCGCCGCATTACCGCAGGATCAGCCCCGCGGTTAGCAGTATTCCGAAAATCAAGATATTACGGGACGTTTTTCCCAGGATGAGATTCAGTTCCCGGCCTTCGCGGATTCGTACCATCCGTCGCCAGGCTGCCAGGTGAAACGGCAGGTAGGCCAGCGGGAGTAGCCCCGCCGCGAAATACCCGCCGGAGAGCAGCGTCAGACAGAGTCCTGAGGCGACTATTCCCAGCGTCAGGTACGCCAGGCTGCCCGCTTTCGGGCCGAAACGCACGACCAACGTCCGTTTGCCGCTCTGCGCATCCTGCTCGCGATCCCGGTAGTTGTTTACCATCAGCAGCGTATCGATCACCAGTCCGCAGGCCAGCGAGACGACCGTTACTTCGGTCGTCCATCCGTGACACAGCACATAGTAGGTGACTCCGACCGGAACGAAACCGAAAAAGACGATCACCAGCCCGTCGCCCCAGCCGTGGTAGGCCAGCGGGTACGGCCCGGCGGTGTACAGGAATGCGAATACGACGCAGACCGCTCCGACGACGATCAACTCGGTTCCTCCGTAAAAAAGTAGGCAAAGGCCCGTCGCGCAGGCGGTCGCGGTAATCAGGGCGATTCCCCGTTTCATGGCATGCGGCGAAATCCAGCCCTGCGCGCAGGCTCGTTCGGGCCCGAGGCGGTCTTTGCGGTCGCTTCCTTTGCGGTAGTCGAACAGGTCGTTGATCAGGTTTGCGTCAATCTGCATCAGCAGCGCGAACAGCAGGCAGAGCAGAGCGGGAATCCACCGGAATCCGCCTTCCGCCAGCGCCAGCGCGCATCCCAGCAGTACGGGAACGGCTGCCGCGGGGAGCGTTTTCGGGCGCGCCGCAAGTATCCAGGCGCGCATCGAGTGGGGGCGGACGGTTTGTTTCATAGGGTGTGGTATATTTATGCAAATGTAGGATTAATTTTGTGATAATTAACGTTATCTTTGCTATGAATGTCCGGGTTTTCCGGATATGGAATTCAATTTATAAGATATGCGGGAAAAATCGAGTGTGGAAGAGATTCGGGAACGCTTCGATCACGATGTCGAGCGTTTTTCGAATTTGCAGAGCGGACAGGTTTCGACTGTCGATGCGGCGTTGTCGCTGGAACTGATTACCGAAGCCGCGGCGCGTCTGACGCCTTTGGCGACGGATCTGCTGGACGTGGGCTGCGGGGCGGGAAACTATACGCTCAAAATGCTTTCGAAACGGCCGGGGCTTCATTGCACGCTGCTCGACCTGAGCCGCCCGATGCTCGACCGGGCCGTCGAACGCGTTTCGGCCTGTTCGGCCGGCCGGGTCACGGCGGTACAGCGGGACGTCCGCGAGGCCGATCTGGGCGAATGCCGGTACGATATCGTGCTGTCGGGAGCCGCGCTGCATCATTTGCGCGGGGACGAGGAGTGGCAGACCGTGTTCGCCCGGTTGTACCGGAGCCTGCGTCCGGGCGGCTGCCTGATGATTTCCGACCTGGTCGCGCAGCAAACGGAGGTACTTTCCGCCTATTTTCGGGAGCGTTACGGCGATTACCTGACCGCTCTGGGCGGAACGGAGTACCGCGACAGGGTGCTGGCTTACGTGGAGCTGGAGGATTCTCCCCGGCCGTTGAACTACCAACTCGACCTGATGCGCGAAGTCGGTTTCCGCGAGGTGGAGATCCTGCATAAGAACGTATGTTTTGCGGCTTACGGCGGGGTGCGGTAACCGACGATTGCTCCTGTCCGTTTTTTCGTCCGGGAGATTTCGAAGAACTCCGGAGGAAAAGAGGATGCCGATTCTCTCGTTTTAATCCCGTTTTTGTCTTTTTGCGGAAAACGAAAAAAGGCGGGTCGTGTATTCCAGGCGGTGAAAAACGGGCTGTAAATCCCGTTTCGGTTTTGTTTTTTACGGAAAATGCGAAAAAAGTAATGAAAATGTAACGGGAATTTGTTGTTTATTTAGAAAATTAAATCTAATTTTGAAAACAGAAGTTCGTAAAAGAGGATAGAGCGAACGAAAAAGCGTCGTAACGGCGGCGATTTGTTCCGGTTTGCGAAAGTAATGAACCGAGTAAAAGTAAGAGGCGCTCTCTGTAACGGTAAAGTGCGGTTTTTGTATATTTTTAATAAATTATGAAAAACGTGGATGGCATTTGTTTTTTAACGGTTGTTTTTTTTGAAATTCGAACGGGAGAAAAATCTTTTTTAGGCAGCGCAGCTTAACCGTTTAAGTAGCAGTAATGGCGGACCGGGCCGCGAAAAAAGCAACGGATTGAATACGAGACGATACCGAATGGAGTAACAAACATAATCTATTAACCATTAATTACTTTTGGCAGAAATGCCGCTTTAAAACTTTATGCGTATGAAAAAGTATTTATTGTTGTTGGCGTCAATCGCCACGATGGGGTTCGCCGCTACTTCGTGTAGCGACGAGAAGAACGACGGCGGGGAGGACCCTGATCTGACGACTCCGATCGAGTTGTCCGGCGTCGTGATCCCGACTTTCCAGGAATCGATGAAGGGAGCCAATGTCACGATCCAGGGCAAAGGTTTTCTCGGTAAGGACAAAATCGCCCTTACGCCCCGTCCCAGCGGTACGGCCGTCGAGATCGCTCCGGCGGAAATTACGGCTTCCAAGCTGGTGTTCAAGTTCCCGAGCGATCTGGCCACCAGCGAAGAAGGTTGGACGCTGACGCTCAAGCGCGGTACGCAGAGCAAGGAAATCGGCACGATGATGCCCGAAGATCCGGAAGACCCCGAACTGACGACGCCGATCGAACTGTCGGACGTGGTGATTCCCGATTTTACCGAATCGATGAAAGGCGCCAGCGTTACGATCGACGGCAAAGGTTTCCTCGGTAAAGACAGGGTGGAACTTAAACCCGTTTCGGGCGGCGATGCCGTGGAGGTTACCAATTCCGAAGTTACCGACGCCAAACTGGTGTTCACGTTCCCCGACGACTTGGCCATCGACGAACAAGGCTGGACGCTGACGCTCAAACGCGGTACGCAGAGCAAAGAGTTCGGTACGCTCAAACCGGTCGATCCGGCGGACGATCCCGATCTGAACACCCCGATCGAACTCGCTTCCCTGTCGATTCCTTCTTTCGTGGAATCGATGGTAGGAGGGAACGTGACGGTTACCGGCCGCGGTTTCCTGGGCAAAGATAAAATCGTTCTCCAGCCCCGGTCCGGCGGCGACGCCGTAGAGACCGTATCCGGCGAGATTACCGACGCCAAACTGGTGTTCGCGTTCCCCGCCGACTTGGCTGTCGATGCCAAAGGCTGGGTGATGACGCTCAAGCGCGGTACGCAGACGCAGGAACTGGGATGTTTCCGTTCCGCGGTAGGACGCTTTATGGTTCCCGATGCCGCATTCCGCGAATATTTGCAGAGTCTCGTTCCGGACAATAAGTACCTGTTCGACGAAAAGGGCAACGCTTACAAACCCGATGCGGCCGAAGTCGTATTCCCGGACGAAGTGAAATACGAATCTACTTATAAGACGCTGAACCTTATCGATAAAGCGGTGACTTCGGTGGAAGGTTTGGAAGGATTCCCGGATGCTGCGAACATCAAATTCTTCTCGCTGGACAATTCCAAGTTGCAGTCGCTCGACATGACGTTGTTCCCCAACTGCGAAAGACTGGAAGCCCGGAATACGGGAACGCTCGAAACCGTGAATTTCGGCGCCGTGGGAGTCGCTCCAGCCAACGAATTGCGGTATCTGCATCTGAACGGAAACAAAATCAAGAGGCTCGACGTCAGCAACGTTGTGAAGCTTTGCGAACTGACGATCATGGACAACCCGCTCGAATACCTCGATATCCGCAACATGATGGCTAATGCCGACGGATACATGTATTTGTGGAAAAAACCGGGTCGCGCGGCGGTTAATTTCGAATTTACCGAAGATACTTCCGTGGAACGTACGCTGAAAGTGGAATATTATTGGTGGAGATGCGTTTCGCAGGCCAATGTCGATACGGTGGGCGCCGAACTTACCTGGGTAACGGATAACCCGGCCATCGATGCGTTGAACGCCGGCGTAATCGTTGAATGTTGGACCTATTGGGGCGAAAACGGGCAACCGCAGACCCTGATGCACACGCACAACAAGAACGGCGAGAACCACGAGATATGCGATTTGTATCCGGGTTCGCTCCATCCTTAACCGCGGAGATCGAAACGCTTTAAAACTGAAAAGAATGTCCGTGAGAACGGACATTCTTTTTTCCGATTTTTTTTGAAATATCCGTTGCGGATTCCTGAAGCCGGCCGAAGGCCGGAATGCACGGGGAACGGACGGAAAAAATTCGTTACACGATTTCGATATGAAGAACAAATTGATCGTATGCCTGCTGTGCGGCCTGATGTCCGTCTCTTTCACAGCGGCTAAAAAGCCCGGTTTCGCCGTATGGCAGCTTTGCGCCCAGGGGCCTTCCCAGATGAATTCCTACGTGTTCGTGACCGACCGGGGACGGGTGGTCGTGCTGGACGGGGGAACCGCTGCGGACGCGCCTTTTTTGCGGGGATTCGTGGCCGCCCTGGGCAACCGCGTCGACAAATGGATCGTCACCCATCCGCATGTGGATCACATGGGGGCGCTGACCGAAATCCTGAAAGATCCTCGACAAATGATTATCGACACGGTTTATCAGTCGCCGATGACCGACGAGCAGCTCCGCACGGACATGAACCGCAAAAAGCTTGCGGACGCTTACTACGAAGCGCTCCGGGATTCCGGCCTTCCGGTCGTAAACCTGACCGAGCCGGGACTCGAGATGAAGATCGACGGCATGAACCTGAAAGTGCTCGGCGTCGCCCATCCGTCCATCCTGACGAATGCCTACAACAATGCGAGTATCGTGCTGAGGGTGTGGGACCGGAAAAAGTCGATGGTCTTTCTGGGCGATACCGGCGTCGAGAGCGGCAAAATGCTGCTCGAAGGTACTTATAAACCCCTGTTGGATTGCGATTACCTGCAAATGGCGCATCACGGCCAGCAGGGATGCGACGAGCATTTCTACAAATCGATCCGGTTCCGCGCCTGCCTGTGGCCTACGCCGCTGTGGGTATGGAACAACGATGTGGGCGAAGGTTTCGATACGGCCTACATGAAAACGATCGAGACCCGCCGCTGGATGGACGAGATCGGCATTACGGAACATTATATCAGTTGGCAGGGGATCGTGAAGATCGAGTAGGGGAATCTGCGGCGCGCGCGCCGTTTGGCCGCTTTGCCCGGCGGATAGCCCCGTTTTAACCGAATAAACTACTGATTGGCATGAAAAAATTGTTTTACTTGTGCGCGGCTGCGGCCGTCCTCGTTTTCTCGTGCGGCAAGGACGAAACGTCTTCGAAGGGCGGCGGCGGGCAGCGGCCCGCTCCTCCGGATACCACCGCCGTAACGCCTCCGGATACGACCGGCCGGCCCGATCCGGATCCTTTTCCCGAAAAGCTGCCTTCGCCGGGCCGGATTCCGATCGTCGCCTGGCACGGAGTGCGGGCGAGCCAGGTTAGCGTAGCCCGTTTCCGGGAAGCCGCCGAACTGGGCATCACCGTGAATTACACCCGTTTTTCGGATACCGAGACGGCTTGCAAGGCGCTCGAATACGCCGGGCAGGCCGGCGTGAAGCTGATCGTCGAGTGCGATGCGCTGTATTCGGATACCCGGCGCGAAGCGGCCGTGAAAAAACTGATGAGGTATCCGGCCCTCGAAGCCTATTTCTGCAAGGACGAGCCGCTGTGCAGCGAGTTTCCGACCATTGCCCGGATGATGAACGCGATCCAGGCCGTCGACCCGGATCACTACTGCTATGCGAACCTGTTCCCGGCCGGGCCTGCGGAGCATTTGCAGGCCTTGGGCGTCGCTACCTACCGGGAGTACGTGCAGCGCTACTTGAACGAGGTGCCCGCCACTTTTCTGTCGTTCGACGAATATCCGTTGGTGACTAATCCGGGTTCTTCGGTGCGTCTGATCAAAGACACCTGGTACGAGGATCTCGAAATCGTTGCCGACGAAGCCCGGAAGGCGAATAAGAAGTTTTGGGCTTTCGCGCTGACATGCCCTCACGTGGTGTATCCCGTTCCGACTTTGTCCGATCTGCGGTTGCAGTTGTACAGCGATCTGGCTTACGGGGCGCAGGTGCTGCAATACTTTACTTATTGGACGCCGACGGTGTCGGGCGACTGGAATTATCGGATGGCGCCGATCGCCGAAGACGGAACCCGTACGGCGACGTACGATCTGGTGAAAACCGTGACGAGTGAAATTCAGCGATTGAGCGGCGTTTTCCTCGGAGCCAGGGTCGTTTCCGTACGCCATACGGGGACGTCCGTTCCGAAAGGAACCGTTCGGCTGACCGACCTGCCCGAACCGGTCAGGCGACTGGAAACCGAGGGAAGCGGAGCGGTCGTTTCACAGTTGGAGAATCAGGGATATACGTTCCTGGTGATCGTTAACCGCGATCCGAATACTGCCATGGGGCTTCGTTTCGAAGCGGAGAGCCGGGTACGGCAGGTACTGAAGAACGGTTCGATCGTGCCGGCGGACGACATTACCGAGATGACGGTCGATCCGGGCGACGCCGTGATCTACATGTGGTAGCGGGTTCCTTGTCCGCATATACGGCTTCTTTTTTCGAGTGACGGCTCCGTGTCTTTTCGGCTGGCCGGCTATTGTTTGGCTTTCAGCGTCAGTTCCTGAACAACCTGTTTTTTAGTATCTTTGACCTTCAGGTTCAGCGCGTCGGCCGTCGCTTCGACTTCGACCGCCCGGTCGTTCGAGTTGATCAGCACCGGGAAATCGCATTCGGTTTGGCCGGCCGGCAGGTAGTGGTACGAATGCAGGTGGCCGCACAGCATCAGGTCGATCCCGGCGTCGTTGAGTACCGGCAGGAAATGCTTCTTGATGTCGAGCGGCCCGTGCCACGTGCTGTTGACCGGCGGAACGTGTATGATCGCCACCTTGAACGGGGCCGTGCGGAATGCTTCGCTCGCGACGGTCTCCTTCAGCCAGGCCACCTGATCGGCGCGGTAGCGGTCGAAGTCGGACAGCCCGTAATATTCGATGTCGCTGTCGGGCTTGTCTTCTCCGCCGTCCATCACGACGAAAAATACGGGCCCCTGGCGGAATGCGTAATACGGTTCGCCGGTCGGGGTGGGGAAGTAGTCGAGGTAATGATCCGAGAACAGGCCGCGCGTTTCGTGGTTGCCGCGTGCGAACAGGAACGGGATTTCGGCGGCGAACAGTTCGGTCGAACGGCGCAGAAAGCCGTCGATCAGTTGTTGTTCGCTGCTCATGTTGTTGACCATGTCGCCGTTGAAAAAGACGAAGTCGCGCTGCTCTTTTTTGACGTCCGACAGCAGCGTCGCCAGCATGTCGCTGTTTTCATGGATGTCGTTGACCACGGTGAACGATACGCTTTGCTGCGCGGCGTCCCGCGTTTTGAAGCGGTACGGTTTTTTGCGGTAGACGTCCGAGCAGATCGTCTGTCCGTAGCTGACTTTGTACGGTTGCAGTTCGGTCACTTCGCGCGAGCATACTCGGTAGCGGTAAAACGAGGCGGGCTTCAGTCCGGTGATCCGCACCGTATGCAGTCGTCCCACCGTCCGTTTGCCGAGCTTGGTCTGGTAATACTGCGGGCGTTCTTCGGCGTAGAAGTGGTCTTCGCCGTCGGGTGCGGCTTCGACCCACGACAGCGCGTCGGCGGAGGTTCCCCAGATTACGGTGGCTCCGTCGGCCGTCACGTTTTGTAGATAGGGGCCGAAGGTGATCTGAAACGGAGTTTGCGCTCCGGCCGACAGGCCGAGGAAAAGCGCGGTAAGTAAAATGCAAAATTTTTTCATGACGGGGTGTTGTTCAGGTTGGATTTGTCCGGGCAAAGGCGGCAGGCCTTTTGTACGGGTCGGTAAAATTAGCAAAAATGGCCGGAAAAATCCAATTTCCGCGGCAAAATTCCGGAATTCCGCTCTCGGCGTCGTCCGGAAGCGGATGCTACGGACGGTGCGGAAAAGCTGTCCCGGCGGTCGCTTTTTGCAATCGGTCCGTTTTTTGGGAGTTTAAATATTCGGCGTCCGGGTTGCTTTTTCGGAAAATAGAGTTTAACTTTATCAAATCAATCTAAAATAGTGTCGCGATGAATGGGTTAAGAAAAGGAAAAATTCTGGTGGTCGGCAGTACCAATACCGATATGGTGGTCAGAACCGAACACCTGCCGCGGCCGGGGGAAACCGTACTCGGCGGAACTTTTTTGATGAATCCCGGCGGCAAAGGGGCCAACCAGGCCGTTGCGGCGGCTCGGCTCGGGGCCGACGTGATTTTCGTTTGCAAGACCGGCAACGACATGTTCGGCATCACCACCCGCCAGCAGTTGGCTCAGGAGGGCATCGATACCCGTTTCGTGTTCATCGACGATCATAATCCGTCGGGGGTGGCGTTGATTTCTGTCGACAGCCGCGCCGAAAATACGATCGTCGTGGCTTCCGGGGCCAATGCGAATTTGCTGCCGCTGGACGTGGCCAAGGCCGAAACGGCGTTGGATGATTGCGATATCGTGCTGATGCAGCTCGAAACGCCGATGACGACGATCGAATACGTAGCCGCCGAAGCCGCCAAGCGCGGCAAGCGGACGGTGCTCAATCCGGCTCCCGGCGCCGCGCTGTCGCCGCAATTGCTCAAAAGTCTTTACCTGATTACGCCGAATGAAACCGAGGCCGAGATCATTACGGGTATCCGGATCCACAATGCCGAGACCGAAGCCGAAGCGGCCCGCAGTATCCGGGCGATGGGCGTGCAGAACGTGATTATCACGCTCGGTTCGCGCGGAGCGTATATCTGCAACGACCGGTTCGACGAAGCGGTTCCGGCGCAGAAAGTGCGGGCGGTCGATACGACGGCAGCCGGGGACGTATTCAACGGGGCGCTGGTCGTCGCGCTGTCCGAAGGCAAAAGCCTTGAGGAAGCCGTGCGTTTCGCAAGCCGCGCATCGGCGATTTCGGTGACTCGCATGGGGGCGCAGTCGTCGATTCCGTATCGCAGCGAAGTCGATCGTTTCGTTCCGTAGTATGTCGAACTTTTAAAAACGAAATTATGTATATCGTAAACAATTACACGTTGGCCGTGATTTTCTGCGTCGTCACGATGATCTGCTGGGGATCGTGGGGAAATACGCAGAAACTGGCCGCCAAAACCTGGCGTTACGAATATTTTTACTGGGACTATGTGATCGGGTTGCTGCTGTTTTCGATCCTGTCGGCTTTTACGCTCGGTAGCGTCGGCTCCGAAGGGCGCAGTTTCCTGCCCGATCTGGCGCAGGCCGACTGGAGCAATATCGGCAGCGCGCTGCTCGGCGGCGTGGTGTTCAATGCGGCGAATATTCTGCTGGCGGCGGCTATCGCGATCTGCGGACTGTCGGTGGCGTTCCCGGTCGGGATCGGGCTGGCTTTGGTGCTCGGCGTGCTGGTCAACTATTTCGGGGCCGCGAAGGGCGCGCCGTTGTTCATTTTCATCGGGGTGGCGCTGATCGTCGTAGCCATCGTACTGAACGGACTGGCCTACCGGAAAATGCTGACCGGCTCGAAGAAGGTTCCCACCAAGGGGATCGGGATTTCGATTGCAGCGGGCGTAATCATGGCTTTCTTTTACCGTTTCGTCGCGGCGTCGATGGATCTTACGAATTTTGCCGATCCGGCTCCCGGGAAGCTGACGCCCTATACGGCCGTATTCGTCTTTGCCGTGGGAGTGTTCGCCAGCAACTTTATCTTCAATACGATTGCGATGAAACGTCCGGTCGAGGGCGAGCCGATCTCGATCGGCGGCTATTTCCGGGGCAGTGCGAAGACGCACCTGGTCGGTATCTTGGGCGGTGTGATCTGGTGCGTCGGTCAGTCGTTCAGCATGATCGCTTCGGAACAGGCCGGGGCTGCGATTTCCTACGGACTGGGGCAGGGAGCCACGCTGGTCTCCGCCATGTGGGGTATCCTGGTCTGGAAAGAGTTCAAAGGCGCTCCGAAAGCGTCCGACCGACTGAATGCCTGGATGTTCGTTCTGTTTATCGTCGGACTCGGGTTCCTGATCTACGCGGGGGCTTGAGCGGAAAGCTGGCATCGAAACACTAGCCTAAAAATAGATTCCGATGAGAACGATTGCGAAAAAGTTATTTTGCCTGGGATTTATCGAGTTGCTTTTGTCGTTGATGGTGTGTAGCGACGCACATGCTACCGTTTACGACGCCGATAGATTCGTCAAATGTCCGAAGTGCGGTCATATTTTGCGCGAAATTAGTTGGAGTTCGGGCAATACGTTTAATTCGACGCTATGGTCGGATGGGAAGCTCGATGCGCCGATGCTGCCGTCGGTGCCGTCGTTTGTGCAGTGTCCGGCGTGCGGAGAATTTTTCTATCCGAAAGACAATCATTGCGAGCTTTCACGGCAGCAGGCCGACAAGGTCGAAAAAGAGTATACGAAAGCGCTTAATTTTAGTCAGTGGGTAAGAGCGTTTCCGTTGATCGGGGACAAAAAAATAGCTTACTGGGGTATCTGGCATACTTATAACGATTTTCTCCGCAGCGGAGATAAGGCTTCGTACGATCGGTTACGCAATGTATTTGTTCTTTATGCGTCGAAATTTATCGACGAACTTGATTCGACGCGGGACAAAGACCGTCTTTTCAAAGCCGAATTGTGCCGCGAAATCGGCAGGTTCGACCGGTGTGTCGAATTGCTCGACTGTAAGCAGTTTCCCGATAATATGAAATCTTTTGCTGATAAAGTAAAACAGGCGGCCCTGCGCAAGGACCGCGCTTTGTTCAAAGTCTTCGAGCCGCAAAAAAAGTAAGGGGGAATCAACGTTCCATTTGCGACTTCTCGATCAGTTCGAGCAGCGCGTCGATGGCCTGCTCTTCGGGGATGTTGCGGCGTACCACTTCGCGGCCTTTGTACAGCGTGATCCGTCCGGGGCCGGAGCCTACGTAACCGTAGTCGGCGTCGGCCATTTCGCCGGGTCCGTTGACGATGCACCCCATCACGCCGATCTTCACGCCGACCAGGTGTCCGGTGCGCGCTTTGATCGCGGCCAGCGTTTTTTCGATGTTGTATAATGTCCGTCCGCAGCTCGGGCAGGCGATGTATTCGGGTTTCGAAATGCGTACCCGCGCCGTTTGCAAGATGTCGAGGCTCAGTGCGTCGATTTCGCTCTGCGGGATGGCCGGATTGAGGTTCTCGATCCGAATGGCGTCGCCGAATCCGTCCAGGAACAGCGGGCCGAGATCGGCCGCCGCTTTGATTTGTAAAACTTCCGGATCGCTTTCGTCGTACGTGCGTTGGATAATGACCGGGTTGGTCAGCCCGCGTCCGGCCATCGTCAGCAGCGCGGCCCGCTGCTCGGCGATGCCGTTGAGGTTGTTTGTTTTCAGCAGCACGATGCGTCCCCGGGGAATCCGGTCGACCGTCCGGATATCGGCTTCGAACAGCGTTTCGCGGACGGCGGCCGGGATTTCGCTCCAGATCGCAACCTGTGCGTCGCCGCCGATACCGCCGATTTTTTCGGACGGGCGTTTGCGGTAGCTGTAAGGCGAATACAGGGATTCGTCTACGGCAGGGATCGGCGCATGGTTTTCGCGGCCGGCGAAATAGTCCGCCAGCATCCGCGCCACCGGAATCTCGCGTTCGGGGGCTTCGGTCAGCGAAACGCGGATCGTGTCGCCGAGCCCGTCGGCCAGCAGCGCGCCGATGCCCGCAGCCGACTTGATCCGTCCTTCGCGGTCGTTGCCCGCTTCGGTGACGCCCAGGTGCAGCGGATAGTGCATCTCCTCGGCGCGCATGGCCGCCGCCAACATCCGGTAGGCCTGCACCATCACGCGGACGTTGCTCGATTTGACCGATAGCACCACCCGGTCGAACGCCGCCGCGCGGCAGCGGCGTAAGAATTCCATCGCCGAGGCGACCATTCCCTCGGGCGTATCGCCGTAGCGCTCCATGACGGCCGGGGCCAGCGAACCGTGGTTGACGCCGATACGCAGCGCGGCTCCCCGTCTTTTGCAGATGGCCAGCAGTTCGTCGAACTGACCGCCCTTGTCGTTGAAGTTGCCGGGGTTGATCCGTATTTTCTCGACATGCTCCGCCGCGACGAGCGCCGCCGACGGCAGAAAATGGATGTCGGCCACCAGCGGAACACGGCATCCGCGCCGGTCGAGTTCGGCGCGGATGGCGCCGAGGTTTTCGGCCTCGCGGCGGCCCTGCGCCGTCAGGCGTACGATTTCGCCGCCGGCGGCGGCGATCCGTTCGGTCTGCGCGACCGAAGCGGCGGTGTCGTTCGTGTCGGTATTGGTCATCGACTGGATACGGATCGGGTTGTCGCCTCCGATAGCGGTGTTTCCTATCTGAACGGCAACGGTTTCCCGCCGGCTGTACCGGGTCAGCGAATCGCAAAATTTCTCCATGTAGCGTTTAAATTTTTCGCAAAGTTACGAAACTCTGCCGCAGATTCGGTATCTTTGATCCAAATTCGCGACGGAAGATGGGTTATATTCTCGACAACGACGTCAAGTTTCTCACCGGAGTGGGGGAGCGGCGCGCCCTGCTGCTGCAAAAGGAGCTCGGTATCCGCACGCTCGGCGACCTGCTCTACTACTTTCCGTTCCGTTACATCGACCGCAGCCGCATCTGGCGCATCGGCGAGATCGCCGACGATTCGCTGACTTATATCCAACTCCGGGCACGCATCACCGGTTTCCAGCATGTAGGTTCCGGGCCGAAGAAGCGTTTTATCGCCGTCGTTGCCGACGGTAGCGGTACGGCCGAACTGGTGTGGTTCAAAGGGATCAACTGGATCGAAAAACGGCTCGAAGCGGGGCGCGAGTACATTATTTTCGGACGGCCCGCTTTTTTCAACGGCGCGCTGAACCTCGTGCATCCCGAGGTGGAATCCGTGCTCGAACAGGCGAACCGTTTCCATGCCGAAGTGCAGGGAGTGTACAGTACGACCGAAAAGCTGAACAACGGGCAACTGGGCACGAAGGCGATCTATACGCTGATGTGCAATCTGTGGCCGCAGGTCGAGGGACATCTGCGCGAGACGCTGCCCGGGGACGTGATGAGCCGTTACGGGTTGGTGCCGTTGCGCGACGCGCTGTACAACATCCATTTTCCGACTTCGCAGCAGGCGTTGCGGGCGGCCGAATACCGGCTGAAGTTCGAAGAACTGTTCGGCATCCAACTGAATATACTCCGTGAGCAACGCGGTCGGAAAGCCCGTAACGACGGGTTTCTGTTTCCGGCGGTCGGTCGCTTTTTTAACGGTTTTTACAACGAAAAACTGCCGTTCCCGCTGACCGGAGCGCAGAAGCGGGTAATCCGCGAAATCCGGCAGGATACCGTCACCGGCCACCAGATGAACCGGTTGCTGCAGGGCGACGTGGGCAGCGGCAAAACGCTCGTCGCGCTGATGAGTATGCTTCTGGCATGCGACAACGGTTTTCAGGCCTGCCTGATGGCGCCGACCGAGATTCTCGCGACGCAGCATCATGCCACGCTGTCGCGGATGCTCGACGGACTCGGCGTGCGGGTGGAGCTGCTGACCGGGTCGACCCGGAAAAGCGAGCGGACGGCGTTGGCCGAAGACCTGCTTTCCGGCGACGTGCATATTCTGGTCGGGACCCATGCGCTGATCGAGGATACGGTGCAGTTCAAAAACCTCGGGTTCGTGGTGATCGACGAGCAACACCGTTTCGGCGTCGAGCAGCGGGCGCGGCTGTGGAACAAAAACCGCCGGCCGCCGCACGTGCTGGTAATGACCGCTACGCCGATCCCGCGTACGCTGGCGATGACGTTGTACGGCGACCTGGACGTGTCGGTGATCGACGAACTGCCGCCGGGCCGCAAGCCGATCCGGACGCTGCACTACCGCGATGCGCACCGGTTGCAGGTGTTCGGTTTCATCCGCAACGAGATTAAGAAAGGCCGTCAGGTCTACATCGTCTATCCGCTGATCAAGGAATCCGAAAAAATGGATTATAAAGACCTTGAGGACGGTTATGCCGGTATTACGCAGGCGTTCCCGCCGCCGGAGTACGTGACGGTGGTCGTGCACGGCAAGATGAAGCCGGCCGACAAGGACTACGGCATGAACCTGTTCAAGCAGGGCGTCGCGCACATCATGATCGCCACGTCGGTGATCGAGGTCGGCGTCGACGTGCCCAATGCGTCGATCATGGTGATCGAGAGCGCCGAGCGGTTCGGACTGTCGCAGTTGCACCAGTTGCGCGGGCGTGTCGGACGCGGCGGCGAACAGTCGTACTGCATTCTGATGAGCGGCGACAAACTATCGTCCGATTCGCGCAAGCGGCTCGCGGCGATGGTGCGGACGACGGACGGTTTCGAATTGGCCGAGATGGACTTGCAATTGCGCGGTCCCGGCGATCTTTCCGGGACGCTGCAAAGCGGTTTGGCCTTTGATTTGAAGATAGCGTCGCTGGGTAAGGACGGGCAGATCCTGACGTTGGCGCGCGATGCGGCCGAACGGGTGCTGGCCGACGATCCTGAGCTTGCGAAGCCGCAAAACAAGCTGTTATGCGAATTGGCGGCAAAATATGTTTCGAAAAAAGAGACGGATTTCAGCATGATTTCATAACTTTCGGCGCGATTATCCGTTATTTTTAGGACGGAGTACGCGCAGTCGGGTGATTGCGGATCCGGTTACGGAGAATTGAACCGTGGGGAAAATGTTATGAGACGATTTTTTTATTTGTTTGTGTCGGCCGTAGCGATGGCCGTTCAGCTTCGGGCGCAGGATGCGTTCGACGGCAGGGCGTTCGGCGACGGCGAACGGTTGGAATATGCGGTGAGTTACAAAGTGTCGTTCGTGATGACCGACGTGGCCGAAGTGATTATCGCCACGTCTTCGAAGGATTACAAGGGGCAGCAGGCTTTTCAGGTCGATGCGCTCGGCAAGACCTATCCGTTTTACCGTTGGTTTTTCGATTTGAACGATCAGTATGTCAGTATTCTGGATTCCGTAACGCTGCGTCCGCTGGAGTTGCAGACCGAGATCCGCGAAGGCAAGTACCGCTATTCCAGCAGTTTTGTTTACGACTGGGATCAATACGTGGTGAACAATACCTTCCGGAACCATAAGAACGAGAACAGCAACCACAAACAACTGAAGCTCATCGACGGCAGTTACGATGCGCTGGCGCTTTTTTTCAATCTGCGCGGGTCGGATCTGAGCGAGTTGGAGAAGGCCGGCGGAGCCGGGACGATGAACCTTGTGCTGGAGGATACGATCCGCGTGATCCGTTACAAGTTGCTCGGACGCGAGAACAAGAATGTCCGCGGTACCGGGAAATTCCGGACGCTGAAGTTCCGCTGCCAGATGGCCACTTCGACCGGCGAGTCGTTCGAGGACGGCAACGAGTTCACGCTGTGGATCACCGACGACCGCAACCGGATTCCGGTTTACGTCGAGTCGCCGATCCGCGTCGGTTCGATCCGGGCGCGGCTGCTGAAGTACGAAAATCTTAAATACCCGCTGGATAGCAAAATAAATTAAAAAGTTATTATATTTGCAACTGAAAGATATCTTTTGACGTTATGGAAGATTACAATCAACAGCAGCCGTACAATAACCAGGGTTACGGGAATCAGAACTACGGTAACCAAAATTATGGCAACCAAAATTACGGAGGCCCGAATTACGATTACAACAACAATTACGATCCTGGATACGACGGCGGCGGCCCGAACAAGTCGGTCAAAGGATTGAAGATCATGATTATCATCATGGCGGTGATCCTGGTGGCGCTGTCGGCGATCTACTTTATGCAGGTCAAGCAGATGCAAGAGGATTTCGCTATCGAACGGGATACGCTGACCAGTCAGCTCACTTCGCTGCTGAACGATTACGACACGCTGAAAACGCTGAACGATACGCTTTCGGTTCATTACGAGGGCGAACGGCAGAAAGCCGATTCGCTGTTGCAGACCCTGCAGAAGGAGCGCCGTCTGAGCTATGCGAAAATCCGCGAATACGAGAAAAAAATGACCTATATGCGCGAGGTGATGACCGGGTACATCCGTCAGATCGATTCGCTCAATACGATTAATAAAAAGTTGGTCAGCGAAAACAGCTCGATCCGAAAGAAAATCCTGGATTACCGCCTGCGCGCCGAGTCGGCCGAGGAGAAATCGCAGGAGTTGTCGACGAAGGTGCGGCAGGGTTCCGTAATCCGGGCGCGCGACATACGCCTCGTGGCGCTCAGTAAGTCCGACCGCGAAGTGTCGCGTGCGAACCGCGCGGAACGGCTCCGGGTCGATCTGGTGCTGGTAGGCAACGAACTCTCCACGCCGGGCGAGCGGAACGTTTATACGCAGATCATCGGCCCCGACGGCTATCCGCTGGTGAACGGTAGCAACGCGCTGTTCGATTTCGAAGGCAGTTCGATCACCTATTCGGCGATGCGTTCGGTAGATTACCAGAACAATGATCTGAATGTAAGTCTCTTCTATAACGGGCCGGGGATTACCAGCGGAAAATACCAGGTCAAGATCTATACCGACGGGCATATGATCGGTTCCAGCGAGATTTCGCTGCGATAGAAAAGAAGAATAACCATATAGAAACGGGCGGGAAGTCGATACGGCTTTCCGCCTCGTTTTTTGTAGGTTCGTTCGGGGGGGGGATACTCGGGAAACAAAGGTCGGGCCGCGGAGGCGGGATATGCGTTGCATCGGTTTTTTCTCCTTTGCAGATGTCTCTGCCCATAGACTTGCCGGGGAAGATCGGAATGCGACGATTCTACGGGAAAGGCACGGACGATCCTTTCGTTCGGGAGTTCTCGGAACGGACAGGTTTTGTCCGGCCGGCTCGTTTATTTGCCGTCGGCCGGCGTATGTTTCCGGCAGAAGCGTTTTAGAAACACAGGTCGGCGATCGTGAAAGCGGCGTAGCAGACGCTGGCAATGCCGTTCGTCGTTCCGAATGCCAGACCGATCCGGGAGAGGTTCTTCGGAGACACCAGCAGGTGTTGGAAGATCAGCAATCCGACGAACAGTCCCGCGCCGATCCAGTACAGCGTGCCGCCCCCGTAATACAGTCCGGCGACGACGACCGCGTAAACGCTGATCAGGTGCAGCAGAATGCTGATCAGGATGCCTCCCCGTACGCCGAAACGCGCCGGGATCGAGTGCAGCGAATGACTGCGGTCGAACTCGACGTCCTGCAGGGCGTAGATCACGTCGAACCCGCCGCACCAGGTGATGACCAGTCCGGTCAGCAGGACGGGGAAGACGGCTATTTCGCCCGTTACCGCGATGTAAGCGCCCACCGGAGCGATTCCGAGCGCGACGCCCAGCACGATGTGACACCAGGCCGTAAAACGTTTTGTAAAACTGTATCCGATCAGCACCAGCAGCGCCGCCGGCGAGAGGAAAAAAGCCAGCCGGTTGATCCACAGCGCGACGGCCAGGAACAGCGCCGCGTTGACGATCACGAAGATCAGCGCCCGGCGCGGGGTGATCACGCCCGCCGGGATCTCCCGGTTGCGGGTGCGCGGGTTCAGCGCGTCGATCCGCCGGTCGGCATACCGGTTGAATCCCATCGCCGTGTTGCGGGCGAACACCATTGCCAGCAGTACCTTTACGAGCAGCAGCAGCGAAAATTCCGCATCGGTCGTTTGCAGCGCATAGGCGTAGCCGACCAGCGCGAACGGCATGGCGAAAATCGTATGGCTGAACTTGACCATCGAGGCGTATCGGGAAACGGTTTGCGGACGAATCATAAGGGTGTTTTTTTCAGGATTCGCAAAAATAACTAACTTTGCGTAGCTTTAAAAAGAATGTATGAAGAATATCCGGAATTTTTGTATCATAGCCCATATCGACCACGGTAAAAGCACGTTGGCGGACCGTTTGCTGGAGATGACCAAGACGCTGACCGCGCGCGAGTTGCAGGCGCAGGTGCTCGACGATATGGAACTGGAGCGGGAGAAGGGGATCACCATCAAGAGCCATGCGATCCAGATGGAGTATGCCTATCGGGGCGAGAAGTACGTGCTGAACCTGATCGATACTCCGGGGCACGTCGATTTCTCGTACGAGGTATCGCGTGCGATCGCATCGTGCGAGGGGGCGTTGCTGGTGGTCGATGCTACGCAGGGGATTCAGGCTCAGACCATTTCGAACCTGTATCTTGCGCTGGAGCACGATCTGGAGATTATTCCGGTGCTGAATAAGATCGACATGGACGCTGCGATGGTCGACGAGGTGAAGGACCAGATCGTCGACCTGCTCGGGTGCGATCCCGACAGCATTCTGGCCGCTTCGGGCAAGACCGGACAGGGCGTCGAAGAGGTGCTCGGAGCCATTATCGAGCGTATTCCGGCTCCGCAAGGCGATCCGCAGGCTCCGCTGCAGGCGCTGATTTTCGACTCGGTGTTCAATCCGTTTCGAGGCATCATCGCCTATTATCGGATTTTCAACGGCTCGCTGCGCAAGGGCGAGCGTGTCAAGCTGTTCAATACCGGCAGCGAATATTCGGCCGACGAAGTGGGCGTACTGAAACTCAAGATGGCTCCGCGCGACATGATGAGTACCGGCGACGTGGGATATATTATTTCCGGGATCAAAACCTCTGCCGACGTCAAGGTCGGCGATACGATCACTGCGATCGCCAATCCGTGCAAGGAAGCCATCGCCGGGTTCGAGGATGTGAAACCGATGGTTTTTGCGGGACTCTACCCGGTCGAGACCGACCAGTACGAAGACCTGCGCGCTTCGCTCGAAAAACTGAACTTGAACGACGCCTCGCTGACTTACGAGCCCGAATCGTCGCTGGCCCTCGGGTTCGGTTTCCGCTGCGGTTTCCTGGGGTTGCTGCATATGGAGATTATTCAGGAGCGTCTGTATCGCGAATTCAATATGGACGTCATCACGACCGTGCCGAACGTGTCGTACAAGGTGCATACCAGTAAGGGCGAAGTGATCGATGTGCACAATCCGTCGGGGCTGCCCGAACCTACGCTGATCAGTTCGATCGAAGAGCCCTATATTCTCGCTCAGATCATTACGAAAGCCGAGTTTCTCGGCAGCGTTATCAAACTCTGTATCGACAAGCGGGGAACGCTGCTCAACCAGGTTTTCATCACGCAGGATCGTGTCGAGGTTAATTTCGACATGCCGCTGGCCGAAATCGTGTTCGATTTTTACGATAAGTTGAAAAGCATTTCGCGCGGTTACGCATCGTTCGATTATCACCAGACCGGTTACAAACCGAGCAAGCTGGCCAAACTCGACATTCTGCTGAACGGCGAGCCGGTCGACGCGCTGTCGTCGCTGACCTACGTCGATCATGCTTACGATTTCGGCCGAAGGATGTGCGAGAAGCTCAAAGAGTTGATTCCGCGTCAACAGTTCGATATCGCTATACAGGCTGCCATTGGCGCTAAGATCATCGCCCGCGAGACGGTCAAAGCGGTTCGCAAGGATGTGACGGCCAAGTGTTACGGCGGCGATATCAGCCGCAAGCGCAAACTGCTCGAAAAGCAGAAAAAGGGGAAGAAGCGGATGCGCCAAGTCGGTAACGTAGAAGTTCCGCAGGAAGCGTTCCTCGCCGTGCTAAAAATGGATTGACGTTTCGCTCCGGGAAAAGCGGTTTCTTCCGGGCTGTCCGTACCGGCGCCGACGGTTCGTAAACGGGGATGCCGACAGCCGGGTTGCCGTTTTTTGAGAAAATGCGTTGTTTTTGTCTGAAAATACTTGCTAAAACGGATAAAAAAACGGATATTTGCAACGCTCAATGCGGAAATAGCTCAGTTGGTAGAGCATCAGCTTCCCAAGCTGAGGGTCGCGAGTTCGAGTCTCGTTTTCCGCTCTTAAAGCCCTGATAAAGAGGCTGTAAAAGACAGAAAAATCCTTATGTATCCATGATATGTAAGGATTTTTTCTTTTTAGGCCCCCGAAAGGAAAAGCAGGAAAAGACCGGGGTACGTAACTTGGTTTATTCCGACTTCAGGTTGTTGACCGGATTCTCGTTGGCTACTTTCCAGGTGCGGTAAACCACGCAGGCGGTGACGATGATGCAAACGCTCAGGCCGCCCGCGATAAAAAACAAAGGGTTCTGCGGAACTTTCTCGGCAAATTGCCGTTGCCAGTATTCCGAAACGAAGTAGGAAATGCCGCAACCCAGCAGGGCTGCCGGGAGGGTTATCCTCAGAATGTCCCCGAGGAAAATCCGGAGAATGGTTCGTACCGATGCGCCGTTTATCTTGCGGATGGCTATTTCCTTGCGGCGGCGGTTGATCTCATCATTCGTATAACCGATTAGGCCGATCAGCGAGATGATTACCGTAATCAGACCTCCGATCGTAACATAGATCCAAAGCATACGCGAACTCTCGTACAGTCCGGCTATTCTCGAGGAGTAAAGCGTCAGCTCCAGTTCCGCATCCGGCATCAATTCTTGCAATCTGGAATCCGCTTTTTCTACGGCTTGCGCCGTCATCCTGCGAAACTTCACGAGCAGGTATCTCGACGGAATGCGCCGATCCTGGCGGCCGTAGAGCATGACGGAGGGCCGATCGTCCAGGTTGCCGGCCAACGATCCGATGCGGTAATTCTCGTATACGCCGCAGATCGTAAAGTCTCTCTGCTCGTGCCCCGTGATCGAGATCCGCTTGCCGACCGCACCGTCGGGCCAATCCGCGAAATCCTTCATCCGATCGACGAAAGAGCGGCTTACCATAATTTCATTGGAATGGGATACTTCTTCCGTAAACGAACGTCCTTCGACGACCGGAATTTCCATCAGGGCCAGAAATCCGTCGCCGACGCGGAAATGATCGGCGATCTCGAAACAGGTCTGGTCCGTGCCGGGTAACATCGCCGCGCCGCCCGGCATTTGGCCGAACGGCAGTCTTATGCAGGAAGACACTTGTTCCACTTCCGGAAGTTTTTCGATTTCGTCGGTCAACATCGTTCGAGCCGTCGAATCCAGATCGGTGACCGCGCAGTAAGCCAGGCGATCGTACGAGTATCCCGGATCGCTGTTCAGCATATGCCGGTGTTGTTCGCCGATTACGATCAGCAGCGAAACCAGCAGCGCCGAGGCCGTAAATTCCATGAACAGCAATCCCTGCTTCCAATGCCGCTGGTTTTCCTTGAAATTGCGGAAGGCGGACGCTACCGGAATGCGGGCGAACAGCATGCCGGGGACGAACCCGGTTACGAAAAATACAATGGCGCAAATGCCCGACAGGATGAAAGCTCCTTTGGAGAAGAACAAGGCGGCAAGCGAAACGTTCAGCAATCCTTCGACGGTGTCCCGGCACGCGAGGATCAGCAGGACGGCCAGAGTGAGCGAAAGAATCATATGTACCAGCGTTTCCGACATCGTCATACGGTGGATGTCGGTCCCGGATGCGCCGTACGATTTAGTCAGGGCGATTTCTTTGCTACGGTTCACGATCGCCGAGATCGCGATCAGGATATAGTTCATCACGGCCGTGAACAGCAGCGCGAAAGCGAGGATCGCCAGCATGACGGTCATGTTCCGGATATTGGCTTCGCCGGTATGCACTTCCCTTATAGGTTTCAGGAAAAATGCCAATCGGTCGACGCCGGCATTTTGCAGGGCTTGGGGGACGATGTGTTTTTGTTGCATCCGGTCGATGGCCGGACGCAGGGTTTCGGGCGTGACGCCGGGGGACAGAAGCACATAGGTTAGGTAGTGGCGGCCGAACCAGGCCAGGAAGCCTCCGTCGTCCGCTTCCTCCAATGTGACCAGTACGTCGTAGCGCAAGTGCGAGTTTTCCGGCGGATCTTCGAATACGCCTCCGATGGTCAGCGTCATCTCCGGTTTGTTGTCGGAAGCGATGACCGTGCCTTCTGCCCGGTCGATTCCTCCGAGCTTATCGGCGAACGAGCGCGAAATCATCGCATAGCCGGGCCGGGCCAATACCTTTTTCGGATCGCCCGACAGTACCGGACGCGGCAGCACGTCGAACAGGCAACTGTCGGCCATCAGGATGCCGCCGACCGAGTAGCGCCGCTTATCGGACGTTATGAATTTGTTCCTGTCTCCGCCGATATGGGTCAGCCGGGTTGCGGCTTCGATGCCCAGTACTTCCTCTTTCATGGTCGGAGCGACGATTGCCGAAACGGATTCGCTGACCTTCGACTCGTTTTCGTTGCTCGTGTAGCCCGTCAAACGATAGATCCTATCCGCATTCGGATAAAACGAGTCGTAGGATTGTTCGAAATAGATCTTGGCAATCAGTACCAGACCGATGGCCAATCCGATACTCAGCGAGACGATTTTTGTTACGTTATGCCGTCCCCTTTTGAAGAGCGAGCGTATGGCGATGTTCAGATCCCTCATATTGGTCGTCGGTTTTTATTTTTCCGCTTTGGATCCGGCGGAGTGTTTTTTCAATCGATACAGCAATGTTCGAAAATAATGCCGTGATGTGCTAATGTTTGTAATACAGGATTTTATGTTGTGTGGTTCGATCCGGGTGTGTAAAATTAATGGACACTGTTGAATGAATCCTTTACAGATGAGGGCAAAAGAGTGTTAAGAACCTGCTCGGAAGTCGGATGGATTGAAAATGAACGGATGGAAAAACGTGGAGCCTGGAAAGACGCAAGAAACTGGCCGGACTGCCCTCGAAATACGGCGTCGCGGTACAGGAAGACAATCCGTACGGCGAGCTAAGATTCGAAGGAGCGTCTTTGCCGTCGGTAAAGTCTTTCGACACGACCGGCAACGTCCCGTGCACGGGACGTTTTTCTAAAATTTTCTGCCCCGGATTCCGGATCGGCTGGATCGCCGGAGACAAGGACATCATCCGCAAGTACGTCCTGGTTGGTCAAACAGGGAACCGACCTGCAATGCAATACGATGGCCCAGATGATCATCGCCCGGTATCTACAACGGTACGACATCGACCGGCATATCGGAAAGATAGTCGAAGTGTACAAAAGGCGCAGGGACGTTGCGGTCGGATCCATCGAACGTTACTTCCCCGCGAACATAAGATTCATTCGGCCCGAAGGCGGACTATTTATCTGGATCGAACTTCCGACAGGGATTTCGGCGCGCGAAATTTTAAACAAATGCCTCGAAAAAAAATAGCTTTCGTTCCGGGCAGCTCTTTTTTCCGAACGAGCATAAAGAGAATATCCTCAGGATCAATTATTCCAATATACCCGGAGACCGGATCGAGAAAGGACTTAAAATCTTCGGGGAGGTCGTCAAAGAATATATCGGCAAATCCGAATGACCTTTTCCGGCGACCGTCCCGGCGCGCAAACCTCGAAAAACGCTCTTCCCGAAGGGAGTTTTTTATTTGCCTTTCTCGCCCGAAAAAGTTCGCAGGTTGCCCTAAAATATCGCGGCGGATCTATTTTAATTAATTTTAAAAACTTATCTTTGCCTCGGAATCGGTTCCGGGGGCGCTTTTCTGTCGTCCGGATTAAAAGGGAATCGGGTGAAAATCCCGGACAGTCCCGCTGCTGTGAAGCTCCGTTTACGCTTTGATCATACGATACCACTGGTTTCGAAAGGGGCCGGGAAGGTTTCAAAGCGGGAGTCAGTCAGAAGACCTGCCGTTCGTAAAAGGCTGTTTTTGCTCGTGGGTTTAGAAAAATAGCGAAAAAAATTATCCTCGTTTTGAGAAATATACGGATGAGAAAGTATGTCAGCGTCGTAGTGGAACTTTTGAACACCGGCACGGCAATGCCGGTTTGTCGGATGTAAAGAGAGGCGGTTATGGAAAAGACATCACAGTATTCGGAAAAACTTTTGCACCGGAAGCTCGACCTGCTGCTGCGTACGGGCAAGCTATTGATGGAAAGCGCGGCGGACACGAGCCGCATCATGCGCAACATGAAACGCACGGCGGCCTACCTGGGACTGCCCGACGAACACCTGCATATTTACATCAACTACAACATGCTGATGGTAAACCTGGGCGACGAAGAACATTCGTTTTCCAAATTCCAGAGTTGCGAAAAACACGGCATCAACATGACTGCTATTTCCGCCGTCAGCAAACTCTCCTGGAGAGCCATCCGCGAGGATTATTCGCTGGAAAAATACGAGGAGGAGCTGGAAAAAATCCGTACCCGCAAACGTAACTACACCCCCTGGCAGGTAGCCGTCGGCGCGGGATTCGCCGTCGTCGCCTCGCAGGACGCGGCCGTGAACAGCCGCGTCAAGGACGCGATCTGCAACTTCCAGTTTGACACCGCCGAGACCCTGCGCGGCGACGTCAAGCTCTTTCCCGCCGGGGACAATAGCCTGCGCACGGAGATCATCCGCACCGGCCGGCTCTATCAGGCCGGGCAGTACACGCAGGCGCTCATGTATCTCGACGATCTGCGCGAGACCTACACCGACGCAGGCCTTGCGGCCTACAGCGGCGTGCTCGACACCATAGAGGCCAAGAGCCTGCCGCAGATCTACGCCGCGGCCGCGGAGGCCTACAGCGCGCAGGATTACCAGACCGCGCTGGCAGACTACACCGTGCTCGCCGCGCGCAATTATTCCGACAGCGACAAGCGCCTGTTTCTCACCAACGCCCACCTGTGCGACAGCCTGGGCCAGCTTGCGCTCGCGTCCGGCATGACCAACGCGCAGGCCGCGCAGAAGCTCATGGAGCTCATCGGCTTTTCCGACACCAATCAGGTTATCATGTGCGACGACAGCTACGCGCAGGCGTTTTTGACCGGAAGCTGGAGCAGCGACGCGGGCGAACTGACCGTTGCCGACGACGGCACGGTGACCTGCTCCCTGCCCGGCCTGAGCGGGAAGGAATGCACCCTGCGCGATGGCGCCATCTACGCCGGAACGGGCGAAGACGCCGTGGCGTTTTACCGCTTTTCCGTGCTCAGCGACCGTATGATGATCGCCGACGCCGTCGGCGACGGCCGTGCTTACACCATGTTCCGGCAATAAACACCGCACATTTTCTGCCCCGCAGCGCCCATGGGCGCTGCGGGGCATTTTTTTGCCGGGCCTGAACAGGCGGATTGAAATTGCTCCTTGCTATTTCCATTTTTCATACGTATAATAAAATTGGTTGTATCTGAACGTGCAGATCGACAACAATGGGAGGAGAACGAACATGAAAAAGCGCATCATCAGCCTGCTGGTGTGTCTGGTGCTGACCGTGTCGCTCGTGCCGGCCGCCGCCGCGGCGGACACGGGGGACGCCAGGACCGTCACAGTACGCTACGCTTCCGGTCACTGGATCGACACCCACTACGATGAAGCGGCCTTTACGTACAGCGAC
>ENA-UEYD01000282-UEYD01000282.1-human-gut-metagenome-genome-assembly--contig:-NODE-282-length-49190-cov-41.861646_pt1 | contig 49190 bp, 49 predicted proteins | sample MGYA00242907_ERZ507875 | MGnify/ENA primary metagenome ERZ507875 (study PRJEB26167, sample SAMN06115506) | human gut metagenome | host: Homo sapiens | place: China:Shandong | collected 2015-08-07...
GACGGCAACAAGCTGGCTTATGCCTATGACCCTGAGACGGGTCTTGTGGAGTCGCTTTCCGGTGGCTTCCCGGTCGGAGTTGCGGCCATCCGCTACGCGATCCATGCCGGATATGATGATGCGCCGGACGTGCAGCAGGTGCTCATCAGTGCCGCGAAACGGGCGGGCATGAGTCCGATCGGGCTCGTCACCTCGCAGTCCACCAACGGCTCCAGCGCGAGTTTCGACGTGGTGTCGCTCATGCAGGCGGAGAAGGACAAGCTCAAGCCTTACAGGCTTGGAGGCTTGCCATGAGCCTGCTTGACGACCTGACCGCTGGCGGCGGATGGCGTATGCCGGGCGCGACCAAGTGGCGGCGACTGCGTGCGAGGAAAGTCGATGACACGTATTCCGGCGAGCAGGCTGGCGAGGACTGGTCCAATCCGGAAACTTTGGATTTCACCGGCGCTCTCGCCAGCTCCAGCAGCACGCGCACGCCCGACGGTCTGCGCGAGCAGACCACGAGCACGGCTTACCTCACGTCTCCAGATCCGACTCTCGACATCATGCCGGGTGACAGGATTCAAGCATTGCCGGATGACGGGCGACGTTGGGAGGTGTCCGGCTATCCAAGCCGTGACGCGAATGCTTTCGTGTCATGGCAGCCGACGGTCGAGATTCCACTGTCCGAATATCGGGGGTGATGGCTTTTGGGAGTGATGGTCAAATTCAACGACAAATATTTTGACGAATTGATGAATTCGGCTGGCGTCAAGGCCATGACCCGTCGTGCCGCCGAGAAGACGCTCGAATATGCGAAAGCGCATGCTCCGGTTGATACGGGCGCGTATCGCGACGGCCTCCAAATCGAGGAGGTGCAGCACGAGCATCGGACCACATGCATGGTGGTCGGCACCGATCCGAAGACTCTGCTCGTGGAATCGAAGACGGGCAATCTCCGCAAGGCGTTGAAGGCAGGCAAAACATGACAGCAGTCCTGCCGCCAGACATTGAATTGTGGATCTGCTCTTTTCTGCGTGCCAGGCTTAAGCCGTCTTTCCCGACGGTCATCGTTTCGAATCGTGAGCCGGACGATTACGACGGCTCACGGCCGCTCGTCGTGGTGCGTGACGATGGCGGATCGCAGTCGAATCGCGTGCTCTTCGACCGGAGCGTCGGCGTGACCGTGCGTTATGGGGCTCGTGCCGCTCCGAAACCATGCCGTGACTTGGCATCCAGAATCTACGGTTTGCTCACCGACCCTGATATTTGCTCGCTTGACGGTTCTCCGATCGCGTCAATCGAAGAGGACGGGTGCAATGGCCCGTATTTCGTGGCCGAGGACGCGAATGTCGCCAGATGCTATCTGACTCTCGAATTCTCCGCTATTGGAGAATTCCAATAATTCAATAATTCTTAATTTTAGGCGTTGAAACGTTTGTTTCAGCGCCTTTTTTGTTTGAAAGGACAAAATATGGCAGCTGATGCAGCAGGCAATGACCTGAGCGCCGCGAAGATCGTGGTTACAAGCGCATACCGTTTCGCCCCCTATGACGCGACTCAGAAGCTGACCGCCGATCTCATCGCGCCGACCGTGGCCGACGTGAAGACCGGCTTGGACAAGATTTTCACCAAGGGCGGCTTCGTCGGCCTTATCACCGAGGATGGTGCCCCGCAGGACAGCCGTGACGCCGATGATGCGATCAAATTCCACCAGCCAGGCTATTCGATCAACGGCAAGGCGTCGCTGACCGAGCAGTTCACCGTGGCCGAGGATAACGACATCACACGCAAGATGACGATCGGCACGCCGGACTCCAGTGGCGTGTATCACGTGACCGATGTGATTCAGGATGGCAAGTGGTTCTGCTACAAGGAGACCGTTTTTAAAAACGGCACGCATCGCCGTCGTCTGGGTGTCGTGAATCTGACCGGCAACGAGCAGGGTCAGGATACTTCCGGCAAAAACACCGGTGACGCTTGGACCATCGAATGGATTCAGGACGACGCCTGCGATTCCGGCGCCTCGAAGTACCTGCAGTCCTTCGTGACGCCGAAGGCTTCGTCCGATTCTCATGCAACCGATCATCAGGCTGATGATTCCGAGTCTCAGCCGGTCACCGACTGACATTGACTCTTCCCTGCACATGTTTCTTTCTTCCTTTCTTCGCATGTGCTGGGATTCTTCCTCTTCATCCAGTGAAGCAAAGGAAAAATTTTTAGTCGTTTGAAAGAAGGAAGAAATGACCAAGAACGTGATGCCCTCCGCCGCCGATTTCGACGCCTGGACTCAGGAGGACGAGGAGAAGGCGCTTGAAGCGTCGGCCAAGCGGATGAAGGTGAAGCACCTCATCAAGGACGACAGCGTATGGTTCCTCGCACCGCACGGCCACATTTACAAGCTGCCTCTGAATCTCAGCATCGATGATTTCGTGCGCCTGTCCGACCTGCAGTCCAACACGGAGCAGATCCAGACGTTGAAGGATATTCTCGCGGCTTTCGCTGGCGAGGATGCGGCCAAGGAGCTGGCGAAGGAGCCGGCAATGGTCCCATTCAACATCCTCAACGATTACGGCGAGCTGCTTGCGAAGATTCAGGGCGTGGAATTGGGAAAATCGTCGGCTTCTGCCAGCTCCTCCAAGGAGAAGACGGCAGTCGAATAAGGGCCGATTTCGCGGCTCGCGGGTGGAGTCTGCAGGCCGATTTGGGCGGCAGACTCCGCTACTGCGACGCGATCGCATTGTGGGAAAATCTCTCGGCTGACCCGAGCAGTTACACCGGTATGACTGCGGTGCATATGGTGCTGCCGATGGATGCGACGGCTATCATCACCGCGATTCAGGCGGGCGGCACGTCGATTCTTGGTGACCTCGCGCCGGAAAAGGTTGGGAAGAAGCATGTCGAGGTGACCGATGAGGAGCGTCGTGAGGCTTTGGCGTCGATGAGCAGCATCTTCGGCTTCAAAAAAACAAGTGAATAGAGGAGGCTGTCATGGCTGGTGGGAGTGAGCTTGGTTCCGCGCATGTGAGCATTTTCCCGCAGATGAATGGCTTCCGCCAGTCCGTGGCGAAGGAGACCGGTAAGGCCGTCGGCGACATGAAGACGGCCTTTGGCAAGGGCTTCAATGGGGCGCAGCAGGGCAAGAAGGTCGGCAGTGCCTTCAAAAGCGGTTTCAACAGTGGTGCGGCCGAGCTGAATTCCGAAGCCCTGAAGTCCTTTAAAAAGGACGTGGCTCAAGCCTCACAGAAGAATACTGACGCCTTGCTGAAATTCAAGTCGGCTGGCGTGCAGGTGCAGGCCGCGCAGGAGAAGCTGAACGCGGCCACACAGAAATATGGCGCGGACAGCACGCAGGCTCAGGCTGCGGCCATCAAACTCGAACAAGCTCAAATCAAACAGAAGACGGCGGCTGACAATCTCAAGGCGGCGTCCGACAACCTCAAGACGGCGCAAGGACGGCTCAAGGACCTCGAAACGCAATTGGCGGCCGAATCCGACAAGTCCAAGAATGCGTTCAGCCGTATGGCTTCCGGCTTCACCTCAACGGCCCAGCAGATCGTCGGCAAGATTCCAGGCGTGAACGCGGCGGTGCAGAAGATCAGTTCGACGGCTGGCGAGGTCACGTCCAACATCAAAAGCAAGTTTTCGGCTGCTTGGAATGCTTTGCCGGAGGGTGCGCGTAATGCGGCCGCGAAGGCCGGTAATGCGTTGCATTCGGGTTTGAGCAAGGCTTCCGGGTTCGCGTCGAAGGCGGTGTCCGGTATCGGCAAGGCGGCTAAGGGCATGGCCACCGTCGTGTCCGGCGCCGCTGCCGCCGCTGGCGGATATCTGGCGAATTTCGGCAAGCAGGCCGTGGATGCGGCCCTCAAGGCCGGTGAGGTCACTGCTAAATTCCAGCAGGTCGCCAAAAACAACAATTGGACCGAGGAAGAGCAGAAGTCCCTGCTCAGTCTGAATAAGACGCTTGGCCAGACCGGCGTAATATCCGGTGGCACCTTGAAGGCCGCTCAGGCACAGCTCGGCACTTTCGCGCTGACGGCGGATCAGGTCAAGACTTTGACGCCAGCATTGGCCGACATGATCGCCAATAACAAGGGTTATAACGCAACCGCTCAGGATGGCGTGCAGATCGCTAACCTGCTCGGCAAGGTCATGACCGGCTCGGCTACCGCATTGAGCAAATATGGCGTGACGATGACCGACGCCCAGAAAAAGACCTTGCAGGAGGGCACGGCACAGGAGAAGGCCGCTATGGCCGCCCAAGTGTTGGAGGCGAATTTCGGCGGCATCAACAAGGCTCTTGCGGAGACTCCGCAGGGCAAGATGACGATCTTGCAGCATGAGATTGCCGGTTTGAAGACTTCGGTCGGCAATGATCTGATTGCGGCTTTCGGTGGTGTCGGTGGTGCGGTCATCAAGATGGTGCAGGCTGTCGAACCACTCATCACAGCTTTCTTCGACAAGGTGGCCGCACTGGCCGAGAAGATCGGCCCGCCACTTGAAAAAGTGTTCGGTGGTATCGCCGACAAGATCAGCAAAATCAATTTCAGCGGCTTCATGGGCCAATTGTCTGGATTGTCCGGCCCTATCGCAGCCGTGACCGGCTTGCTGGGTGCGGCTGGTCTTGGTGGCGCGTTGAGCGGCTTGAGTGGCGTGCCGGTGATTGGCGGATTGCTGTCGAAGTTCGGTGGCGTCCTGTCTGGTCTTGGCGGGCCTATCACGCTGGTGATTGGCGCTCTGGCCGGCCTTATCGCCACGAGCCCGCAATTGCGCAGCGAATTCGGCACGATGCTCAAGAATGTTTTCGTCAGCTTGCAGCAGGCATTCCAAATGCTTCAGCCGTCGATTCAGACGCTCATGACGGCTTTGAGTCAATTGGCGGCAGCTGTCATGCCTGTCATCACCAATCTCGTCGGCCAGATCATTCCACTGCTAACACCAATCATTTCCACTTTGGTGGGTGCTTTGGTACCTGCCATTCAGGGCATTCTGACCGTGGTGACCACCGTCATTCAGGCGATCACTCCGGCCATCCAAGGCGTCCAGCCGGTTGTCACGGCGGTTGTCGCGGCCATTACTGCGGTGATTCAGGCGCTCATGCCGGTCATCTCGCAGATCAGCAGTCTCATCACTGACGTGGTGGCTGCGATCACTCCGGTGATTCAGGGCCTTCAGCCTTTGGTTACGACGGTGGTGCAGGCGATTACCAGCGTGATTCAGGCGCTGGTGCCGGTGATTCAGGCTCTCGCGCCATTGGTGTCCACGATTATTTCCGCGATCGTCGGCTTCATCAGCTCGACACTGCTGCCGACTATCCAAGCGATGCTGCCATTCATCCAAGGCATCATCAATGGCATCACGATGGTGGTCAAGGGCATCGTCAATGTCATCCAAGGCGTCATCAATCTGGTGACCGGCCTGATTCATGGCAATTGGAGCCAGGCGTGGAATGGCTTTAGTCAAATTGTGCATGGTGTTGTGCAAGGCGTGCTCGGCTTTTTGGGTGGCATTGGCAGTGCGATTATCGGCATCTTCGCTGGTGCTGGCACGTGGCTGTGGAATGCCGGCGCGTCGATCATCAATGGTCTGCTCAATGGTCTGAGGGCGGCTTTCGGCAAAGTTAAGAGCTTTGTGAGTGGCATCGGCGATTGGATCGTCAAACATAAGGGTCCTCTCAGCTACGACAAGGTGATGCTTAAGCCTGCTGGCTTGGCGATCATGCAGGGCTTTGACAAGAGCCTTAAGGCTGGCTGGAAGGACGTGCAGCGCACTGTCAATGGCATGAATGCGCAGATCAATGGCGGTTTCGATGTGGATGCGTCGAAGTCGGGGCGCGCGAATGTCAGCAATGGCGGTGGCGGTGCCACGTATGTCACGCAGACGTTCAATTATCCCGCGATCGCGCCCACGTCGATTTCGACGCAGCAGAAATTGCAGACTGCGGCGATGCCGCAATGGTGACACACAAGTGAAAAAGGTGGTGCAATGATTCTCACGGATTATCTCATCAATGGTCAGCAGCTGACTGGTGAGCGTTCGAGCCTGATAGTCGGCACCACCCATTTCACAAGCATTAGCCCTCGTATTAATTCCGTGACCGTGAACGGCCGGTCCGGCGTCATGCTTCCGGCTGGGCCGGTGGCTTTCGATGCGCCGGAAATCACGCTGAAATTCATCACGGACGGGCCTGATGCGGATACTCTGATGCACCGCTTCTACCGCTTGTGCCGTTTGGCTTCCAAGCTGACTCGCGTGGAGCGTGACACGGTATCCGGCTGGGCTCGGCGCATGACCGCCAGTGCGGTATGCACGTCATGTCAGCCGGACGGTGACGAGATTCCGTGGGATGACCACCGCGCGGCCACCGCCGTCTTCCAATTGCCGGACGTTTATTGGCAGGGGGAGCAGTGGCAGGAGCGCACCTTGGACGCGACCGGCGGCCTCCTGCTGGCCGGTAGTGTCGATAAGCCCAGTGACAAGGGGTATTGGACGCGCTGGGCTGGATTGCCGAACGCCTCGCCCTCGCAGCTTTTCGACACCATCCCCGGGGGCTGGCTGTCCAATGCACCACTCACCGCGCTGGCATTGCGTTTCGGTGCCGCAACCGCCGTCACGATCAGTGACCCGATAAGTGGCACGAATCTGCTGTGGGGTGGCAAACGCGACGCCTCACGACCTTATCTTTTCGTCGATGTGGCCAATCGCAAGGCGTGGACGGCTGCCAACGCCGACGCATGGTCAGGCGGCACGGATGTGACGTCCGGCGTCGACTGGACCACCGAGCCACTGCAGGTGTGGCCCGCAATCGATTCCGGCGATTATCGCCTCGCAATCAAACAGACCGGCGGCACCGACAAGGTGACCTGCCGGTTTTTGCAATCCTGGGAGTGATTCATGGCAAAGTCTCTGCATGCCCGTCTCGTGGCCTATCGTCCATTCGGTGAGCGTATCGGTGTGCTGGCCGAGCCGGTGAGCTTCAGCGCCAGCATGCTCCACGATGACGATGGCGCAATCAGCATCGAATATTCCCTGCTGTCCGGTGACGCTCAGGCTTTCGACCGAGAGCTGACGGACGGCCTCGAAGTGGCAGTGGAGGTGTCGGACGGCAGCGGCTATCGTGAGCCGGACAATGCGCGTTTCGTCATCACCGGACGCTCCGGCAAGACCGATGACCGCACCAAGACCATCACTTATTCCGGTCAGTCGATTGGCTGGCTGCTGTCCAAGGCCGAAAACAACGACGCGAGCCATCTCATCGCCGATGGCGACAACAAGGGCAAAAGGCCATTTTATTCTTCCAATCCGGGCACGATTCTCAAGACCTTGCTGGACGAAAATCGTCAGCGTGGTGGCGTGGCCACCGGCCTGACCTTGGGATTCGACACGTCCAAGGACGCGGCGGGCAGTAATTGGGCAAAAAAGTACACTCTGTACTATTCTCTTGGCACTGATTTGCAGACCATCCTGAGTGCTCTTGTCAATGGTGGCGGCTGCGACTGGCGCACGTCCGGCAGGACGCTCAAGCTGTGGAATGCGGATAGCACCGCCTTGAGCCGTGACCTGAGCAAGAGCGTCGTGCTCCAGCTTGCACGTGACATCAGCGAGGCACCCTTCGAGGAGTCCATCGCTGACCTCGCGTCCACCGTCCTTGTCGAGGGTGACAATAACCTCCTCTTCCGCATGGATAATCCGGCCGCGCCGACACCGTGGGGCAAGTGGGAATCCTATTCGTCGCAGGGCGGCGTGTCCGACAAGGACACCGCCCAGGCATTCATGCAATCCACGCTGGATGACGCGGCTCGTGTGCGTGGCCAGTACACGCGCGATCTGGTGACCGCGAATGTGGATAATCTGCCGCTCATCGACTATCATGCGGGCGATTGGATTACCGCCCCTACCGTGGCTCACGGCGAGAAGGTGCGCGTGCAGGAAATCGACCTGTCCATGCGCCAGAATGAGGGTTTAAGCGCCTCCATCGCCCTGAATGATATTAAGTATGACGCTTCGGTGCGTCAGGCGAAGAAGATAAAGGGCATTACCGGTGGCGCGGCATTGGCTGGCAGTGAGAGCGGAACCACTGTCTCCACTGACCATGACCATCGCGTGCCGAAAGCGCCGCTCGGCCTTGTGGTGCAAACTGATGCGTATATCGGCAGCGACGGTTTCGCCCACGGCTTGGCCACCGCCATGTGGTCCGCAGTGACCGAAGCCACGAATAACACGGCCATTGAGATCAGCAATTACGCCATCGAGTGGCGCAAGCATGTGGACGGTGCGCCGTGGCATGCCGCCGGCGCTACCGACAAGCTCCAGCTCGGCTTCGGCAACCTGGACTGCGGCACTCAGATCGAGGTTAGGGTACGCGCCGTGCCGACATATTCCGACAAGCTGGGTGATTGGTCGGCTGTCGTGGTGGCCACCGTCGAATCCGATACGACGCCGTGCTCAGTGCCCTCCGAGCCGACAGTCTCATCCAAGCTAGGCGTGGTCACCGTCCACTGGGACGGCAGGACCTCCACCGGGGCGCGGATGGAGCCGGACTTCGACCATATCGAAGTAGGCGAAGGCGCTACCGCTGCTGGAATGCGCATCATCAGCGCCTCTCAGGCCGGCCAAGGCGATTACCTCATCACCGGTCTGACCGCAGGCTCGCAGCACTCCTATGCTTTGCGTTCCGTGGACCATGCGGGCAACCGCTCCGACTGGTCTGCGATTGCCACTGTGACCGTGGCGTCCGCCGTGTCGCCTGATGAGGTCAAGCAGATTCAAAAGGATTTGGCTGACAATCAGACGGCTTTGAAGGATAATGCGGCGAAGCTGACGCAGGCGCAGAAGGACATCCAAGCCAACAAGTCTAATCTTGACGCGGCGTCCAAGTCGCTCGCCCAGGCGCAGACCGACCTGACGCAGGCCCGGAAGGATATCGCGCAGACCAAGAGCGACCTGACCGCCGCGAATGGCGAGATCAGCACGGCGAAGGAGTCGGCGGCGCAGGCGTATGCCGAAGCACATTCGAAGAATCACACTTTCCGTGGGCCTGACGAGCCGAAGGACAATCTGATTGTCGGTGACTTGTGGCTCAAGACGCAAAAGTATTGGACGAGGTGGCAGGGAGAGAAGAACGCCTCACCGAGCCTCTTGGCTGACTTCTACACGTACTGGCAGGGCGCGCCTAACGCCTCGCCCAGCGTGCTTGTGCCATTGTCTGATCGCGTGATTGACACGCTTGTCTGGGATGGCTCTGCATGGAACCATCTCGGCTATGCCGACGTGGAGCGCAATGCCGACGAAATCGCTCAGGCGAAGTCCGACATCGCGGATAACGCCGCGAAGACCACCGACGCGAAGAAGGCTGCTGAGAATGCCACTGCCGCAGCGAAAAACGCGCAGGGCGCGGCTGACACGGCCAATGGTGCAGCGAAGACCGCTCAGGACACCGCCAATGCTGCTACTGCTGCTGCGAAAAGTGCGACCGCGACCGCCGGTCAGGCCAAGGATGCCGCCAATGCCGCACAGACCGCAGCCGAATCTGCGAAGAAGACCGCTGGCAATGCGGAGACGCTGGCTAACACCGCCAACGCTTCGGCCAATGCTGCCAAGACGGACGCGGCCAATGCCAAGACCACTGCTGCCAATGCGTCGAGCGTGGCGACTCAGGCCAAGGCCACCGCCGATAGCGCGGCCCAGTCCGCCACCGATGCGGCCAATGCAGCCCAGAAGGCCAATACCGCAGCAGCTGCCGCCGCTGGCGTGGCGAACGGCAAGGCCGACGTGCTGATCCAGAGCACGGCGCCGGATACGTCGATGCGCAAGGCTTCGACCCTCTGGATTGACACCACGAATGGTGCGAACACGCCGAAAAGGTGGAATGGTAGTGCTTGGGTGGCTGTGACCGATAAGGCCGCGACCGACGCCGCGAACGCCGCCGTCAAGGCCAATACGGCTGCGAAGACCGCGCAGGATACGGCAGACAAGGCCAATATTGCTGCCGCTAATGCCGCGTCTCAGGCGAATCAGGCTCAGGCCGCCGCGAAAAAGGCGCAGACCACCGCGGATGGCAAGAATCTGATCTACCGTGGCCCCGACGAGCCGAATCATGATGGCTTGAAGCCGGGGGACATGTGGTGGAGGACGCAGAAGTATTGGACTCGCTGGAAGGACGAGAAGAATAATTCGCCGTCCATGCTTGCCGACTTCTACACCTACTGGACTGGTGCGCCAAACGCCAGCCCTTCCGTGCTCGTGCCCTTGTCCGATCGTGTGGTGGAAGTCCTTACGTGGGATGGTACGCGCTTCGAGCCTTTTGACCTCGTGGCGAACAACATCCTCGCGTCTGGAACCGTGGCCGCGAAGCATCTCGCCGCCGACTCAGTGACCGCCGAGAAGGTCAAGGCCAATGCCATCACGGTGGACAAGCTGGCCGCGAATTCGGTCACGACTGAAAAGCTGGTGGCTGACGCGGTGACCGCCACGAAACTCGCCGCCAACTCGGTGCAGGCGCGAAATATCGTCGCACTGTCCATCACGTCCGACAAGATTGCCGCCAATTCCGTGACAACTGGCAAGCTCAAGGTCACGGAAGACATGACCGTGGCGTTGCTCAACGTCCACAAGATTCAAGCGGGCGACATTGCGGCTAATGCCGTGACCACTGCCGCTTTGGCTGCTGGCGCGGTAAACGCCGACAAGCTGGCCGCTAATTCGGTCAATGCGTCCAAGATTGTGACTGGTGCCATCACAGCCGACAAGCTGGCGGCAAACAGTGTGACGGCCGTCAAGATCGCGGCTGGCACCATCACGTCCGACAAGGTGGCGGCAGGCCAGTTCCGAGGCTACGTGTTCACCGGCGCCGTCTTCCAGAGCTCCGAGGCCAAGAACACCGGCATGAAGCTCAATAGCACGGCCTTGCAAATGTGGGACAGCAATCACAACCGCACCGTCTACCTGGACGGCGAGGGGAAGAGCAATGTGCTGACCGGCACGTTCCAAACCCGCACGAGCGGGCACAGGGTGCGTATCAGTCCGGATTATCAGACCTACATCATCGGCGGATCTGAGACTTTCACCGGTGATGGCATCGAATTTCCGGCTTACAACGGGTCCACCGCCTACTTTTCGCATCCGGCCATTGCTTCTGTCATCCAGTCGAATCAGGTCGGCTCGATGGGCGAACTGGACTTGTGGAGCGGACACGTGAGCAAGAACGACCCCGCCGCGTTCATGTCTCTCAGATCGAAGCCGCGCAAGAAAGGCGGTACCGGCAGCGGCGGCGTCACATCCAGAGTGCATGCCGTGGCGAACACGGATTACGACGAGCCGGACGAGAGCAAGAAAAGCAGCGCTTTCCTCACTCTGTCCGGCGATAGCGCGAACGGTTCGGAGTGCTGGCTCGAAGCGCAAGACGCGAACGGCGAGGTCGGAGTCGGCGCGAACATCGGCACCGGATACGTGTATCTCGGCGGCTATCTTGGCGGCATCACGAACCGTTTTACGTTCCATGCCCAGGCTGCGTGGAAGGCGTGGTATCCGAATCCCGGCTCGAAGATTGCGACCGGCGCTTCCATGCAAGTCGATTGCACGTTCAGCCCGACGAAATACGGCCACTATTACGTCGTCGCGAACGCGGATTCACAATGGGCGGGCATCATCGCGCACCCGATGAACACGGGCGGCCAGAGCGGCTTCACATTGAAGCTGTATAACGCCGACCAGCCTTGCCCGGTGGATGTTTACGCGGAATTCCTGGCTTATTTGGTCAAGTGATTGGAGGAAATCTTGTCTGCGACTTTCGAAACGGATGAGAACAGTGGGCTTTGCATTATCCGCTGCAATCCGCCCATAAACGGGTCGGACAGTTTCGTGTTCACGACCGACGTGCTCGTCTCGTGGAAGGCGCTGCTCGGCCTTGCTTCGACCCGTGAAGCGATCGCCGCAATCATGCAGGGCAAGGAGGACACGAGCCGGTACGACCCGAAAACGGGGCGCGGCGTATGGACAGGCGCGTATGAGGCGCTTGAATCGGCGCTGAATGATTCCGCCACCGGCGTGAGCATGCTTGCGGCTGATGGGGAAGTGTTGAATGACCCGCTTACCGCCGCGCGGAATAAGGCGCGTGAGGGCATGAACCTGCCGGTCATGTCGAATGAGACGGACGCGAATCTCATTGCCACACTGGCGGCTGATGACTCCGATGAGGAGCCGTCGAGTGGCATTGACGTGACCGTGACCAAGGACATTGAGGGTCTTGACGATTTCCTCAATGACGAGTCCAGTCAATCAAATCTGGACGAGTGCGAGGAGAGATTTTACCAATCCCTCATGCCACGACCTCAAAACAACCAACAATAAGGAGATTGATTATGGCCGATGTGACCACTGAGACCACTACCGATACCGTGCCTGCCGTGACGCCCGCCGAGCCGTCTGGCGTGCTTGATTTGCGTCCGCCGAAGGAGTCGGTGCGCGCGGAATTGTGCCGTTTGGGATTGGAGTTTTCCAGCACTGACGGCACTTCCGAATCGTGGCGTGATTACCAGCGTGGCGTGCTTGCGACGTTCGATGATTCCGGCGCCGATGTCACTTTGACGGACGTGAAGACGAATCTCGGCCGCACCCTCACCTTGGACGAATTGAAGGCGGTTACTCGTATCGACACGATGACCGCCGCCGACTAATCCAGCATTCCAATTTTTTCAACCCCTGCAATCCACGCGGATTGCGGGGGTTTCGTATTTAAGGAGACATTTTGACTCAGATTCCAGCCGACGCGAACGACGTCATCGACACGCTTTCCGCGCAAATCGGCACTCTCAACAAGCAAATCGCAATCCTGACCAGTCAGCTCAACGCGGCCATGAAATTGATCCCCAAGGATGTGCTCGAAAGCGTGAAGGGAGACGAGAATGCAGAGGATTAACCTGTGGCTGAACCCAAAGTTCGACCCCACCGGCTTCCATGTCGTCAAAAAGGGCGGCGACATATCGAAGTACATGACCGGTGGCACGCTGGCCAACACCAGAGGCGAATACATCGACCTGCCTTTCGCGTGCGAGGTCGGCGTGGAATACGTGTGCACGTGCAGGATCGTTAGCAACGATACGACGAATAAAAGCATCGGCATCTTTTCCGGCGGCACGGTCGAATACCCAAGTGCCCAGACGGTCGGGAAATATACGATCCGCTTCACCCCGACCGCCAATGACACGCGCCTGGCCATCCCCCCCGGTATGGCCATCAGCGAATTGAGCGTGGAAGCCGCCGACACGTATGACGCGGCGCTCGGGGGGGGGGCTTCCGGGCTTCTTCTCGGGGGACACGATGCCACGCGATTAAGGCGATTCGTCGGGCGGGTGATGTCCGATGATGGTCACGAACCTATGCACGAGCCCATCCTCGACCATCACCTTGCAAGCAGACAAGTGGGTGCATCTCACGACCGTTCCGAGCGTGAGATTGATGACATATTGGGTCAGTTTCGATGTGAACGTCACAGGCGGCACTGTCTCGATTATCGGAACACAGGGCGAATTCAGCGCACGCCAACGTGTCAGCTACATGACGTACATCAACAATTCCGCTCCGCTATCAGCGAATTATTCCGTCAAGTCAGGCAGTCCGACCGTCACCGTGACAAATATACTCATCTGCACGCAGGCCGATTATCTCGCGAACAAGACCCTGCTCGACAGCATCGGATATTTCACCGGGGGTACGATGCCGCTCGCCTAACCCTATTGGGGGTGATGGCATGAGCGTCATCACGAACTATGCGGCCAGCCCATTGACGGTTTGCAAGGTCAATAAAGCAAGCCGCATAGAGTTCAAAGGCTGGAACATCGCCAGTGGCGTGCCCACCGATCATGTCGTCAGCGGATACTGCCGACTTGTGTCTGGCACAGGCACGATCAGATTCGGATGGGATTCAGATCGCACGCTTGACAAGTCGGGCAGGCTGACTGCCTATCCGACGGACAACATGTTTCCAGCCGTGTATGTCATCACCACCGGCAACGCCGTATGGGAAATCAACCGGATGATCGTCACCTCGAAAAAGGCATACGGGCTGCTGACGGGTGAATACGGGCTTGATTATTTCGACGGCGGTTCCATGCCACTGCAAAACTGATTTTTTAAGGAGATGCAATGTGTTGCAGAATTTTCTAGCTGGTTTTGGGGGTGTGGGTGGCGCGTGCGCCCTCATCACCCTGCTGCTCAGGATATGGCCGGGCGCTTTGGACGCGCTGGCCACCGGCCTGTACGCGCACGTAAGACCCGAACGCCTGCCATATGACAGTCCGCTTTCCCAGCATTTCGCAAAAACACGGACTTTGGGAGAGCGGACAGCGAAAATCGACGACCGTATGGACGAGTTGTGTCGCGACACCATCAAGAACACGATCATCAGCCTGATTTACGGCGACCAGTCACACGACCACAGCGAGGCCGTCCGATACGAGCTGGCTAAGCTCGAAAAACTCGACGCGCAATGCTGGATCATCTCAGCCGCCGAAAAATACTTGGAGGAACGGCAATGACACGACTGCTCATCGCGGGCGGAGCCTACCTATTGCTCCTCGCGCTCATCCTCATTTTCAATCACGGCGCGCATAAGCGCTGAAACCGATTTTCAGGGCCATCACTTCAGTGGTGGCCTTTTCGTTTGCCTCGAAAGAGGCGGAAAGGAGGCAGTCGTGATCGATGTGACCATGACGCCGGAAATGACACCGCAGGGCGACAGTCTGCCGCCCACTGACATCCCGGTCGTGTCCGAGGAGGACGCGGCCAAGGCAGTAGAGGGATTGGAGGACTGACATGGCAAGCGTAAGCACTCTTATCAATCGTATGCGCTACTGGTGCGCCGTCGCCAATCTCGGCTACAGCCAGTCCGACCGTTGGAATTTCAACGCTTCGGCGGGTAATTGCGACTGCTCCAGCCTGGTGATCCACTGCCTGCGCGAGGCAGGCTTCGACACCGGCAGCGCCACCTACACCGGCAACCTCTCCGGTGAGCTGACCAAGCGCGGTTGGAAGCGACTCCCCGCCAACGGCAATCCGCAGCCGGGCGACATCCTGCTTAACGACGTGCACCACGTGGCCGTCTACCTTGGCGGCGGCAAGCTCGCGCAGGCGTCCATCTCCGAGCGCGGCACAGCCTACGGCAAGGCTGGCGACCAGACTGGCCGCGAAACCAACATCCGCAATTACTACAGCTATCCGTGGGATTGCTATCTGCGATGCCAGGGCGCCCAATCTTCCGCTCCAGCCGCCAATTCCGGTGCCATCGCAGTGGACGGCAATGTCGGTCCGGCCACGGTACGCCGTTGGCAGCAGGTCATGGGCACCAGCGTGGACGGCATCATTTCAGGCCAGCAGGTGCCCGACGGGCGCACCTATGCTCGCCCAGCCATCGACAGCTCGGTGGTGCGCTACGGGTCTGGCGGCAGTGATCTGATCCGTGCCGTGCAGCGTCGCTTGGGCTGTGGCACTGATGGTCTGCTTGGTCCGGCCACCATTCGCGCCATCCAAGCGCATTACGGTTTGGCTCAGGACGCGAGCTTCGGCCCCGCGACCGCACGCGCCTTGCAGTCGGCGCTCAACCAGGGACGATTCTAAGGAGGAGGACAGATGGCTCAGCATGCAGCACCGTCCACTTTGGAGACCACTGTCAATAATCTGACCAACGAACGCGAGGACGGTCAGGACAATCAGCAGCCGGACGCGTACACTCCGGTCTTTTCTAAGCAGGTGCGTACCGTCGTGTACGTGCTCGGCCTGATCGCATCGTGCGTGGGTCTTGGCTTCATGACCTTCGGTGACGCCGCGATCGGCGGATACATCAGCACCGTGGCCGGCTTCATCTCCGCCGGACTCGGCGTCGCATACAATCCACTCCGCCGCAATTAATTTTCTGGCGTGAAACTCAAACTCGCGCTCGAAAATCAAACTCGCGTGGAAAAATTTAACGAACAGTGGCGCTTGTGGAAATTCTTGCACCCTGTTTTTAAATCTGCCCCTTCTCCATTTTGGAGGAGGGGCTTTATTTTTAGGACTTTCAAAATGGGCATCAGACAGCAGACGATTGACGATTATGGGTCGTTCGTGGAGAAATTCAAGCCGAAGAAGACCACGGATGACTGCTACACCCCCCCCGCAGTGTATGGGGTGATAAAAGACTGGGCTTGCCGGGAATACGGTATAGACCCCAGCAAGGTGGTGCGCCCGTTCTATCCGGGCGGCGACTACGAGCGGTTCGACTATTCGGGCGGTGCGGTGGTTGTGGATAATCCGCCGTTCAGCATCCTGTCGAAGATCTGCACGTTCTATCGGACGGAGCAAATTCCGTTCTTCCTGTTCGCGCCGTATCTCACGATCTTCTCCAGCACGTCGCGCAATGGGGCGCACATGATCGTCACGGATTCGACCATCGAATACGCGAACGGCGCGCAGGTCAACACGTCGTTCGTGACGAGTTTCGGTGATGACCTGATCCGCACCGCGCCGGATCTGGCCAACGCGATCGACGAGACCGTGAAGCGCGTCAGGAAAGAGCAGCGCAGGCATCCGCCGAAATACGTGTATCCGCGTGAACTGCTTACCGTGAGCAGGCTCGGGAAGATCGGCAGGCAGGTCGAGTTCTGCGTCAAGGCTTCGGACGTTGCGTTCACGAGGGCTCTCGACTCGCAGAAGGCCGTGAAGAAGGCCATCTACGGCGGCGGCTATCTCCTGAGCGAAGCTAAGGCCGCGGAACTGAAGGCCGCGGAACTGAAGGCCGCGGAACTGAAGGCCGCGGAAGATGTGACGGTATGGCCGCTCAGCGATTCCGAGAAGCGGATCATCGAAAACCTCGCATGAAAAAATCGCGCAGTTTAAATCCTGTTGGAATATTTTGCGCCCACATGTAACGTCGCCCCTCTCTCAGCTATGGCTGGGGGAGGGGCTTTTTGTGTTTCGCACGGTAGAATCATCATCATGACCAAGAAAGAGCATGATGATTTTTGGACGAAGTGGAAGCGCGAGCTCACGAAGGATGTGAAGGCCGACAGGATGCACGGTGGCACGGCTGATTTCAGCCGAATGCATGGCGCAACATTGGACACTCAAAAACTGTATGACATGCTACCGCGAGTCTGAATATTGCCCCTCTCTCAGCGCACGCTGGGGGAGGGGCGTTTTTGTTATTTATGAACTCTACGTGGAAGTTCTGCTGAGGCTAGCGGTTATTAGCAGAACTTCCACATAGCAAAACGAAAGGAGGAGCCTATGGGTAATGCAACAATGCTGATTCTCGCTATCGTTGTGCTTGTTCTCGTGTCGAAATAGAACAAATATAACAATAGTGCGGGTGAAGGACATGAATGCGTCGTTCACCCGCGAATAAGCATTTTCATTGAGGAATTGTATTTATGTGTTTTTGAAGAGGGTTAATGGTGTCAGATGGTGAATTCCTCGCCGTACTTGGCGTAGTGCCTGTCGAGGTATGCGTCGAAGAATTCCTGGTCGGTGCAGGGCGCCATCTCGGCGTGCAACTCCTCGCGAATCTCATCGTCCATGAGGTTGACTGCGGTGGTGAAGTCGATTTCCTTGTCGTTTTGGTCGATGACGGTGGTCATTTGGTTTGTCCTTTCTGTTTTGCTGACATGATTTATATTACTCCGATTGGAGTAATATGCAAGTCGGGCGTGTCGAAATCAATCGGACAGGCCGGCCCAGAAATCATCCAGCGACAAGCCCAAGGCGTCAGCCATCCGCTTCGCCATCTCAAATCTCATGATGCGCGGATTCCTTGCCGACTTTGGACGCGGCAACTGATCCCACGCCTCCCACGACCACACTCTGCCGACAGCGCTGCACCCTATCGCATGGCACAGCTCCTGCTGCGACAATCCGGCATCCTCACGCATCGCCTTGAGCCCCATCTCAATCCTCCTTGTCTCCACTTAGGAAATCCTGCAATCCGTCGCCAGCTTTGCCATTCAGCCCGCGACGGGACATGTCGTAATAGTCGAGCATCTGCGGACTGCTCCACCCCGCTGCGGCCATGATGTCCCTGTCCGGCACACCAGCGTCACGGGAGAGCGTGCAGAACGTGCGTCGCAATGAATGCGGCGAAATATCCGGCACGCCCACGCGCAATGCCACGGACGATACGATGCCCACGGCGGTCTGCTGCCGCAGACGCACGCCGGAATCCTCACGGAACACTGCACCACGCCTACGTTCGCCAACGAGTCGTGCGAGAGCCTCGGACGCCTCGGAGGGAATGGCCACACGCTGAGACCAGTCGCCCTTGCGGTCAAACCGCACCCACGGACGCCCGTCATCCAGATGACAGTCTTCAACATCCAGTCCAAGCGCCTCACCGATCCTCGCGCCGGTCAACAGCAGCAGACTGCACAGGGCATCCGTCCTCGCATCCATACCGCGTGCTTCGGCCAGAAAAAGCCTTGCCTGCTCGCGGGTGAGATACGAGCCGTCCGAATGACCGTACATTTTCGGCCTACGCACATGCTCGCCCGGATTGCAGTCGATATACCCCTCCTCGAAGAGGTAGCGGTAGAGGCAGCAAACGACGCTCAGATTCCTGTACGCCGTGCTTTTCGCCGCTGGCCGCATGCCGCCGTCATAGGCGGCGAACACCTCGATATGGGTGCGCTTCGCCCGCAGCGCGTTGACGCCGTTGTCGGAACACCAGCGGAGCCATCGCGATACGACGCTCCGATACACGGCCCTCGTGCTCGGAGACACCCCGGCGAGGAATCCGGCGATCATGTCGCTCACCGTTTCCATATGCGCACCGTCTCCTTACAGACAAGCGGCTTGTCGGCCGGGCCTTTGACGAAGGGTGGTATCCACTGGCGTCGGCGGAGCGAATGATTCGGACCATACGCCTGATTACGCCAAAAACCGCGCACGATGAAACGATGCGTATATTCACGTCGCACACGTTCGTCATCATCGGCGCTTTCACCTGGACGATGCAGGTTCTCCCGCAGCACCAGCATCTTGACCTTGCGGATTTCCGGCTCGAAGCGCGACGGCGACGGGTATCTCATGCTGGGTTCGGCGGGCTTGGTGTCGCAGATGCGCGGCTCGCCGCTCAACGCCCAGACGGCATACAGCAGGCCGCAGACCCACTGGAAGCTCCCATCGCCCTCGCGGACGACGGAAGGAGCGAGCCCGACGACGGGGAGGCCGAATAAATCGGCGTGCATCTCCCTGATGCCGACTGGATTGTCGGTGAACACCGATATTTTGATGCTCTCGTGCCCCACGTCCTGCCATAGGATCGCGGCTATGCGTGTCTCTCCGAATCCGTCATCATCGAGATGGAATGAGATGTGCCGCACGTCGCCATCGAAGAAGACCATTCCGCATTGCGTCGGCGGATCTGGTTTCGGGAAATCTCCGGCCTGCACGGTATCCTCGGCCAGACGCGTCATGTCTCGGCTGACCCACCACAATTGCGCGGTCCTGATCTGATCGGTCATGCTCCAGGCGTTGGCCATCATGGCCTCGTATTGGGTTTGCGAGCCGAGTTCCCCAAGCCTGTATTGGGCGTAATCGGCGAGCTTGTCGCGGATGAGCGGCAGGTGGGATGGGATGATGCGAAGTCGCTTGTTCTTGCTGCGTGTCATGTCAGGCCTCGACCAGCTCGTAGCGGTCTCCGGCCTTCTCGTCGAAGTCGCCGAGCTTCAGACCGTATTCGGCGAGCTTCGCGTTTGCCGCGGCCTCCCATTCGTCCTCGTCGGCGCCGTACACGTCCTCGATTTTGTCGGCGTCGGTGTCGAGGTCGCCGTATTCCGGGTCGATCTGCCATTCGAGGTCGTATCCCATCCAAATACCCTTGCCGGTGTTGGCGTCGGCCAGGAGGAGCACGTCGCAGGCGTCGCTCTGTTCGATGACGATGGGCTTGATGTCGATGGTCTTGTTGGTGTTGACGTTGGTTGCGGTGAACATTTTGTTTGTCCTTTCTGTTTTGCTGACATGATTTATATTACTCCGATTGGAGTAATATGCAAGTCGGGCGTGTCGCACGGTAGACTTGCAAATGTCCTTTTTGCTGACACAAACGGACAAGAGGCGGAGCCGGACAATGCAAGGCTCCGCCTCTCTTATAATTGGCCATGTCAGCAAAGGAGACCACGCATGGCCTACACCATCCGCCAATACACGACGAAATCCGGCAAACGCTACGAGGTGCGCTACCGCAAGCCCGACGGGTCGTCCACCGGAAGGCGTGGCTTCAAACGCAAGATGGACGCCGATGCGTGGGGAGCGGCCAATGTGACCACCGCGAAAAGCGTCGGAGCCTACATCGACCCACAGGCCGGACGCAGGCTCGTCGAAGACTTCTGGGCACCTTGGCTGGCCGCGAAGAAGACCAAGGCGAAGCCAAGCTACATCAAGTCGCTGGAAGACGCTTGGCGCGTGCATGTGGAGCCGCAGTGGGGCATGAGGGAGATGCAGTCAATCACGCGCGACGAAGTGCAGCGGTGGGTCACCGATCTGGCAGGACGACGCAGTGCGTCGGTGACGATTCGCGCCGAGAATCTGCTTCGCAGCCTCATGGAAAGAGCGAAGGAAGACAAGTGCATCCATGACAATCCATGCGACGGCATCGAGCTGCCGCGCAAGCAGGTGCGGAAGCACGTCTATCTCTCGGCCGACGAATTGTCTCGTGTGGCGATGCAGTGCGGGTGGCGTGAGCCGATCGTGCTGACCTTGGGCCTGTGCGGCATGCGGTGGGGCGAGCTCGTGGCGCTCCGTGTCGAGGATGTTGACCTGCAACGATGCAGGCTCCATATCTGGCGCAGCATCACCAGACTGTCCAGCGAGATGGTGGAGACGGATCCGAAAACACATGAGGGGCGCGTCGTCATGTTCCCGCAGATTCTCAGACCATTGCTTGCCGGACAATGCAACGGACGTGCCCCGTCGGATTTTCTTTTCACGTCTCCAGGCAAGCCGTTGGACGAGCCGATGGGCAATGGTTGGAATCCGACTCGGAGCGATGGCTGGTTCGCCGTCGCGTTGCGCAGGGCCGGCGTCGAGCGCGGGCATATGACTATTCATGATCTGCGGCATACGGCGGCGTCACTTATGGTGCAGTCTGGCGCGAACGTCAAGACCGTGCAAAGGCAGCTCGGCCACAAGTCGGCCGCGATGACGTTGGACGTGTACGCCGACCTGTTCGATGAGGATCTGGACGACCTGTCGGAGCGCATGGGTGGTTTGCTTTTTTCGCAGAATGTGGGCAAAATGTGGGCAAACGCGACGCAAGGTGTCGATGGAACCGTTGAACCGGCAAGTGTCTGAGGCTTTTCGCCTGTGGGTTCGAGTCCCGCTGGAGGCACTTTTGGAAACCGCCAGAGATGGCGGTTTTCCTTTATTCTCCAACGGTTTTGGCATCATCGCGATTCACTGCGATTCAACCCTTTTCCACGGTGGGTTATGGAAAAATGTGGGCAATGTGTAGGCAAAATGTGGCATATCGTTCCCGAAACATTCCGTAGGTACACTGTCGGACATTACAAACCGTATGACACCGACTGAAACGGATGACGCATGACTTCGAAAGACATCAAGCCTGTAATCGAACAGCCCGCCACTGAAATCCCCCTGATGCTTGCGCAGGCGATTATCGTTGCCGGCGTGCTCGCTATCGGCGAAATCGCATGCTCTCCGCTGTACTTTACCTTGATGGACCATTCGTTGGCACTCGTTCCGTGGGCATTGGAAGCCGCATTCCTTGCCGTGGCGTTCACCTTCGTCGTGGGCTTCGCATTGTTGTGGTGCGCCGAATCGTTCACTTTCAAACTCAAGGAACGATTCCGCCCGTTCGGCTATGCGGCGGTAGGATTGATTGGATACGGCGTATGGAGCCTGCTGGTGTTCACCGCCACCATCAATTCGATACTCGCCAAAGTCGGGGAAAGCGTTCTTACCAACGGCCAGGTCGGCGCGATCGCGCTGAACGGAGCAGCCTTGGGCTTCGTCGCTTTCCTTTTCGCAAAACTGCTCGACGTCAAACTCGGCAATCGCAAAACCGTTGCGATAATTCTGCTTATCGCGGAAATCGTCATTGCCATCATCGGCCTACTCATCATGATTCGCATGTTCAGCGTGCTTTACGCGGCGTGACGGCGAAGACGCGGAAAAGAGAGCGCAATATACATGTTCAGCATTCTGGAGATGTTCACCATCGGCGTCGGCCCCAGCTCGTCGCACACCGTAGGACCGATGGTCGCGGCCAGCAGATTCGCTGCCTCCCTTGAACGTGACGGCATACTGAACCGGGTCGGCCGCGTGCGAACGGTACTGTATGGTTCGCTCGCCCTGACCGGTCTTGGGCACGGTACCGATCGCGCCACGGTGGCGGGCTTGGAAGGCAACGTACCGAAAACCGTCGATACCGATCACATGAGCAATATCCGTATGGAATGCGAGGCAGGCGGCGAGCTGATGCTCAACGGCACGCATCGCATCGATTTCGATTACGGACGCGATGTGGTGATGGATGTATGGCACCGCATGGCGGCCCATCCCAACGGCATGCGATTCCAAGCCTTCGACCGGCAGAACAATCTCATCGACGAACAGGTCTGGTATTCCATTGGCGGTGGATTCGTCAGACAAGGCGACGCCGACGACCTGATGATCGGCATCCATGAGAAACCCCCTGCGGGAACGGCCTTCGCCGATCAGACCGACGATTCCTCAACCGATATCGATATGGACATGCCCTATCCGTTCACCACATGCGACGAACTGATCTCGCTGTGCGATGAACATCACATGAGTGTGGCCGATGTGGTGTGGGCCAATGAGACGGCCATGCGGTCCGCCGTGCAGGTGCGCAGCGATTTGGACACTGTATGGCATGTGATGCGCCGCTGCGTGCAGCACGGTTGCAATACCAACCAAACCGTTCTGCCTGGCGGCCTTGACGTGCCCCGCAGGGCGCCAAAAATGTATGCAAGGCTCGCATCCAACAGCGACGTGCTCAAACGGGACGGCAGGCGCTCCGACGCTGTACTCGAATCATCGGACGCCGCATGGGTCGACCTGTTCGCATTGGCGGTTTCCGAGGAGAACGCGGCAGGCGGACGCATCGTCACCGCGCCTACCAACGGTGCGGCTGGCGTCATTCCGGCGGTGCTCCACTATTATTGGCATTTCGTGGATCATGCGGATGAGGATGGTGTGGTGACGTTCCTGCTGACCGCAGGGGCGATTGGATACTTGTTCAAACGCAACGCGTCCATTTCCGGTGCCGAAGTCGGATGTCAAGGCGAGGTCGGCACAGCCTGTTCCATGGCCGCGGCGGGGCTGTGCGCCGTGATGGGCGGCACGCCTCACCAAGTGGAGAATGCCGCGGAAATCGGTATCGAGCACAATCTGGGACTGACCTGCGATCCGGTCGGTGGTCTGGTGCAGATTCCCTGCATCGAACGCAACGCCATGGCGGCCAATACCGCCATCAACGCGGTCCGTATGGCCATGCTGGGCGACGGCACGCATATCGTGAGTCTTGACCAAGCCATCAAAACCATGAAGGACACCGGCGAGGACATGATGGCCAAGTACAAGGAGACGTCGAAAGGCGGTCTTGCGGTCAATGTTGTTGAATGCTAGCGATGGATGGTGCTAATCTTGGTGACACTGTGTTTTTTCAAGGAGGTTCACCATGGCATCTGAAATGCCTGTTGTCAATGCCGAATTCGGCGATCGCCCGACCATCGAATTCCCGACTGAGATCGCTCCCGCCGGCCTGAAGGTCGTGGAGCTCTTTGAAGGCAATGGCCCGATGGTCCGCCGTGGAGACACCGTCACCGTCAACTACCATGGTGTGGTCTGGGGCAAGGACACCCCGTTCGACTCCAGCTTCGACCGTCACCAGCCGGCCACGTTCGTCATCGGTGTGGGACAGGTCATCAAGGGCTGGGATCAGACCGTTCCGGGACACAACGTCGGTTCCCGCCTGGTGGTGTCCATTCCGCCGGAGTACGGTTATGGCTCCCGTGGCGTTCCGCAGGCCGGCATCGGCGGCGAGGACACGCTGGTGTTCGTGATCGACATCATCTCCACCCGCTGATTGACGGGTATCATTCTTCCAAGGTCAAGGAGGATAACATGGCCGAAGAAAAGACGATCCTGCTGACGCAGGAGGCGTACGACAAGATGAAAGAAGAACTCGCCTGGCGTGAGGGCGAGTACCGTGACGAGATTCTGTCCAAGGTCTCCGCGGCGCGTGCCGAAGGCGATTTGAGCGAGAACGGCGGCTATCAGGCTGCCCGTGAGGCGCAGCGCGTGAATCAGGGACGCATCGACGAACTGACCGTCAAACTGCGCAATGCGAAGATTCTGACTGCGCCCAAGGCCGGTGAGGTCGGTGACGGATCCCTAGTGACCCTTGAAGTCAACGGACGTGAAATGGTGTACGTGCTTGGCACGCGAGACCTGTCCATCGCCACGGATTACAGTATCATCAGTCCTGAATCGCCGATTGGCGCCGCCATCAATGGCGCTCATGCCGGAGATACGGTGACCTATACCGCTCCGAACGGCCGTGAGATTTCCGTGACCATCAAGGAAGCCAAGCCGCTCGCCTGACATACGTGTGACGAAAACAACGGCCCGTTCCTCCATCGCATTCGTACGATGAGGGGACGGGCTTATTTTGTTTTGTCCATGTGGGGTTGATTACGCCTTAGGGCCACAATTGCACGATCACCATGTAGATGGCCACCATGTGGCAGGCGTATCCCGCCACGGTTCCGGTATGGAAGATCTCATGGAAGCCGAACACCTTCGGCCAGGGGTCGGGCTTGCGCAGCGCATACACGATGGCTCCGGCGATATAGCAGGCGCCGCCGGCACACAGCAGTATCACCACGGTAGGTCCGGCATAGGGGGACATCCAGAACAATCCCATGAACGCGACGCCGGACACGCCGAAAATAATATAGACAAGAACATAAAGCCAGCGAGGCGCGCTGATCCAGATGACATGGATGATGAGCGCCACCGTGGTGCAGATCCACATGCCCGCGATGATGGAATCACGCCAGAATGGCGTGAGCGCGAAGGAAACGGGCGTATAAGTGCCGGCGATCAGCAAAAAGATGTTCATATGGTCGATGCGACGGAGCACATCGGTAACCCGTGGTGACCAATCTCCCAGATGATAACAGGCGGAATTGCCGAACAGTACCAGCGAGCAGGTCATGAACACGGCGCACGCCCATTTGAGCCCGGTGCCATGAGCGAGGCAGATCAGCACGATGCCCGCGGCAAGAGCCAGGGGAGTGGCGATGGCGTGGATCCAGCCACGCAGGAGCGGCTTTGGCCTGCCATGCACGTCGAGTCTGATTTTGCGTTCGATTTCGGCGGGGACGATGCCTTCGATTTTTGCGGCATGGGCTTCGCCTTTGGCGATGGCACGTTTGGCTTTTGCATCCGCCTTGCGTCGAATGTTCTCGGCCTTATTGTGCGCCTTCACGCGAATGGTCTCAGCTTTCGCCTGCAGGGCCTGCTCGCGTGCTTCGGCGATGACCGCGCGTTTCGCCTCGATTTCTGCGTTTGTAGGTTTCGCCATCGGATGCCTCCACTATAAGTTACGGAACCGTAACCTACGTTAGCGTAACCGTCGGATATGTCAATCGGCGTTTCCGCATTATACGTGGGCATATGGTATGCAACCTCGCCATTGATGCGTATTATGGTTGCATGGCTGATTTCTCACATATCCTGATGACCCGTCCGGATTTCGGTGGCGACGATCGTGAATGGTTGCACCAGTTGGTGGCCGATTGGCAGGTGATTGCCGATTTGAGTTTCGCCGACTTGCTGCTAATCCTGCAGAACGGCGAGGGCAAGTACATCATTGCCGAGCAATGCCGTCCGTCCACGGTGATGAGTCTGAGAGCCGAGGATGTGGTCGGCAACGTCGTCCCGGAATCCCTGTGCGCCGAGCTTGACGCGGCCATGGACTCCGAATCGGTGTTCCGCTCCTCGAAACTGCGTACGGTCGGCAAGGCCAAGGTCTGCAACGTGTACGCCCCGGTGCGTCATAATGGCAAGATGCTTGGCTTGGTGGTCCGCGAGACCAACATGGCCACACGCGAATCGAACGGCCGTTATGAGTCCGAAAGCATCAGCGCCGGCAAACAGCTGTATGAGATGATTCCGCGCGGCCAGTTCCCGTACCGTAACCCGGTTATGAACCAGCGCCATAACGCACGTGTGGCGGATGGCTTCATCGTGCTCACCGTCGACGGCATCGTCCGATACGCGTCTCCGAACGCCATCAGCTGTTTCCGTCGTTTGGGATCGGTCAGCACCATGCAGGGGGAGTATCTGAGCGAGATCGGCACCAAACTGCTGCATGAGAACGATCCGGTGCTGGAAACGCTGCCATTGGTACTGAGCGGCAAAGCCGCGGTGGATTCCGAATTGGACGCCAACAAAGCCGCGGTGTCCATGCGCTCTCTGCCGTTGATGGACGCCAATGGTCGCGTGGGTGGTATCGTGCTGTGCCGTGACGTCAGCGAATTGCGCCGCCGCGAGAAGGAATTGCAGACCAAGGACGCCACCATTTCCGAGATTCACCATCGTGTGAAGAACAATCTTCAGGCGGTATCCGCGTTGCTGCGCTTGCAGGCGCGCAAGACCAAGTCCGAAGAGGTCAAAAAGGAGCTCAAGGAAGCACAGCGCCGCGTGCAGACCATCGCCATGGTGCATGAGGGATTGAGCCAGACCGCCGATGAGATTGTCGACTATGACAAGGTCATTTCCAACCTGCTTAAGATGGCCGTCGATTTGGCTACGATGCGCGACCAGCACATCGATGTCGATTTCGTAGGCAAATTCGGCATGATGCCGGCACAGGATGCCACGCCGCTATCGTTGGTGCTTACCGAACTGATCACCAATTCGGTGGAACACGGTTTCGAAGGACGTAAGGAAGGACATATCACGATTTCTGTGGGCCGCGGTGGCAATAACCTCAACGTGGTGGTGGAGGATGATGGCACCGGCTTGGCGGATGAGGAGCATGATGGCATGGCTCGCTCTTCCGGATCAGGGCTTGGAACACAGATCATCAACACGTTCGTCACCAATGATTTTGGCGGAACGGTGCATTGGGAGCCACGTCGCGGTGGTGGTACCCGTGTGGTGCTCGACATGAAATTGCGTGCCGCGCAAGATAACTGACCTCTAGAACTGGAATGGCATATGGAAGGGCCGGTCGGATTCCATCGAATCCGACCGGCCCTTCCATATGCCCTGAAAAGAATCAGACCTGCATCTGCATGGCCTGCGAGCGACGTGCACGCATCGCGCGCCGCTTGAGCGCGCGCCGCTCGTCTTCGCTCAGACCGCCCCAAACGCCGTAGTCCTGATTGGTGTCGAGCGCGCATTTCAGACACGCGTCAATCACCTTGCAGGTACGGCAAACGGCCTTGGCTTCTTCGATTTGCTGATAGGCGGCACCGGTGTTGCCGACCGGGAAAAACAGTTCCGGATCCTTATCCCGGCACGCGGCCTTGGCTCGCCAATCGAAAGCACTGCTCATGTAATCGCCTTCCTCTTGCCATAAGTGGCGTTCTATCCGTTATTTAGATAACCACGAATCGGATGATTTTTCAAGACTTTTTCGCAAAAGAAGCCAAGTTTTTTTAGAATCCTTGGAATTCCGCGCATTGCACGGGACATGCCCGTGCTTGTTGGATGAAGACCCCACGCCCGGCAATGGCATAGTCATCGACGCCGAAACCGTCGAGAACCGCGCTGGGAATCCCCATCATCACATCGGTGGCTCTCTCTCCGCAAGGAAACGCAACACGTGTGAGGCAACGTTCAAGTAGGGTGCTTTGCGGCTTTTCCACAGCTGCGATTACCGTGACGGACGGATCGGCGAGTGCAGTCTTGAGCTTATCGGCTTCGGGCATGGCTGCGAAAGGGGAGAGCAATTCGTCGGCGTCATCCACGAACCATATGGTGCGTTCGTGCTGCGGCGATGTTCTGCCGTCGTCGGTGGTCCATTCGCTGTTCGTCTTACGTGTGAACCGGATGGTGCAGCGACCGGATTCATAGAGACGGCTGGCGCAGCAGAGCAGCAGATTGGTTTTGCCGCTTCCGCATGCGCCAATCACGGCGATGTTGCCGTGTCCTACGTCAAGGAATGCGGTGGAGATGAGTACACCGTCGTCGCTCAAAGCAAAAGGCACATGGTGCCATGCCTCTCGCTGTGGCGCCGTCAAATCGTCTTTGCCTGCATGTGGTGCGAGCGGCGCGGAGAACAAAGGGGAGGGATTGGTGGTGCCGCTGAATGCCGATGCAGTGTTGATGGCATGCACCAAGGAATCAATGTCATGGACCGCGCTGCAGCGGAAAGGAACAGTGCGTTGACCGTCATGACAGTAAGCGGCACCGGGGAAGGCCGGTGGAATCAAAGCTGCATCCTTGGTGCCGATCAGTTCATTCGATTGCATTTGGTCGGTGACGCGTAGGCAGATGCTCAGCGATATGTTGGCCTTCATATCGGCATGGACCTGACCCATGGGATTTTGCGTGCATACGATGAGATGCATACCCAAAGAGCGTCCGAGCGACGCCAATCGATTGAGTCGCTGCATATAGTCGGGTAGACGGTCGCGCAATGCATGGAATTCGTCAATGACCACCACGAGCCGTGCAGGGGGATGGGAAAGCTGGTCGAATCTGGAAACGCGTTCGGCACTTACCAAGGCCTCCCTGCGTGCCAATTCTTGTTCTATGGCGTTCAGCGCACGGACGGCATGGGCGAGGTCAAGATCGCAGACGTTGCCCACGGTATGCGGCAGACGCTCCAAAGCGTTGAAGGTCGATCCTCCTTTGAAATCCAGAAAGACGAAATGGAGGGTTTGAGGACTATGCCGAATCGCCAATGCCATGCACCAACTGATCAGCAGTTCGGATTTCCCCGAGCCTGTGGTCCCCGCGACCATGGCATGTGGTCCGGATGATGCCAGATCTATATGGAATATGCCATGTTCTGACATGCCGATGCCGTTCGTTGGGGAACGAACAAGCCAATTACGCACGATGGTGCGCCATATGAGCGGGTCGTTGTCCAGGCCATGCAGATGCTCAAAACTTATGGACGGCATGTCGGCGAAAAGCTGAGCATGGTCGATTTCGTTTCCGTTATGATACGTTGGAACCGGCGAATCGCTTCCAGTAATGGTGTTGCTGTTCGTTTCTTCATGCCTGACGCGCATGATCATGGTGATGAGCATCAATGCGCTGCCGAGCAGACTCGGAGCGAGCATCGCCGCATAGAGCCAATGACGTTGCATACACATGACAATCAGCATGATGAGCTGCGCCAGCAAAGGCGCGCTCCAACTCAATACAGTGAGATGTTGTTCGCTTATACGGTGAGGGGCCTTTTTGTTCATACGGCCAGCATGGGCAAGAGCGGCGGCATGCCGCAAGCCAATATGAGGGTTGTGGTCGGAGGATGTGGGTTATCCACATCCTCCGGCGTGTCGTCAGTTTTGCTGTTCGGCCAGCGTGCCCACGGTTCCTGCGGAATGCGTGCCGTGTGAGAGTTCGGAGAAAAGCTGGATGTTCTTCGCGTCATCCAGCAGAACGCACGATCCGACCCCATCGACGTAATAGTCCGGATCGGTCCAATACACGCTTCCCGAAATGCCATCCTTGCCTGAGGCGCTTTTGAAAGCCAACGCCATCCGAAGCAGAGAGGAAGTCGATGCTTTCTCATCCACGGTTACGGAGCTCAACGCCGCTGCGGCGACCTTTTTGGTCTTGTTGAAATTCGTGAGCGTCTGTTTGGAAGCGCCCTTCTTGACGATGGCGTTGATCACCTGGCGCTGACGTGCGGCACGACCGAAATCGCCTTGCACATCGGCATATCGCATACGGGAGAACGCCAAAGCGGTGTTGCCGTCCACGGTGTGGCATCCGGCGGTCCAGTTCATACCCGAATAAGGGTCATTCACATTCTGGTCGTAGCATAGGTCCACGCCTCCCAAGGCATCGACCACTTTGACGAGTCCGCCGAAGCGGACCATTGCCACATGGTTGATTTTCTGGCCGGTGATGTCCTCCACCTCGTTGACCAACTGTTTGCGGCTGTACAGCTGCGCCACGGCGTTGATCTTCATATAGCTCCCATCGATTTCCACCAGGGAATCGCGAGGAATGGAAATCAGCGAGGACGATCCTGTCTTCGGCTTGGTGAGTACAAGAATGGTGTCGGTTCTGAAACCTTCGACGTCACCGGCATCTCCGATGGTGCCCTCACGTTCGTCGGAGCCAAGAATCAGCCAGCTTTCGCCGGCGGTGTCCGCTTTGGATGTCAGCCAGGTCTGTTTGTTGAGCTGGTCATCGACCCAGTTCCAAGCGGAGAATACCCCTATTCCCAGTGCGAGAATCAGTACAAGGAAAATGGAAAGGACGATACGTCCGACGCGAGGTCTTCTTTTTGGCACGGAAGCCGTCGCTGGAGAGGATGGAACAGATCGGAGCGCCGTGGAGACGGAGGATGACCCCCGGAACTGCTGCGTTGGATTGGCCGTGCGGGTATGTTCTGGAGCGAAGGACACCGGAGATGATGAAGGGTTTCTTCTTGTCTCGCTCGTTGCCCGTGCCGCAGGCTGGAAGCTTTGCGGAACCGAGAAAGAAGGACGCGCCGTGCGTTTGGCCGGTTTTACGGATGATGCATGGTCGGAACGTTTCGCCGGTGCGAAACTCGCTGGCTGGCTCGGTGCGCTTTGCGAGCGGGAGGAATCCGTGGACGGCATGGTTTTTTTGCGTCCTGATGACGGAATGAAACTTGGTGGCACGCTCGTAGGCTCTTTTGCTCCTTTGCCTTCACTCATGGTTCCTCCAAAAAGATTCGTCCCTGCGTCATACGTTGAAAGGGGACGTGATTGCGTGGTCTACGTCAGTTCTTTGCCGGAACGGCACATACGGTCGCATTAAGGTATCGATCCGCAAGGCCGATGTACTGGCCCGTGGTCGCGTCATGAATGGAGCCGTCATCCGGGTCGACGGTGCCGCCAGTGCTTGGATCGACCAACGTGCCGTCGGATTTGGTGATCAGTCCCGTGACGGGATCGGGAGTCTCGGCAGTGGTGTCCGACTGGTTGCTGTCGGTCGTGCTGGAATCGTCGGAGCTGGCTGAATTATCTGAGCTGGTGTCGGAGGAGTCGCCCGAGTTTGAATCGGCGGTATCGAAAATCGGCTTGCCCGCTCGCATCTTCTCCCAGAGATTGTCGGCTTCGTCGGTCCAGACGGAACGGTTGGGGTCGGACGGTGCTGGGACCACGGGGACGGTCTGGGTCTGCAGGTTGGTCATGGTGAAATTCTTCAGGCTCATGGCAAGTCCCGCCAAAGCCGCGGTATCAGCCATGCCTTGGGATATGTTGAGCGATTTCAGCGCGGATTTCGCCAGCTGGTACAGCTGCGCGGTATCAGTGAACAGATTCTTGCTGAGCGCCTCGCTCATCAGCTGCTTGATGAGATACTGCTGACGTGTGGTACGCGAGGTGTCGGATCCGTCTCCTATGCCGTGACGGATCCGGGCGTACTGCGTCGCCGCAACGCCGTCAAGATGGTGCATGCCCTTGTCGAGATTGAGTCCGGTGTACGGGTCGTTGACGTTCTGCGGAATGCACAGGTCCACGCCGCCGACTGAATCAATCATCTTGACCAGGCCGGCGAAGTCCACGACGATGAAGTTCTGAATATTCAACCCGGTGAGACTGTTCACGGCGTTCAGCGTGCAGCTGGCCGCCGAGGAGAGATCTCCGCCGGTTTTGTAGGCACCTGCGAAGATGGAATTGAACATGACGTTATACTGTGCGGGAATCGTGCCCTTCGACGTTTCGCACTGAGGCACGTCCACCAGGGAATCTCGTGGAATGGAGACCAGGTTGATTTCCTTGCGGTCGGCGGAGATCTGCACAATCATGGCGGTGTCGGCCTGATGGTTGCCGATGACGTCATCGAAACTGCCTCCGATGGCTTGGTTCTCCGCGCCGTCACGGGAATCCTGTCCGATCAGCACGAACTCGATCGGCTTGCCGGAGTTCGGATCGATGATGGATGCGTCCGTATTCAGGGAACCCTGGCCGATCACGCCGACCGAATTGTTCTTGATGATGCCATTGACGTCCATCCAAGTAGCGGCAGCTGCAGTGCCGACGAACACCAGAGTCGCGGCGATTGCCGCGGCGACTGCGGTCCTGACGTGATGCTGCACGCGATATCCCAGGCTGTGACGTGGTTTCGCATCCTGAAGACCATTGATGTTAGGAAGCTTATTGCCGGTTGATGACGTTGCCACGGTGTTGCCTTCCTGATTGAGATGCGCGTTTGACGCAATGCTTTTAGAACCTACCACTATCCAAATGGGCAATTATAGGGTTAATGGCCGATTTTCACCGATTCTGCGACTGTAGACCCCAGATTGGGCTGAACTTTAGCATGGATTTTCTGAAATATAGGCATTGACACGGGGAAACTTGACAAAATTACATTGCGTGTGTGTAATTTGAAGCGGTGTGAAAGTATGCGCATAAAAGGTGCGCACACAATTATGGGAGGACTCATGTGGGGCGTGACTGATGAGTCTTCTGAGAATCCGCTTGCTGAACTGTGGGGTTTGTTCAAGCGGGATGATGACGTGTCTTGGCAGCACAAAGCGCTGTGCTCGCAGACCGATCCCGAAGCATTCTTCCCGGAAAAAGGCGGTTCCACCAGGGATGCGAAGAGGGTTTGCGCCCAGTGTGAAGTCCGTGAACAGTGCCTGGAATGGGCCATCGACCATGATGAGCGTTTCGGTATCTGGGGCGGTATGAGCGAGCGTGAGCGTCGTCGCTACAAAAAAGAGCACAAGGAACGGGCTTGAAGGCATGGTGCGTCCCGTGCGTACACTTAAATTATGAATTCTAACGCCAGCAGCGATATCCAGACAATCGTGACCGATGTGCTGAACAGCAGACCGTATACGCATCGGCAGGACGTCGATATGTCCGTGGCTGCGGTGATCACCGCGCAGCATGACCTTCGATTCCTCGCTTCTACCGTTGGAGCGGTGCTTGCGCAGCGCATGCTTCCAGGAATGATCGTTATCGCCGATTGCACGGGGCAGATCGAGCAGCCCATGCAGATGACCTTCGATGTCATTCACTCATCACAGGATGTGCTTACGGAAGTGCCGGAAGCCAAAACGGTGAGGGTCATTCTGGTGGGAGTGAAGCAGGCGGCGTCCTTCATGGACGCTGTAACGCGTGCGATGGATCAGATCGGCATTGATGCCGGCATCCGCGCGTTGTGGACCTTGCATGACGATTCGCGGCCGGCGGATGACCGGTGCTTCGAGACGTTGCTGGATGCGTGGAGAAACACGCCGACAGCCGCGCTGCTCGGTGCCAAGCAGTTGGATTGGCAGGCGAAGAACCTGCACAATGTGGGTTTGTATGCCGGGCACCATGATGTCGTTTCCTTGGTGGTCGACGGCGAGCCTGACCAGGAGCAATATGACGGGCGTCAGGATGTGCTGTCGGTCTCCCTATCGGGCGCGTTGGTGCCGTTGGCTACGTTGCGTGCGTTCGAAGGGGCTGACCCCTGGTTCGGCACTTTCGCGGAATCCACGGACCTGTGCCGCCGCATATGTCTTGGCGGTGGGCGTGTCGTAGTGGTTCCCCAGGCTCGCATCGCCCACAGAAGAGCCCGATTCGAAGGAATCCGTTCCAAGAACGGGCGCCCTGTGGAAGACGAGGACGGTCGCATCGATCCGTATCTTGCCGTACGCGAGGCGAATGCCAAATACGCGTACACTGACATGCACCGTTCATGGTGGCCGTTGCTTTGGCTGTGGTCCATCATCCAGTCGTTGGGATTGGCCGTGCTTTGCTTGGCGCGCAAACAGCCGTATCATGCATGCTGCGAGCTGGCGATGCCGTGGCGTGCGCTGCTGCGTCTGCGGGGTGCTTGGCGCGCCCGTGCGCGGTTACGCAGGCAAAGCAAGGTCACGCTTAAATCGCTATCCACGCTGTCTGCGAATCATCGGCAGGTCAGGGAATGGCTCGACCGTCGCCGTGCGTTGCGCGACCAGAGGGATGTCGTGCTGCTCAGTCCTCTTGAGAAGGACCATCTGCGTAAACGGTTGCTGCGTAGATGGGGATTGGCCTTCGGCGCGGCGCTGATTGCCGGCATATGGATAGTCGTGCTGTATTGGGACGTGCTTCGTTCCGTATGTTCGGGTGCGTCGATGTATTCCGCACAGCTGTTGCCCACGGGCGCGAGCTTCACCCAGTTGCTTCATACCGCGACCACGTCATGGTCGTATGCCTCAGGCACGGGCATCAGTGCGCCTAACGCGCCATGGCTGTTGGTGCTTGCGCTGGCGTCGGTGCTCACTGGTGGACATGTTGCCGGAGCTGTCGGACTGATGTTCTTCCTTGCAGCCCCGCTCATGGTGTTTTCCTTCTGGGCGCTGGCCGGCATCTTCACCCGCTCGGATGCGGTGCGCTGCGTGGTCGCGTTGGCGTGGTTCGCGTTGGCGTTGTCCATGGGACTTTATGATGACGCGGATGTCACGATGCTGACGGTCATGGTGTTTCTTCCGGCCGCTTTCGCCTTCTCGTTCCGTGCGGTCGGCATGTATCGGACGGAGGATCTGGTCAATCCCCACGCGTCGGTCCAGGCGGCGGCGGTTGCGGCGCTGTGTTTCATTCCGGTCGTCGCCGCGCAGCCGCAGTTGTTGCTGCCGCTGATGCTCACCTTCCTGGGATTCCTGCTGTTCGTCCGCTCCCATAAGCCCGCGTTGCTTCTGATTCCGCTTCCGGCGGCGTTCGTATGCGCGCCGACGTTGGTCAATGCCGTTCGTTTCGCTTCCGACGGTACATGGCGTCAGCTGTTCGGCAGCGTCATGCTGCCCTCCTCCGCGCATGATGGCAAACCGGTCGTCGCGAATCTGTCCGATCTGTTGCTGCGGGTGTTCGGCATCGGCACCGACGGTGGCGCATGGCGGTATGTGGCGGTTTCCATACTGGCGTTGATCGTATTGCTGGCCGCGGTGTCATTGGTGTTGCCTTTCGTGCTGCGCGTGTCCCGTATGATGTGGGTCGCCGTGTTCGCGGGATTGGCGACGGCCTTGCTGTCCGCGGCGATTGCGGTGGCCGTCGATGTGGATGGTCCGGTCTCCGGTTCCATGCTTCCGGGAACCACATATGCGATGATGGGCTTGCTCGCCTGCATCTGCATGATGTCGGGCGGCGCGGTTCGACGTTTCGTCATGCTGAGACAGCATGAGAAGACCGGCGCCGTCGAAATCGAAGGACGCGGCTCGACGGCAGTGTCGATTGCCTCGCATGTGGGTCGTGCCGTATTGGTTTGCCTGCTGGCCGTCTCCGTCGTGGCCTGTGCGGGATTCAACTATGTCGAATGCGATCACAGCCAGGTAAAGACCAGCGATGCTGGATTGCCGATGGTGGCGACCGATTTCCTTGGGCAGGATGATGCACGTCGCGTGCTTGCCTTGCGTGCCGATAGCGCCGAGTCGGTCAGCTACAGTGTGATGCGTACCGGTCGTGGCGACTTGATTGACAGCTCTCCCGCGCAACGCGTCGAAGTGGTTTCGGGACGTTCCGACGGGTCTAGCAGAACCATTGCGCAGGATTGCGCCCAGTTGCTGGCCAATGCCGATTCCGATGCCATCAACGAGCTTGGCAAGTTGGGTTTCGGCGGCATTTACGTTATCAAGCAGAACGGCGACAAAGCGCAGCGAGAGGCCTCGAACCAGCTCAATTCGAACATTGGAGCCTCCGACGGGACACAGAATGTCGTCAGTCTGGATAATGGCACGTATTATCGTTTGACGGTTCAGGATCTATCCAAGCAGCATATCGATCGAAGCGGGCTTGATAAGGCCGGCTCAAGTGTGTGGCGTCGTTCATGGCTGTGGTGCATGGGCGTCGTTCTTGTAGCGTATTGCCTGGTGGCGCTTCCGCGCATTCGTCGTCAGGGTCTGGAGGAAGCATGAGCAGACATTCTCGTCCCAATACGCCTTTGCGTATTGCGCTTGCCGTAATCTCGGTGTTGCTCATCGTGGTCCTGATGGCCGTGACGCTCATATACCGGCCATCATGGCTGCATGCGGACACGCCCACGGTGGAACGCTCCTCGGTGGGTCGTACCGTCAGCCCCCGGCAGCGGCAGACGTACTGCCCGTCTCGCATGACCATTGCCGATACCGATGCCTATGGAGATAGCGAATACCAGGCATCCAACGGCAATATCGCGTCTTCCGCGAGATACGCCGCCTTCGGTTCGGTGTTCCATTCATCCGTCGCCTCGATGGGAGCCGACATGACGGCATCCGTGTCGATGCTGGACAAAAAAGACGACTCGTCCGATGGCATCTTTGTGGCTTCCGGCAATGTCGATGACGGCTCCCGATTGCAAGACACGCGTCTGCTGACGGCTTCGAACGGTACCGGCGCGGTTTCCTCAGTGATGTCATGGGCCACGGACGGTGATTTGAAGGGCGTATCAGCAGCCTCCTGCGTCGTGCCGGCGCTGAAACAGGCGTTCCTGCTTTCCGGTACGAAGACCGGCTTGACGCAACAGCTTGTTGTGGCCAATCCCTCCGCCAAGGACACATCGGTGACCATCAGAATCTGGGGCTCCGACAAATCCGGCGCGCTGGCGCTCTCCACCGGATCGACGCTGACCGTGGCCTCAGGCAAGGAAACGGTACTGAATCTTTCCGCAGCTGCTTCCGGCCAAGACGCGCTGTATGCCACGGTGACTGGAACGGACACTCCTGTGGCCGCAATCGTCCGCACCGTCTCCATGGACGGATTGACCCCAAGGGGATCGGATTATGCGCTTCCGAATAACGCTTTCGCGAAATCTCTGGCCCTCTACGGCTTGAATGGCGGAGACCATGCGACACTGTACCTGTATACGTCCCGCAAAACGGATGTCACCGTATCCTGGATCGACTCCAAGGGGGCGCAGCAGACCAATCAGCAGGAGCTGAAGGCGAACCGCGCGTCCGCCATCGATCTTGGAGACGTTCCAAAATCCGCTACCGGCATCGCCATAGCCGCTTCCGAACCGGTGTCTGCCACGGCGAAGATTTCAGACGATGGCTCCGATGGACAATCCGATTTCGCCCTAGTCAATGCGTCCGCTCCGGCGAAGATCTCCGCCATCGCGGTTCCTGACCAATCCACCGCGACGGTAGGCTTCGTCAACACCGCGGATGGGGATCGGACAGCGATCATGACGGCTTACGACACGGACGGCAAACAAGTGGACAGGCGTGAAATCGCCATCCGTCCCTCGGCTTCGACGTCGGTGCGCATCGCCGATATTAATGATGGCGATGTCGCCGCCATCCGTTTGAAGGATCCCGCCCAAGCCGTGGTCTGGAATCTTCGTGTCGGACAGAAAGATGTGTCCGGTGCGAAACTCGCCGGACTTGCCATCATCGGCGCCGTCGATTTGAAGGAGGCCAGAGAGCAGATCTGGGCGAATCAGGATATGACTGTTGTCCGTTGAAAGTCACATGCCCCAATCAGGATCTATTTCTTCCGGACGGCGTCCGTAGATTTCCGCCAGACGTGAGACCACCTCGTCTCTGATTGCGAATTGCAGGTCCATACGGTTACGGGCATGCGATTGCAGCGGCATGCGGTACAGCACGATACGGGGTGGAATGCCGTGTCCGGCGGGGAATGACTGCGATCCAAGATGCGGAACGTCCTCCCAAGGCGCGGGATCGGATGGCGGAACATCCTCCACAGCGAATTGGACCGGAGCTATGAGCTCAGGCCATGCCCCGTTGAGTCTGCGGATTTGCGCCACCAGCATATCGTCGAACATACCGCTTCTGGTACGGTACCGGGGCAGTCTGGTACCAAACATGGGCGTACGCGTGCCACGTCCATGGCGGTTGCGGTATATCGGGGTCTCCCAAGGCATCTGTTGCATGGTTTCTACCTTATCAGGGCTTATTCGAAACATGCGATACCATGGTATGGGCTGCTCGACAAGGGGAGAAATGATCATGGCGGATATTTCCGTACCTTATTGGAACATCGTTGATGTCAACATGTTGTGCGAAGGCGCGCGGCTGATTGGGTTTGACCTCGACAACACGTTGGCGCGGTCCAAGAAACCTATGAAAGCGGACATGGCCGAATGCTTCTCTGCATTGACATCATTGATTGACGTCGCGGTGATCACCGGCGGCAAATACTCGTTGCTGCAAAGTCAGGTGGTGGACAGGCTGTCCGACCATGCCGACAAGTCGAAACTTCACCTCATGCCGACCAGCGGAACCCGCTACTACCGGTGGGACGGGCAACGGTGGGGGAAAGTGTTCTCCCACGATCTAAGCGACGAGGACCGTGCCAAGGCGAAGGAATCGCTGGAACGGAATGCTCGTGAGCAGGGCATTTGGGCCACTCATGTCTGGGGCGAGCGCATCGAGGACAGAGGCAGTCAGATCACCTTTTCCGCATTGGGGCAGCTTGCCCCCGTCGAGGCCAAGGAGGCATGGGACCCCACCAACGAGAAGAAGAACCGATTGGCCTGTGCGGTTGCTGCCGAACTACCGAATCTTGAAGTAAGACCTGGAGGCTCCAGCAGTGTTGATATCTCACAGCGTGGCGTCGATAAGTCGTTCGCCGTCCGTGAACTCGCGGATATTCTCGATATCGAGGTCGGTCAGATCGTGTTCATCGGAGACCGGATGGAACCCAACGGCAATGATTATCCCGCGGCGAAGGCCGGCACAAGGGCTGTCAAAGTGAACGGTCCCGCGGATACCGTGAAATTATGCGGCGAGATTATCGCCAGATTGTCCCGATGACGGAGCCGGTGTGAATCTGATGGCGGGCTCATTCGCGCATATGGCGAATCTGTTGTTCCCACGAGGCTGTGCGGGATGCGACAAGCCTGATGACGTGTTGTGCGATGCCTGTCTTGCGTCATTCGACTGCGAACTGTCCCAGCCATTGGAAACGGCTGAGATGGGTCGATGGTTCGCGTGCGGATGGTATCGGGGTGCCGCCAGACAGTCGATTCTGGCATGGAAAGACCACGGAGACGAGGAATGCGACCGTCCGTTCTCGGATGCGTTGTGCAGGCTTGCGGAACGCGCCGGTGTGATTGATGCCATGGATGGCGTTCGTGAGATCTGCGATACCATACTGGTCGTTCCCGCGCCGTCGTCGATTGCTTCCATGCGTCAGCGCGGACGACGGCACATGATGCCGCTGGCAAAACGGTTGTCGGCGTTTCTACGGTGCCGGACAGGTTTCCGCGTACAGGTATGCGATGCGTTGACGAACAAAGGAATCAAAGGCAAATCCGTCGAGACCAAGGGCACGGAACAGAGGGCGCAACGCCTTAAGGGGCATGTCATGGTTTGTCCGGGCGTCACCCTTCAAAACAAGGCGGTGATTCTGGTGGATGACATCGTCACCTCTGGAGCCACCATGCGTCGTTGTGTTGACGCTCTAACTTCACAGGGAGCTTTGGTCATTACCGTGCTTGCGTTGGCACACACTCCGGCCGGCAGACCTTTGGCGGCGTAAATCGTCACTCGTCATCGGAAATGTGATATTTCGGCAAAGTGATTTCGAAATCGGCGCCGCGCGGATCATCCACCACTCGTACCGTGCCGCCATGCAACTGCGCCGCCCATCGGGCGATTGACAGTCCAAGACCGGTTCCTCCCGATTCGGTACCCGGTCCCGTCTTGCCTTTGACGAATCGACGGAAGATATCGGACCGCGCTTCTTGGGGAATCTGCGAGCCGAAGTTGACGACATTCGTCACAATCGTGCCGAAATCCTTGTTTTCATGCGCTTCGATGAGCACCGCGGTATTGTCTGCGGAGTGTTTGAGCGCATTGGCGATGATATTGGTGAACAACTGGCGCAGACGATCCTGATCGCCTTCCATTTCGATGTCGTCGGGCACGTGGATTTCGATATTGTGGGCATGCCCGGCATCGGCGATTTCCAACGGTTCCACGGTTTCGTCGATGAAATCCGCGAAATTGAATTTATCGATCTGCAGGCTCGCCGCACCGGCTTCCATGCGGGACAAATCAAGCAGAAACGCGATCAGATCCGACAAACGGTGCGTTTGGTTGAGAATGCTTTCCAGATTCGATGGGGTCGGTTCCACAACGCCGTCGGCCATGTTCTCGACCATGGCCTGCAACGCGGATACAGGCGTACGTAGCTCGTGGCTCACATTGGCCACCATGTCCCGTCTCATCTGGTCGGCATGCTGCAGTTCCTCCGCCATCTCATTGAAAGACAAAGCCAGCTGTCCGACCTCGTCGCGGCTGTTGGCATCGACATGCACCCGGACGGTGTAGTCGCCGTCCGCCATAGCCTCCGCGGCATCCCGCATCTCGCGCAGGGGAGAGGTGAGTCCCCTAGAGAAGAAATAGGTGATGCCCAAAGCCACGGCAAGGGTGATCGGCATGGCTATCCACAGGCTCAATCCGACTTTGAGCAGGAACCAAGCCATGATGAACGCGATGATGGTGGAAATGGTGATCAGCACGCTCAATTCCATTTTGAGCGAAGAGAACAAACCAATAGGGCGTTCGGTATCCAACGGATTGACCGAACGCCCTGGTTTTGAATCAGTGGTATGCATACCACCAAATCTTAGCGCATCATACTATTCTTCCGGCGGTTCGAACGCGTAGCCTACGCCATGCACGGTTCGAATGGTCTTCGAACCCAGCTTGTGACGTAGCGCCTTGACATGCGAATCCACAGTACGGGTGCCGGACGCATCCACCCAATCCCACACTTCCTCGAGCAGCTTCTCGCGAGTGAGCACGGACTTCGGTTTGCGGGCCAAAGTGGCCAGCAAATCAAATTCCGTTGGGGTCAAATGCACCTGCTCCCCATTGACGGTGACGATACGCTGGGCCGGATCGATGACCAGAGAGCCGAAATCAAGCAGTTTCTCGTTTTCGGAGTTCTTGGCGATGACCTTCGCCCTGTCCACACGACGAAGCAGCGCCTTGCACCGGGCGATGAGCTCGCGCATGGAGAACGGCTTGGTCATGTAATCGTCGGCTCCGGCACCAAGACCGATGACCTTGTCGGCCTCGTCGTCTCGCGCCGTCAGAATCAGCACAGGCACAGGACGTTCAGCCACGATGCGCTTGGTGGCCTCAAGACCATCCATCACGGGCAGCATGATATCCATGATGACCAGATCCGGACGGAGCGTGGAAGCGGCCTGGACGGCGCTGGCGCCGTCGGAAGCCACGCGCGCGGTCCAACCCTCCGCAGTGATGCGCTGCGCGATGGCGGTGGCCAAGGTCGGTTCATCCTCGACCACCAGAACGGTACGTGGAATTACTGTGGATTGTGCTGATGAATTGAGCATAGCGTTCCGCCTTTCTCAGAGTTCCGGCTTCAAGAATACTGCTCCCAGTGCCGGAACGGTGATTTTCGCGGACCAATCACGGGAATGATACTCACCCTTGACCGCCTTGAAGGTGCCGTTGTGAATATCGGAACCGCCGTACTTCTTATCGTCCGTGGTCAGCACTTCGGTCCACTTGCCGCCCTTGGTGAGCGGAACCTGGTAATCCTCCCATGCCTCGCCCGAGAAGTTCACGACAACGACCATCTGCTCGCCATCCTTGCCGATACGCACGAAGCTGAGCGTGTTATGGTCGGCGTCATCGCTGGTCAGCCATTGGAATCCGGCAGGATCGAAGTCCTGGCTCCACAATGCGGGAGACGCCTTGTACAGGGTGTTCAGGTCGGCGACGAGCTTCTGCACGCCACGGTGGTCAGGCCAATTGAGCACATCCCAATCCACCGAACCGTCATGATCCCATTCGCCGTACTGCGCCACCTCATTGCCCATGAAGGAGAGCTTCTTGCCCGGATGGGCCCACTGATAGGCGAACAGCGCGCGCACGCCGGCATAGCGCTGCCAGTCATCGCCCGGCATCTTGCCGAACAGCGAGCCCTTGCCGTACACGACCTCGTCGTGGCTGATCGGCAGCACATAATGCTCCGAGTATGCGTACACCATGGAGAAGGTGATCTCGTTGTGGTGCCACTTACGGTTGATCGGCTCCTCGTGCAGATACTGCAGGGTGTCGTGCATCCAACCCATGTTCCACTTGAGGCCGAAGCCCAAACCGCCGGCATCGGTCGGTGCGGTGATGCCGGGATACGCGGTGGATTCCTCGGCGATCATCATGATGCCCGGATTGTTCTTGTACGCGGTCGCCGTGGCTTCCTTGAGGAAGTCGATGGCCTCGAGGTTTTCTCGTCCACCGTAGATGTTCGGATGCCACTGGCCCGGCTTGCGGCTGTAATCCAAGTACAGCATCGAGGAGACCGCGTCCACGCGCAGCGCGTCGATATGGTACTCGTCCAGCCAGAAGCAGGCGTTGGCCACCAGGAAGTTGCGCACTTCGCGGCGTCCGAAATTGAACACGTAGGTGCCCCAATCCGGATGCTCGCCACGGGTCGGGTCCGGATCCTCGTACAGAGGCGTGCCATCGAATCTGCCAAGGGCGAACGCGTCCTTCGGGAAATGCGCCGGAACCCAGTCCATGATCACGCCGATGCCGGCCTCGTGCATCTTCTCGACGAGATACTTGAAGTCGTCAGGGCCGCCAAGGCGCGAATCAATCGCGTAATAGCCGGTTACCTGATAACCCCACGAGCCGGAGAAGGGATGCTCGGCCAGCGGCATGAATTCCACATGGGTGAAACCTTCCTTCTGGACGTAGGGGACCAGCTTGTCGGCCAGTTCGCGATAGTTCTTCACATCCTTGCGCCAGCTAGAGGCATGGACCTCGTAGATGCTGACCGGACCGTTGTGCGGGTCGGTCTTGGCTCGCTGGTCCATCCAGTTCTCGTCATGCCACGCATGGACGGAGTCGACGACGATGGAACCGGTGCGCGGCGGAATCTCATGCGAACGCTCCATCGGATCGGCCTTCATGACCCATTCGTTGTTGGCGTTGAGGATCTCGTACTTGTAAATCGTTCCCGTTTCGACACCAGGAATGAACAGCTCCCAGACTCCAGAGGAGCCCAGTTCACGCATGGCGTGGGTGCGTCCGTTCCAGCCGTTGAAATCTCCCACCACACGTACCGCATGGGCATTCGGAGCCCACACGGTGAATGCGGTGCCCACCAGCTGTTCGCCCTTGACGCCGTCATTGGAGCCCAACGGATCGTCATAGCGCAGCACGCGCGCTCCCAAAGCCTCCCAAAGGCGCTCATGGCGTCCCTCGCCAAACAGGTACATGTCCAAATCGCCGATGGTGGGCAGATAACGGTACGGGTCGTCGGACACCATGGTGGAACCGTCTTCATATTCGGTGCTGATGCGATAATCGGGCACGCCGAAGCCGTCATCGGTCTTGATGGCCGGAATGAGTGCCATGAAAACGCCATTGTGTTCATGCACCGCCTGGGTCCGGGCATTTTCGGTGATGATCGTCACGGATTTCGCCAACGGACGAAGCACGCGGATCGTGACGACATCCTCATGCTCGTCGGGACCGAGATGCCCGCCGAGCACCTCGTGTGGATTGTAGAACGTACCGTTGCTTACTGCATCCAGGTCGCCCTGTGCAACAGGAACGGCAACGCTATCTTCTTTGATCTTGGATTCTGTAGCCATGGGAAAAGTGTAAGCATGAAATGCTTGAAAATTGGCCCGTGTCGCGTCTTTTTTGGTTTTTTGGCGGATTTTTAGGCAAGTCCAACCCTGATGGCACAATAATTCGGGTTTTGTGTAAGCTTTTCACGGAGGATTCATGGGTTACAAGGTCGGCGACATGGTCGTCTATCCGCGTCACGGCGCAGCGAAGGTGGAGGCCATCACCGAGCGAACGGTCAAGGGTGTGACCCGAGAATATCTGCAGCTGTCGGTGCTGTCGTCCGACGGGCTGGTCATCAATGTTCCGGTGGAGAACGCCAAGAAAGTGGGCGTCCGAGACATCGTCGGCGCCAAGGAGGTCGCGAAGGTCTTCGAGATTCTGCGTACTCCGATCATCGAAAAGGAAATGAACTGGTCCCGCCGGTACAAGCTGAACGTCGAGAAGATCGCCACCGGCGATGTGAACAAAATCGCCGAAGTCGTGCGAGATCTCGCCCAGCGTGATGTCGATGAGCATGGGCTGTCCGCCGGTGAGAAGCGCATGCTCACCAAGGCTCGCAGCATCCTGACTTCCGAGATCGCGTTGTCGGAGCATCTTGATGAGAATGAGGCCCAGCGTCTGCTTGACGTGAACCTTGGTTATGAACCGCCGCGCCCTGGCGACGAGGATCATCACACCGAAGCTCCTGAAGAGGCGGCCATGGACACTTTGGCGCGCGTTGAGGCGGAGAACAAGAAGTCCAAGAAGAAGTAAGGGAATTCCTATGCGTATCGGCCAGGGATTTGACGCCCATCGATTCGCGTCCCATGATGCAGGCAAGCCGTTATGGCTTGCCTGTTTGCGTTGGGACGGTGACGGCATCGAAGGTGATTCGGACGGTGATGTCGCAGCCCATGCGTTGATTGACGCGTTGCTTTCCGCAGCCGGATTGGGTGATATAGGCATGCTTTTCGGAGTCGGTTCCGATTCCGCCGGTGCCGGCAAACACGGCGACGAAATACTCCGCGCGACGGTTGCGTATTTGCGTGCGCATGGCATGAGGCCGGTGAGCGCAAGCGTGGTCGTCGTGGCCAATCGTCCGAAAATCGGCAAGCGCCGTGACGAGGCGCAACAGGCGTTGAGCCATGCCATCGGCTGTGAAGTGTCGCTGACGGCCACCACTACCGACGGCATGGGATTCATCGGCTCGGGCGAGGGCATCGCAGCCATCGCCAACGCCTTGGTGGAACCGATCGGTTGATATTCTCGCTACCTGCGGCGTGCCGATTCGATTATTTTGGCGACAATCCAGAACAGTGTGGAAATCGTCACGATGATGAAGCTTGGGGGAGCGGGGAACATGGCGGAAACCAACAGCCCACCCCAAATGGAGATCAAACAGATCACGGTGGAGACGACCATCGCGGCGAACGGGGACCGTGAGATGATGTTCGCAGTCGCGGCGGGCGTGACCACAAGAGCGAATATCAGCAACGTGCCCACGGCGGGCACCGCGATGGTGATCACACCGGCCATAATGGCCATGAAGCAGATGTTCATGAGATTCACCGGCACGCCTTTTGCCTGCGCCACCTGTTCATCAAGCGAGCTGAACAGCAGCGGTCGATAGATAACGGCCAAAACGGCCAGCAACAACACGTCGAAAACCGCAAACCCGACGATCTGCCCGTCCGTGATCGTCAGGATGGAGCCGAAAAGAATCGATTGCATCTGCTGCGAGGCGGAACTGGACAAGCGTGCGAAAAACAGACCCATGCCTGTGGCGAACGCCAATACGGTTCCTGTGGCGATTTCGCGTTGCGATGCCTTTTTGCCCAATGCGCCGATCACCAATGCTCCGCCGAGAGCGAACACGCCGAGACCGGCACTGACCGGCAGACTCAACAGCACGGCTCCGGTCGCTCCTGGCAGTCCGATGTGCGCCAGCGCATGCGCGGCGAACGTGGAATGACGGGCGATGGTGAAGTAACCCATCACTCCAGCGGCCAAGGCGATGCACAGGCCGGCGAGGAAAGCGTTTGTCATGAATGGCACGGTCAGCGTGCCCATCCAATCCGGATCGAAGGAGAAAGCGGTTTCGTTCATGATCATACCTCCTGCGAAATGCGGTTGTGTCGGTGGAATCTTGCGATTTCCTCCGGCGCGTGGGCGTCGACGTCAATGTCATCAGGCTCATCCTCGCTTGGAGTGACGAACATATCTCCTTGGGGAGTGGTGACCACCTGCACCGTGGTGCCATATAGATGGGTGAGCAGCTTCGAATCCAGCACCTCGTTCATCTTCGCATAATGCGGATGCCCGTCGAGCAGATATACGGCACCGGTGAGAATCGGCAGAAGCATGTTCAAATCGTGCGCCACTACTTGAATGGACATGCCGAGTTCTCGGTTGAGTTTGGCGAGCACGTGCACCGTGGCACGTTGGCTGGCCAGATCAAGATTGGCGAGCGGTTCATCCAACATGAGCAGTTGGGGGTCCGACACCAGCGCCTGCGCGATGGCGACGCGTTGCCGCAGGCCTCCCGAGAGCTCCGACAGCCGGTATCTCGCCTTGTCCTGCATGTCGACGAATTCCAGCGCATTGCGTACTTTGTCTTTTTGCAGGCGGGTGATGGGATGAATGCCGAACCTTGCCCCGGTCAGGCCAAGCAGCACCGACTGTTCGGCGGTGATGTTCGATTCGATGTCGGATGCGTAGCTCTGCGGCACATACCCTATACGGTGATTCATGGCGCCGGCCGGCTTGCCGAGTACGGTTATGCCGCCGTGGGCGATGGGAATCAATCCGAGTTCGGCCTTCATCATGGTGGTTTTCCCGGTTCCGTTGGTGCCGACGATGGCTGTCACCGAGCCTTGCGGGATACGGAAGGTGCCATGCTGCCAGATGATGTGTCCGCCGCGTGAGACCCCTGCGTCATCGAATTCGATACAGAATGATGCCTTGTCGTGCATGGCTCGCTCCCTTGATAAGTCAACGATAGTATTCTCACAAACGGTGTTGACAATCATTCTCAATAAGAAGCATGCATGGACGATGAAAAGTCTCATGATGAATCCGCCTGGATCGTAACTGTTGCTGGGAAAAAGAATTCGCCGATGTCGGGGAATTGCTCGACATCGGCGAATCGGGGGGAGGGAGGATGACCGTGGCTTTATTTACCAGGATCCGTCTGCCCTGTGTTGTCCGGCGTTGCGGCGTCGGAATCGGAGTCGGGATTGTCGCTCGACGGCTGCTCGCCATTCGATTCAGAGGGAGAGACGTCCGAATCTGATGATGTCGCATCATCTTTGGAGGAAACCGCCTCATTCATTTGCTTGATGAGCTGCGCGATCCATGAGATCAGGCTTTTGCTGTCGGCCGGCATCTGTTCCGTGACGTCGATGACCGGCACATCGGATTTGTGTGCGGTGCCGGTCAGAATATTTGTGGCATCCTCCGCCTTCTGAACATTGTTGATCAGCATATCCACTTGATGACCCTCCAGAATCTTCTGGAAGTCCTGGAGTTCCTTGGACGAGGGCTGAGAGCCTTCCGAGATGGACTGCGTGTAGCTTTCGGGAGTCTTATCGGATAGGCCCATGTCGCTGAGCAGATAATATGCGACCGGCTCGGTGGCTGCGTAGGAGACGTTCTTATGCGTATCGGAGAACTCTTTCATGCTTCTCTCGATTACCGTCTCGCGTCTGTTCCACGCCTTGAGTTTGTTTGTGAAATATTTCCTTTGCTTGGGCATGATGCGGCTGTAGGTGTCGGCAAGCTCCTTCGCCATGGCGTTGCGTGCGTCGCTGGAGAACCAGAGATGGGGATTGTCTCCCTCAACGGCTCCGACCATTTGCGCAGCCGAAACGGAAACGGTGTCTCTTTCCAGGTTTTTTGTGGCCCAGGAGTCGTATCCCGCTCCGTTGGACACGACGACCTGTGCCTTCTGCAGGGTGTCGACAGCAGTGGTCTTCGGTTCGAACGTGTGGGCGTCCTCTGTTGTGGAGGACAGAATCGAGGTGACTTTGACGTGCACGCCGCCGATCTGCTCCGCCAAAGCCCCCCACTGGTTGACCGACGCCACCACGTTGATCGGGGTGGTCTGCTCCTTTGGTGCGTCGGGTGCCGTTGGTTGATCGGGCTCCGAAGAAGCGCCAAAGCAGGAAGCGGTGCCCAGCACAGTGCACAATGTGATTCCCGCGGCAAGGATGCGGAAAAATGGACGCTGGTGAGAGCGCATGTCGATTGCCTTCCTCTTGGGTTGTCCGTCGTTTCGGTCGTGTCCATCTCATATAGCACATGCGCGACTTACGACTGAAACCAAGATAGCCTACGATACTTGCAAATGCCAATACGACAAGCGACTTAGCGAGGAAGTGGACCACATGGGAACAAGGATTGATGGCAAAAAGGTGGCGGCACGGACCAAGGCGGACCTCGCCAAACGCGTGGAACTGCTGAAGGCGAGGGGAATCCAACCTGGATTGGGTACCATTTTGGTCGGATCAGACCCCGGCTCCGTGAAATATGTCGCCGGCAAACATGCCGATTGCGCCGAAATCGGCGTGAATTCCATCAAGCGCGAGCTGCCTGAGAATGCGACGTTCGATCAGGTCGCCGATGCGGTCCGCCGGCTCAATGCGGATCCCGCCTGTACCGGATATATCGTGCAGCTGCCCTTGCCAAGGGGAATCGACGAGAACGCCATCATCGATCTGATCGATCCCAAGAAGGACGCCGACGGGATGCATCCGTATAATCTCGGCGAACTTGTGCTGCATGCCCGAGGAGACATCACCACGCCGTTGCCATGCACGCCTCGCGGCGTGATCGAGCTGTTGCGCGCCTACGACATCGATTTGGACGGCAAGGAGGTGTGCGTGCTGGGCCGTGGCATCACCATCGGCCGCACCATCGGTCTGTTGTTGACTCGTAAGGCGGTCAACGCCACCGTCACGCTGTGCCATACGGGAACCAAGGATGTGCGTGACCACATGCGACGGGCCGATGTGATCGTCGCAGCCATGGGAGTGGCTGGTTTCGTCAAGCCGGAAGACATCAAGGAAGGGTCGATTCTCGTCGACGTCGGAGTATCCCGCGTGTTCGACGAGGAATCCGGCCGATACAAGGTCAAGGGTGATGTCGATAAAGCCTGTTACGAGAAGGCTTTTGCATACACGCCGAATCCTGGAGGCGTAGGGCCGATGACGCGTGCCATGCTGCTGCAGAATGTTGTGGAGATGGCCGAACGTCAGTTGTGAGTTTCGCGATAGTGCTTTCGGGCGTGTCGTGACATGCGACACGCCCGATTTTTGTGCATGGCTTCTTGTAAACTTTCGCCTTGTGTGTATTTGCGCACACGTATAACTGAAGAACGATTTTATCCATCCACTATTTTGTAAGAAACCACATTAATGGCAGAGAACAATAACGAAGTCGCCAAGGTCGCCATCAACGACATCGGCACCGAAGAGGACTTCATCAAGGCAGTCGATTCCACCATCAAGAACTTCGATGATGGTGA
>ENA-UEYD01000289-UEYD01000289.1-human-gut-metagenome-genome-assembly--contig:-NODE-289-length-48634-cov-16.611282_pt1 | contig 48634 bp, 41 predicted proteins | sample MGYA00242907_ERZ507875 | MGnify/ENA primary metagenome ERZ507875 (study PRJEB26167, sample SAMN06115506) | human gut metagenome | host: Homo sapiens | place: China:Shandong | collected 2015-08-07...
ATGGCGGGTTAGCTCAGCTGGTTAGAGCGCATGATTCATAATCATGAGGTCCCGAGTTCAAGTCTCGGACCCGCTACTTTTTCGAAATGAGGTGCTTAGTAAAATTAAGCACCTCATTTTTTTCTATAGGGTTTATTCGGTAGGTTTTTCGGCATCTGTCTCGGATAAAAACGCTTTTGCGGCGGATCTTATCCTCTCTACGACGTTGGATTGTACTTTGACGGGCATTTCGATAATGGCTTTTGCCGTACGCATCGCTTCGTTTGTCCGCCCGTTTTTTTCATAGAGCCTGAATAATTGATAAAGGGGAACAAATCTGTTCGGAATCATTCGGCTGGCGATAATATAGTGCTCCTCGGCTTTTTCTTGGTTATTCGTGTTATCGTAATTGTCCGCAATTATCCGCTGAACGTCATAATCGTTGAAATAGTCCGTGCATTGAAACATGACAGCGTTGCTGCCGGAATAATCTCCGGCATGATTTAAAACGGCTCCGTAATTATAGAGAAACATGGGGTCTCCGTTCCACTGGGCATGCAAAGCCGCATAACGGTCAAGAATTTCGCTCTTGTCCGGGAGACTGTCTTGCCGGGCTAACCGGCCCCAGTGTTTTTCAAATTCCACATCCCGTATCAGGAATATACCAATAACACCCAGCAAAGCCGCCCATATGAATTTTCCCCTGCCGTTTATCCTAAAGGCGGTCGTTGGTTTTATCTTAATCGCGGCCAAGGAATAAGCCAGCAAGACCGTCACGAAAGAATAACGCAGCGGATACGAGAAGCACGCGAAGACAGCTGCGGACAAAATACAAAGATGAGGGATGGTTATTTGCCGGGATGATTTTATCAGAAATACGAATGCGGCGAGTACAGGCAGAAGTCCGACTGCGCCATATTCTATTGCAACCAGCAAATATTCATTGAATGGATGAGTTACATTGCCGGCCAATAGTGCATATGGGCTGTCGGTATTTTTAGCAAAATAATCAGCCTGACAGAGCATATATTCCCGCATAAATCCCGAAGGTCCGAAGCCCAACACCGGTTGGTGGGAAATCATCTCGCAGGTATTTTTCCAGATAAGAATTCGGCCGAGAGCGGAGTCCTTTTTGAGGAGAAACAATCCGGCGACCAATATGACGAATATGATGCCTGATAGCGGAAAAATGAAATTGCGGTGTTTCCTGAGCAGGCCGCAATATCTATGGCCCAAATATACTGCGGCAACAATTACAACGGCAAGGATGCCTGCCCGCGATCCCGAAAGAATTATGGACAGGGTAATAATTGCGGATGCGGCCAATCCGAAAAGGCGCATCCGTTTACTTTTCCGCATGACTGCCAGACAAAAGGGGAAACCTGCTGAGAGGCATGCGGCAAAGCCTGCCGGATTGTCAAAACTCCCTGTAATGTCAAATCCTCGGCTGACATAAAAGATTCCTATGTACTGTAGTAATCCATATACGGCCTGCAGCAGGCATGCTATGACAATGAGAAGATCGGTATTGTGCAAATCCCAATCATCTATTAGCTTGAACGACAGATAAGTTGAAGCGAATGAGGCGATCGAAAGAATGAAAATGTCCGGTTGGGGCGATCCGCTGAAAAATATACGGGCAAAGAGATAGAAGATAAATGCGGCTGCCAAGATTGAGATTTTATCTATGGCGATCTTCGGACGCTTGATCAGGACCAGCAGGCCAAAACCGAGCAGTACGCTTCCTCCTGTAAAGGCATACCATTTCGATACGATTTCGGATTCGACGAATCCACGGCAGTTGAGGAACATGGTCGAAAACAGCATAAGGGCAATGGCCGCGTTTATAACCAATGCCCTTATGTCGAGTGCTGCCAATGATTTATAACTGACCACCTTTTACCAATTTGCGCAGATAATCTTTTGCATCGTTTATACTGCCCCGGAAGATTAATGTACCATCGGGATCGAAGATAATTATCGTCGGGAATAATTTGACTTTTATTTCCGTAACAGCCGGATCATTCCTTTTTATTGAAAAGACCGGAAACGTACTCTTGCAGTCGGTCCTGTCCGGTCGTAATTGTCTCTGCTTTTTCTTCCCGTCTGAAATGCAAGGCTCCGATTTTTATAGACCGGTTGTCTTTGTATTTGTTATAAAGTTCCTGCAGAATTGGAAACTCCCGGTAGCATACGCCGCAGTTGGTATTCCAACAGTCGAGAAGCAGATACGAACCTTTGAAATCTTCAAGACCGAACGTCTCTCCTTGGGCATTCCGGATATCGAGCGGGCACTTTATTATTTGAGTTACGCGGCCCTTCCAGCTCTTGAAAGTCAAACAATCGTAAATGAAGTCCGCACCGCTCCAGCTCATCCAGACAATCGTCATGGCAGTCAGCAGGCTGATGATTATCCGGGACGACCACCGTCGGCGGGTAAATGTTATATAGGCGGCAGAAATAGCCAGATATCTCATTGCCACCTCCACAAGATACAGGGGGTGAATATCCTCTATTCGTTCACCATACAAAATGGTCGCATACAAAATGCCAATTATTTCGATAATTGAACTTCCGATTGCAATAAGCAGGGCGGTGCTCCGTGGATTATTCAACCTCAGCTTCCAGAGACAAAGGATCGTGAAAATAAAAAATGCACTGGGATCGATCAATATGTCTAATAGGAGGAACCCCTGCAAAAAACTTAATGCTGACGTTCCTCGCCGCAAGTCAATCATACAGTATGATATCAGGACCGATAGTCCGATGAGTAAAACTATTTTTAATCCTTTTTTCATTTTGTTTTTCATGAGGTTCTGACTTGATTTTTTGGCATCTCTCAATGAGATTGGATTCGTCTCACCAAAGCGATTGGCTTTTGGACCGGCAAATTAATTAAATAGATGTAAAATTAGTATGGGCCAATCGGCCCATACCGTTAGATTAGATATAATATTTCAGTTACCCATTACAAAGTCCGTCACAAGACCATTGTCCCCCGATGCCACATTTACCTGTTATTTTACAATTGGCTTTTATATTACAATCTCTGTCATTATGACATTCGCTGTCATACCGGCATTCACAATCTGGGGCATCGGCCTCACTTCTTGTCGAAACCCGTAAGGTTTTTAAACTTTCCTGAAGCAAAACTTTTTCATATTCCTCCGCTGTTAGCCATGTACAAACATAATAATATATCATATCGTTATCCCAATTATACGTCGTTTGCATATGATTAATCCATTCTTTTTCATATTCTTCCGCTTCTTCGAGTCCATCCTGCGAATAAAAATATGGAATGAAATAATCATATATGCTTTTCACCTCTTGTTTTTCCTCTTCTGACAACTTGCTGTCCTGCATGATATAAGCCAGCTTCTCTCTCCATAAGTTTGCTTCCTTATCTGCTGGCAGCCCTCTGAGAATGGCCCGTTGCTGCTCCATGGATAATTCGACTATTTCACTTCTGGTCGCTGTTACATATTTATCGATATTAGTTCTGGCCCATTTTTCAACTTCAGGATTGCAACTATATTTTGCATCAGAAGAACACGATAATAATAAGATTGATATACAGCATACCAATACTTGTTTAATAGAGATAAATGTGAGATTTTTCATAATTAAATTGATTTTAATGTTTATAGTGTTGCCTGTCCTTTCGCCGTTAAAATTTCATTTCGCTTTGTAGCATTCGTAATTAATATGATGCTTCGGTTAAAAGCTCCCAAGTTTTCTTCACTCCCATTATAGGTGATACAAATCTCTCCAACCTGCCCTGTCAAAAGAGGTTTTTGCTCCCATGTTACCTTGATACAACTGCAAGAAGTCAATGCGCTGACAATTACCAAAGGCGCATTTCCCGTATTTGAATACTTTATAACTTTTTTGTTTGGTGTCTTGATAGAAATTTCTCCAAAATCGACCATTTTGGTGTCAAATTCTATCTTGGCGGTTTTAGTCGTATCGGACTGAAGTAATTCCGCATTAAGATATGTATATAAGGGCGCTGTATTAGATTCAAACCATGTTATTGCATGCTCTCTATATTGATTGCTGATGGAATCCCTGTCCAACTTTCGGGTTAATTTATATCCTAAATAATAATTATAAAAATAGGGTTCCGTTGAGATTGATTTATTGATATTATCCAGTCCCTTTTTTAGACTGTCGATATTGTCCGAGTCTAAAGAAAGATATGCATTATAAATATTTGAAAAATAGGAAGAAAGTATTTCGCCTTTGATTTTGAAATTTGCATTGGTTAATTGGGGTGCATCCTGACTGTTGATTTGATTGAGCTGAGATACTAATTTGCTATCAAATGGGAAATTCGTTATGTATTTTACCTTTTTTTGAGGTGATATCAACATTGCACATGGCAATGTCTCCAACTGATATATGAAATTAACATGTTCATTATTCTGTAGAGATATATCGCAAAAATAAAAATCGTATGTATTCTTATATTTTGATATAAATCTATTGATATCATACTTTTGGATTTTTGTTATTAAACCTTGATCGCCTATGAATACCCATGATTCCTTTTGAGTTTTATCAATATTCTCCATGGCCTCGTCAAAGGCAATATAATTTATATTGCCTGCAGAGCAGCTTATCAGTATTATTGATAATAATGGAATAAAATATTTTTTCATAATTAAAATTAGAAAAACAAAGATTTTGGAGCAAGTGACGCTCGGTATATTAAAATGTTGATAACAAAAGTATGGATATATTAATTGGATTATCACGCATAAATTAATCGAAGTTGATACTAACTTAATGTTTTAAATTTTGACTTAGTATATTAACTATTTAATATGTAGCGATTTGAACCGTTCGTTTTTGTGCGGGTGCAGCACGGGATGTTCGAGTTGAGGGTGGGGCTGACCGTAATATTTCCATACATTTGCATAACCTAAATTTCGTTTGTTATGAGATTTCTGCTTTTCTTGAATTTTCTCTTCTCCGTTTATTTTCTTTCCGCTTGCATGTCCCGTCGTAGTGCAGAGGTAATCGAGGCGCTTGAGCTTGCCGGGCGGAACCGCTCGGAATTGGAATGTGTACTTGACCATTATGCAGCGTGTGAGGCGGATAGTCTGAAGTTGCGGGCGGCAGAATTCCTGATTGCCAATATGCCCGGACATCAATGCATATATGGTCCGGAAGTCGATTCGTTCTTTTGTGAGATCGACTCGCTGCTGGATTGTGAAGTCAGTGACTCTTATCCGATTGTGGTGGGATTAAACGAAATTGCGGATCGGCATGCTCCACTGGAATCCGTCATACGTAACGATATCGAAGTTATTACGGCGGATTACCTGATTCATCACATCGACCGGGCGTTCCGCCTGTGGGAAAGTCCATGGGCGGACTACCTGACCTTCGACCGGTTTTGTGCGTGGTTGCTGCCCTATAAGGTTGCGGAATTTCAACCGCTCGACTATTGGTGCGACTCGCTGGGCTGCCGCTTTTCCGAACGGCTTCGAACAGCCCCGCAGAATGATGAGAACAGCTATTCCCCTTATTACAGGACTTTACAAATCCTGCCCGAAGTGCGGGCGGGTGTCGGGCCTAATATACCGCTGAACTATGCCGAATACAAAGGCTACAGGCTTTTTGCCGCGTCAACTTTTCATAGAATGCCTTTCGGAGACTGTTTCGATTATTCGACGCTCTCCGTCGCCGTATTGCGAAGTCATGGTATCCCCGCGGTATTCGACTATTTACCCCAATGGGGGCGGGGATTTCTGCGGCATGCATGGTTCGGTTTTATGAATGACAACGGAGTTTTTATGGCTTCGGAGTGGGGGCTGGATTCCGATCCCGGAACTCCCTTTCATCCGTGGCGCCCGATTCCGAAGATTTATCGGTATAGTTATGCGCCTGTTCCGGCGCGTTCGGATTATCTCCGTAATTCTAAATATCCGCTAGACGGATTTTCTCCTTTCGAAGAGGATGTGACCGACTGGTATATGTCTACCTCCGATCCGAATGTCCCCTTGTTCCGAACCGACCTTTCGGATGATTACCTTTATATAGCCGCATTTAACAATTACCGCTGGAATCCGATTGATGTCGGTCGTCGCAACGGGCGGAAAGGGGTGTTTTCGAAAATGGGCCGCCGAAACGCCTATTTGGTTTTCGGCCATGATGGGAGCGGGCTGGTTCCGGTCTCCCATCCTTTTACGATTGATGCCGGCGGACGCATTTGCTGCCGGAATGCCGATACCACATGCAGAGAGCGTATCCGTGTAACCCGTAAGATGTTGCTGAACGAACATGTCGCACGCATGGAACATCGTATTGTCGGTGCCCGGATCGAAGCCTCCGACTATCCCGACTTCCGGATTGCAGAGGTTTTGTATAGTATCAACAGCGTTGTTTTTCCCGATATGATTCCCGTTCGGGCCTCGAAAAAATATCGCTACTGGCGACTGTATTCTGCCGACGGTTCTCATGGGAGCATTTCCGAATTGCAGTTCTTTATGCCCGGCAGCGATGTTCCGGCGATCGGACGGCCGATCGGAACGCATGGACTTCCGCCGCAGCGGGGGCTGGATAAAGTTTTCGATGGAGATTGGCTTACATCCTATGATCACCCTGACGCGGACGGCAACTGGTATGGCCTGGCTTTCGACAAACCTGTAGTTATAGATCGGGTCCGCTGCGTGCCTCGTACGGACGATAATCTGATTCATGCAGGGGATACTTACGAGTTGAAGTATTGGGACGGAATAAAGTGGGCTTCATTGGGCTGTCAGGTCGCATGCGAAAGATACCTGTTGTTCGACAATGTTCCCGCAAATGCGCTGCTCTGGCTCAGCAATCTCACCCGTGGTTACGACGAACGGATATTTACGTATGAAAATGACCGGCAGGTTTGGTGGTAATACCTGAACCTCGGATGCTAAGTGGTGGACGGCGGGTGCAAATTGAGGTTTTGAGTTCAAGTCTCGGACCCGCTACGGAAAAATAGACCGCGACATTTGTCGCGGTCTATTTTTGTTTTTGCGCTGTTTGTTTCCCTCCTCAGCTGTGCCGCCGGGCCAGCTCTTTTTCGAGGTCGGCGACCGAGCTGCCGGTCGCTTCGAGCAGCACCAGCAGGTGGTATACGAGGTCCGACGCTTCGTAAATCATCGCCTCGCGGTTACCCGCCACGGCTTCGATCACGGTTTCGACGGCCTCTTCGCCTACTTTCTGTGCGATTTTGTTCACGCCGCGGTCGAACAGCCTGCTGGTGTACGATCCTTCGGGCATCTCGGCGTGCCGGCCCCGAATCACGCTCTGGAGGTAGCGGATGAAGCCTTCGGTTTCGGGCGCGGCCCCCGCGAAGCAGCTCTTTGCGCCCGTGTGGCAGGTCGGGCCGTGGGGGACGACGCGGATCAGGAGCGTGTCGTCGTCGCAGTCGGCCGTGACCGAAACGATGTCGAGATAGTTGCCGCTGGTCTCGCCCTTGGTCCAGAGACAGCCCCGCGTGCGGCTGTAGAAGGTGACGCGGCCTTCTGTCAGGCTTTTTTCGTAGGCTTCGCGGTTCATGTAGCCGAGCATCAGCACCTGCAGGGTGCGGTCGTCCTGTATGACGGCGGGAATCAGCCCGTCGGCCTGTTTTGCGGAGTCGAGTTCCGCAAAGGGTTTTGCTTTGATTTTCATGGCGTTTATAATCTTACGTTGATGTTTTGCCGGTGCAGTTCCCGTTTGAGCGCGGGAATCGGAATTTCGTTGTAGTGGAAGATGCTGGCCGCCAGCGCCGCGTCGGCCCTGCCGAGCGTCAGCACGTCGGCGATATGCCGCACCGAGCCTGCCCCGCCCGAAGCGATGACCGGAATGGGTAGTTCGGCCAGCCGTGCGAACGTTTCGCAGGGGTAGCCGTCGCGGGTGCCGTCGTGGTCCATCGACGTGAAGAGAATCTCGCCCGCGCCGCGCCGCCATACTTCGTGCGCCCATGCGAACAGTTCGCGCTCGGTGAGCCGCTTGCCGCCGTGGGTCGTGACGCGCCACACGCCGTCGATCTTTTTGGCGTCGATGGCCGCGACGACGAACTGTGAACCGTATTTCGACGCGATGGCGTCGATCAGCGCCGGATCGCGCACGGCGGCGCTGTTTACCGTGACCTTGTCGGCTCCCGCGTCGAGCAGCCGGCCTGCGTCCGCGACCGACGCGATGCCGCCGCCCACGGTGAACGGAATGTCGATGCGCGCCGCGATGCGCGACACCAGCCCGGTGAAGGTGCTGCGCCCCTCCTCCGTGGCGCTGATGTCGAGATACACCAGCTCGTCGGCCCCTTCGGCCGCGTATTTCGCACCGAGTTCCACCGGGTCGCCGACGTTTTTCAGCTCTGCGAAGTTGATCCCTTTGACCGTCTGCCCCTCGCGGATGTCGAGACAGGGAATTATGCGTTTTGCAAGCATCGCTTCAGTTCTTCGAGTGTGATACGTCCTTCGTAGAGGGCTTTGCCGACGATGACGCTGCGCAGGCCCGCGCCGTCGAGCGCCTCGATGTCGGCCATCGAGCCGATGCCGCCGCTTACGGTGATCTCCACGCCGGGAAAATTGCCCTGAAGTGCGGCGTAAAACTCCGCCGATGCGCCGCAGAGCATGCCGTCGCGGGCGATGTCGGTGCAGATTACCTGCGAGAGTCCCTGCGGCGCGAACTGCGCGATCAGCTCCTGAGCCGAGAGTTCGGACGCTTCCGTCCAGCCCTGAACGGCTGCTTTGCCGTCGCGTATGTCGGCTCCGAGAATCAGCTTTCCCGGCCCGAATTCCGCGAGCCATCCGGCGAAAAGCTCCGGCCGGCGTACGGCGACGCTTCCGCAGATGGCGCGGCGTGCGCCCGCGTCGAATACGCTGCGGAGCGCCTCGGTGCTTTTGATGCCGCCGCCGTACTGCACTTCGAGCGCGGTTTTCGACGCTATGCGTTCCAGCACGGCGAGGTTGCGGGGCTGTGCGGCCTTGGCGCCGTCGAGATCGACCATGTGCAGGCGGCGTATGCCCGTCTCTTCGAAGCGGAGCGCCGCTTCGAGCGGGTCGCTGTAATAGGTCGTCCGGCGGCCGTAGTCGCCCTGCGTCAGCCGCACGCAGGCGCCGCCGATAATGTCCGTTGCGGGTATGATTTCTATTTTCATCGTGTTACGGTTTTAAAAAGTTGCGCAGGATCCTTTCGCCCGCCGAACCGCTCTTTTCGGGGTGGAACTGCGTGCCGAAAAAGTTGCCGCGGCCCAGCGCGGCGCTGAACTCCCCGCCGTAATCGGTGCGGGCGATCGTCGCTTCGCAGACCTCCGCCGCATACGAGTGGACGTAATAGACGTAGGTCTCTTCGTCGATTCCTTCCAACAGCGTTCCGCGCAGGCCGCCGACGGTGTTCCAGCCTACATGGGGAATCTTCAGCCCGTTTTCCGCGGGTTTCAGCCGCCTGACGTGCGCCGGGAAAATCCCCAGACAGCGGGCGTCTCCCTCCTCGCTGTCGAGACACAACAGCTGCATGCCGATGCAGATGCCCAGTACGGGCTGCGTCAGGGTGGGGATGACCAGATCGAGTCCCCGCTCGCGGAGTTTGGCCATCGCCGACGAAGCTTCGCCCACGCCGGGCAGCAGCACCCTGTCGGCGCCGCGCAGGAGCGCGGGATAGGCCGTGATCGTGAATTCGGCCCCGATGCGCCGCATGGCGTCGGCGACCGACCGCAGGTTGCCCGTGTCGTAATCTACTATCGCCGTCATAATACTCCTTTGCTGCTGGGTATGTCGTATCCGAATCCGCTGCGGGCCACGGCCATGCGCAGGGCGCGGGCGAAGGCCTTGAAGATCGCTTCGGCCTTGTGGTGGTCGTTGTCGCCTTTGGCCGCAATCTGCAGGTTGCAGCGCGCGGCGCAGCAGAGCGAGTGGAAGAAGTGGCGGAACATCTCCGTCGGGACGTCTCCGACCCGCTCGCGGCGGAATTCGGCGTCCCACTCGAAGTCGATGCGTCCCCCGAAGTCGAGCAGCACCAGCGCGCGGCAGTCGTCCATCGGCAGGGCGAATCCGTAGCGGCCTATTCCGGCCTTGGAGCCCAAAGCCCGGTCGATGGCTTTGCCCAGCACGATCGCCACGTCCTCCATCGTGTGGTGTTCGTCGATGTCCAGATCGCCGCGGGCCTCCACTTCGAGCGCCACGCCGCCGTGGTGGGCGATCTGCGCCAGCATGTGGTCCAGAAAACGCAGTCCGGTCGAAATCCCGTCGCCGCAGTTTCTATTGTCGCCGTTCCCGTTGTCGTCGTTCCTTTCGTCACTGCTGCTGTCGTTGATCCTGCTGTTGTCATTTCCGTCGTCGCGGTTTCTGTTGTCGCCGTTCCTTCCGTCACTGTTACTGCTGTTGCCGTTCCAGACATCGTTGTTCCATTCCCCTGCCGGATTTTTCGCCCCGGCCCGATCGCTGCTTGTCATGTCGTCGGTATGTGAGCGTATGCCTTTCGTCGTGTTTCCGGTATCGGCCCGGTTGTCGTCCGGTCCGTTGTCCGCACCCGTACCAACCCGATTTCCCGTATCCGTGCCGCTCTCCATGCCGCCGCTTCCGGTTCCGGCGGTCGGACGGTCTGCCGAAACATCGCCGAATTCCTTGCCGCCGAACCCTTTGCCGTCGAGGTCGAGCCGGACGGTGATCCGCGTTTCGCGCGTTTCGCGCGTTACGACCACCCGCCGTTCGCCGCGGCGGATGTACTCGGCGATCTCGGCCCACGAGTCGCTGATCAGCACGCAGGCCTCTTCCGCTCCGGCTTCGCGCAGCATCCGGCGGCCCGCCGTCTCCTGTGCGAACAGAATTCCCCGCGCTCCGAGATTGCGGGCCAGCAGGATGTCGGTCGCGCGGTCGCCGACGACGTAACTCGCCGCGAGGTCGTATCCTCCGCCGGTGTAGCGGCCGAACATTCCCGTGCGGGGCTTGCGCGTCGGGGCGCCGTCGCTTTCGAACGTGCGGTCGATCAGCATGTCGTCGAACAGCACGCCTTCGCCCGCCAGCGTGCGGAGCATCTTCTCCTGCGGAATCCTGAAATCCTCCTCAGGAAAGGAGTCGGTTCCCAGTCCGTCCTGATTGGTGGCCATCACCAGCTCGAAATCGAGTCCCCGGAGGACTTTGAGCGCCGAAATGGCTCCGGGCACGAATTCCAGCTTGGCGAGGCTGTCCACCTGCATATCCACGGGCGGCTCGACGATCAGCGTGCCGTCGCGGTCTATGAACAGTGCTTTTTTGAGTGCTTTTTTCATGGTCTGAAGTTTTTGACGGTTTCCAGCATGCGCCCGTTTTCGGCGGGAGTCCCCACGGTGATGCGCAGGCAGCCCTCGCATCCCGCGATCCGCGTACGGTTGCGGACGATTACCCCTGCGGCGATCAGTTCGCCGTAAAGCCGGTCTGGATCGGCGGTCTTCACCAGCAGGAAGTTGGCCTGCGACGGGTAGACCCGCTCGATGCAGCCGCATCCGGCGAGCGCCGCCGCCAGCCGTCCGCGTTCTTCGCGGATTTGCGCGACCTGCGCCGCAATGTTCCGGCGCAGACACTCGGCCGCGGTCTGCTGGGTGAGCGTATTGATATTGTAGGGATACTTGACCTGCCCGAACAGCGCGGCGATCCGCTCCGACGCGAAAGCCAGTCCGAGCCGCAGTCCCGCCATGCCCCAAGCTTTGGAGAGGGTTTGCAGTACGATCAGGTTGGGAAATTCGTCGAGCCGCGGCAGGAATCCCCGCCCTTCGGCAAAGTCGATGTAGGCTTCGTCGAGCACCACCACGCCGTCGAAGCGGCGCAGCAGCTCTTCGATCTCCCGGTCGGGGAATGCGTTTCCCGTGGGGTTGTTGGGCGAGCAGAGCCACAGCAGTTTGGTGCGCCCGTCGGCCGCCGCCAGCAGCGCCTCGACCGGAAGCGAGAAATCGGCTCCCAGCGGCACTTCGCGCAGTTCGACGCCGTTGGTCTGCGCCGCCACGCGGTACATGCCGTAGGTCGGCGCGATCGAAACGGCGTTGTCGCGGCCCGGCTCGCAGAAGATCCTGAACGCGAGGTCTATGGCTTCGTCGCTGCCGTTGCCGAGGAATATTTGTCCGCTCCGCACGCCCTTCAGCGCGGCCAGCTGCGCCTTCAGCTCCCGCTGGTGCGGGTCGGGGTAGCGGTTCACGCCGTTGTCGTAGGGGCTTTCGTTGGCGTCGAGCCAGACGCCGATCCCGCCGCCCGCATATTCGTCGCGGGCCGTGGAGTAGGGTTGCAGCGCCAGAATGTTGGGCCGCACGAGCTGCGCCAGCGGTTTCATCGCGCACCTCCTTCCGTCCGGATGCGCACGGCGTTGGCGTGTGCGTCCAGCCCTTCGGCTTCGGCCATGGCCGTAATCGTCGGCGCGAGGGCTTCGAGTCCGCCGCGCGTCAGTTCCTGATAGGTTATCTTGCGCATGAAGCTCTCCGTGTTCACGCCGCTGTAGGCCCGCGCCCAGCCGCCCGTGGGCAGCGTGTGATTGGTTCCCGAAGCGTAATCGCCCGCGCTTTCGGGCGAGTAGCCGCCGATAAATACGCTCCCCGCGGCCGTGATCCGCGCCGCGGCGTCCCATGCGTCCCGCATGGCGACAATCAGGTGTTCGGGGGCGTAGGCGTCGGCGAACGCGATTTGCTCGTCCGGGTCGCTGAAAACCACGATCCGGCTGTTGGCCAGCGAATTGCCGATTGCGTCGCGGCGGCTGAGCCGCGCGGCCTGCTCCCCGACGGACGCTATTGCCCGCTGTGCGAACTCCTCGCTGCGGCAGACCAGCACGGCCTGACTGTCATCACCGTGTTCGGCCTGCGACAGCAGGTCGGCGGCGGCGAATTCGGGCCGGGCGTCTTCGTCGGCCAGCACCAGCACCTCCGAAGGCCCCGCGGGCAGGTCCACGGCGACGTCGGCTGCGCCGGCCAGCTGTTTGGCTTTGGTGACGTAGCGGTTGCCGGGACCGAAAATCTTGTCGACGCGCGGAATGCTCTCCGTTCCGTAAGCCATGGCGGCCACGGCCTGCGCCCCGCCGAGGGCGAAGACGCGGTCCACGCCGCAGAGGTCGGCCGCATAGAGAATTTCGGGTGCGATCCGCCCGTCGCGGCCGCACGGCGTGCAGAGTATCACTTCGCGGCATCCGGCGATCCGGGCCGGCAGGGCGAGCATCAGCACCGTCGAGAAGAGCGGGGCTTTGCCGCCGGGGATATACAGCCCCGCGCGGCCGATCGCCACGGCGCGCTGTACGCACCTTACGCCCGGCATCGTTTCGACCTCGACCTGCGCCGGGAGCTGCGCCCGGTGGAAGGCTTCGATGTTGGCCTTCGCCTGCGCCAGCGCGGCTTTCAGCTGCGGCGATACGGCCTTCGCGGCTTCCGCACGCCGCTCGCGCGTCACTTCGAACGTTTCGGGGAGGTATCCTTCGATGCGGCGGACGATCCGGCGCAGGGCCGCGTCGCCGCCCGTGCGCACCTCGGCGAGGATCGCGGCGACGCGCTCCCCGATCTCCTCCTCCTGCCGCGTACAGCGGGCCGTCAGCGCGGGCCATTCGCTGCGCGGGGGATTTACATAGATTTTCGGCATTTCCATTTTTCGGGTCGTTTTTAGGGGTCAGCGGATCATGTTTTCGAGCGTCAGCACCAGAATTCCTTCCGCGCCGAGGGCCTTGAGCCGTTCGATGCGCTCCCACAACTGCGATTCGCAGATCACGGCGTGTATCGAGCACCATCCCTCCTGCGCCAGCGGCAGGACGGTCGGACTGCGCATGCCCGGCAGGATCGTGATCGCTTCGTCGAGCTTCTCCTGCGGGAGGTTCATCAGCACGTACTTCATGCCGCGGCTTTCGAGTATCGAGTTGAAGCGGAACGTGAGTTGGGCCGTTTCACGGCGTTTATCCTCATCGAGTTCCGGATTTGCAATCAGCACCGCTTCGGAATAAAATACCTTCTCCACTTCGACCAATCCGTTCGAGATCAGCGTGCCGCCCGACGATACGATGTCGAATATCGCGTCGGACATTCCCACGGCGGGGGCGATTTCGACCGACCCTTCGATGGTGTGTATTTCGGCGTCGATGCCCTTCTCGGCGAAGAACCGCGCGAGGATGTTGGGGTAGGAGGTCGCCACGCGCTTGCCGCGGAAGTAGTCCAGTCCGTTGTAATCCGCCGTCCGGTCCACGGCCAGCGAGATGCGGCAGCTGCCGAATCCGAGGTCCATGGTCCGTTCGACCGGGAAGTTCTTCTCCGCGACCTCGTTCAGCCCCACGATCCCCAGATCGGCGACGCCCATGGCCACGGCCTGCGGAATGTCGTCGTCGCGCAGGTAGAGCACCTCCATCGGGAATCCGTCGGCGCGGGAGATGAGTTTGCGCTTGCTTTCGGCGACGCCGATGCCTGCTTCCGAGAGCAGGTCGATGCTCTGCTCGTTGAGTCGGCCTTTGGCCTGAATTGCTATTCTCAGCATGTTTGTTTGTTGTTTTTCAGACACCCGCCTGCGGAACGGACATGAAAAAAGCCCATCCGCAGGGGATGAGCTTCGTTATGATATATAATCCTTATTTACATATGCACATCGATCTTACCCCTTCGGAAAGTGGTTGTGATGATGATGGATATGGTTGAATATTGTCATTTGCAATGTCGTTGGGGCAAATGTATGTATTTTTGGATGAAAAATCAAAATTTCTGCCGAAAAGTTTTCGATAATCTTCCGCCGGTGCCGCCGAAAACCCTCTTTGCTTTCGGTGTTCAGTCGTTTGTTGTTTTGATTGTCAGTTGTTTGCGTCGTTTGTAGATTCGCTGCGTCTTTTCGGTTCGCGGGCCGGTGATTTGTCGTCGGATGGCCGCGAACGGCCACCGCCGAGCCGCGAAAGACGGGGTTGCCGGTTTCAATATACGGATTATGCTTATCTTTGGAGGTCTGCCTAAGCAGTCTTTAGTAAAATATTGTTGTTATGGAAACCGAAAAGAAACGTATCGAATATACCAACGGCGAGATCGTCGTGGTCTGGCAGCCGCACCTCTGCATCCATTCGGGCGTCTGCGTCCGCATGCTTCCCGAAGTTTACAACCCGCAGGAGCGGCCGTGGGTGAAACTGGAAAACGCCACGACCGACCGGATCGTCGCGCAGGTCGAAAAATGCCCTTCGGGAGCGTTGTCCTATCGTAAGGCGTGATGCCCGCTCATCCCGTTGAAAAGCCGCCCATGGATGCTGAATTCGTCGATCTGACGGCCGATAACCTTGCCGACGAGCATTTGTGCTGCATTATCCGCACGAAAAAGGCCCATCCGGGCGTAGAGGCGAAGCGGCGATGGCTTTCCGACCGGCTCCGCGAGGGGCACGTCTTCCGGAAGCTGAATGCGAAGGGCGTGGTCTTTATCGAATACGCGCCTCTCGAAACGGCATGGGTGCCCGTGATTGGCGACAACTATTATTATATCTATTGTTTGTGGGTTGCGGGTCCTTACAAAGGCAAGGGCTATGCAAAGGCGTTGATGGAACATTGTCTGGCCGATGCGCGGACGCATGGAAAATCGGGCGTCTGCATGCTCGGTGCGGAAAAGCAGAAAGCGTGGCTTTCGGACCAGTCTTTTGCCCGGAAGTTCGGCTTCGAGGTCGTCGATACGACCGACAACGGCTACGAGCTGCTGGCGCTTTCGTTCGACGGAACCACTCCGCAATTCGCGCACAATGCGAAAAAACAGCGTATCGAAAGTCAGGCGCTGACCGTCTATTACGATATGCAGTGCCCCTTTATCCCCGGCAATCTGGAAATGATAAGACAACACTGCGAAGCGCACGGTGTCCCGGCGGATTTCATCGAGGTGGATACGCTCCGCAAGGCCAAGGAGCTGCCCTGCGTATTCAATAACTGGGGCGTCTTCTACAAGGGAAGATTCGAAACGGTGAATCTACTGGACGCCGCGGCCTTGGAACGGATCCTGAAAAAGTGATTCCCGCCGGGACTGTCTCCCTATATCGGCCCTCCCCTCGAAAAAATCTCCGAACCCTTCGTCGTTCCGGATGCTCCATCCCGCCCGTCCCCGCATTATTCTGCTTTTTTTGCCCGCTTTTTCGGGACTCTTTTCGTATATTTGTAATTCGAATCTGAACTTACGCTTATGACATCCGCCGCCGTTATCGCTACCGTTCTGGGCTACATAGCCGTCCTCTTCGCCGTAGCATGGGTCTCCGGCCGCCGCGCCGACAACGCCGGGTTTTTCTCCGGCAACCGCCGCACGCCGTGGTACATGGCCGCCTTCGCCATGATCGGCGCCGCCATGTCGGGCGTGACGTTCATCTCCGTTCCCGGCTCGGTCGCCGTAGACGGCTTTTCCTACATGCAGATGGTCGCGGGCTTCACGGTCGGACAGCTGATCGTCGCTTTCGTGCTGATTCCCACGTTCTACCGCCTGAAGGTGGTGTCGCTCTACGAATACCTCGACGACCGCTTCGGCGTGCGGTCGCACCGTACCGGGGCGTGGTTTTTCTTCGTCTCGAAGATGCTGGGGGCGGCCCTTCGCATCTATGTGGTCTGCGCCGTGATGCAGTTGCTGGTCTTCAGCCATTACGGACTTCCGTTCTGGCTCAATGCGGCGGTCACGATGCTCTTCGTATGGCTCTACACCCAGCAGGGCGGCGTCAAGTCGCTGATCTGGACCGATACGCTCAAGACGGTGTGTCTGGTGGGAAGTCTCGTGCTGTCGATCGTCTTCATCATGCAGGCGCTGGGCATGTCCCTGCCCGAAATGACCCGCGAGGTCGCCGCGTCGCCCTATTCGAAGATGTTTTTCTTCGACGACCCGGCTTCGGACCGCTATTTCTGGAAGATGTTTGCGGCGGGCATCGTGCTGCTGATCGCCATGACGGGACTCGATCAGGACATGATGCAGCGCAACCTGAGCTGCGCCACGCCGCGCGACTCGCAGAAAAATATCGTCCTCACGGCCGTCAGCCAGATTTTCGTGATCTTCCTGTTCCTCGTGCTGGGCGTGCTGCTTTACATCTACATGGACCGCAGCGGGCTGGCGATGCCCGAAAAGGGCGATCAGGTCTTTTCGCAGGTCGCAGTCAACGGCGGATTGCCGGTATTCGTTGGCATACTGTTCGTTATAGGACTTATTTCAAGCACCTATTCAGCCGCAGGATCGGCCCTTACGGCCCTCACGACTTCGTTTACGGTCGATATCCTCGACGGCACGAAACGTTACGGCGAACGACGTCTGACCCGCCTGCGCCGCATCGTCCATGTGGCGATGGCCCTCGGCATGGCGCTGGTGATCCTCGCCTTCGAATACCTTGCCGACGACAGCGTCATCAATCTGGTCTACAAGGTCGCCAGCTACACCTACGGCCCTATTTTGGGTATGTTCGCTTTCGGTATCTTCACGCGTCTCAGGGTGCGCGACGGCTGGATGCCCCTCGTGGCGCTCGCCGCTCCGCTGCTGAGCGCCCTGCTGCAATACTGGGCGTATGAGGCGTGGGGTTACCGGATCGGTTTCGAACTGTTGATTTACAATGCCGCATTTACGATGGCCGGCATGCTTTTACTGGTCAAACGACATGAAAAATAGACTGTTGTATATTCTCCTGCTGCTCGGTCTGTGCGGGCAGGAGGTCTCGGCCGCCGGAATCGACGGCCCTGCGCGCCGCGAAATCGGACGCACGCTGACGCGCATCGTCGCCCGCGAAGTGTCGGGCGGCTATGTCCGCATCGAGGGGGTGGACGCCTCGCGCAAGCGGGTGCGAATCTACACCTCGGTCGGCCTTTCGTACTATCCGTTCCGCGAAGAGAACCTGCGCGCCATGCGCGACTCGGTGCGTCTGCTCATGCCGCCGGAGTTCCGCAAGGCGGACATCGAACTTTATTCCGACAAGCGGGAGGTCGGCGAGCTGATTCCGATGGCCTGCCGAACCGGGGCGGAATACCGGAAACTTTTGCGCAAGAAGAAGATCGTGCCCTTTACCAACCGCTCCGAGCGGCCGCTGGTGACCCGTTCTTCGGCGCCCGTGGTGCCGTCGCAGGGACTCGCCGGGCGGCATATCGCCTTGTGGCAGAGTCACGGCCGCTATTTCGACCAGCCCCAGAACCGCTGGAAATGGCAGCGTTCGCAGTTGTGGCAGACCTGCGAGGACCTCTATACCCAGAGCTACGTGCTGCCGTATCTGGTTCCGATGCTCGAAAATGCCGGGGCCTGCGTGATGCTGCCCCGCGAACGCGACGTGCAGAAGTACGAGATACTGGCGGACAACGATGCCGCCGGGCAGTACCGCGAGGAGGAGGGGCCTGAGAAATGGCAGCCGGGCGGCATGGGCTTCGCGCATGTGCAGCAGGTCTACACGACGGGACAGAATCCCTTCCGGGACGGCACGACGCGCCGCGTGAGATCGGTGACCGGCGGGGCGGAGAGCCGCGCCGTGTGGACGGCCGACATTCCCGAACGGGGCGAATACGCCGTTTACGTGAGCTACGATTCGACTCCGCAAAACGCTGACGACGCGCAGTATACGGTGCATCACCTCGGAGGGGACAGCAGCTTCGCCGTAAATCAGACCATGGGCGGCGGAACGTGGATCTACCTCGGCCGCTTTCTGCTCGACGCCGGTTCGCAGGAGGTCGTGACGCTTACCAACCGCTCGCGTCAGGCGGGCCGCATCGTCTCGGCCGACGCCGTGAAGATCGGCGGCGGTTACGGCAACATAGCCCGCACGGTGTGCGATTCGCTGCGCCGGCCCGGCATGGTGTGCCATTTGGAGACGAGCGGTTATCCCCGTTTCTGCGAGGGCGCCCGCTACTGGCTCCAGTGGGCCGGATTCGACGAAAAGGTCTACTCCCCGAAGGAGAACCGGGACGATTACAAGGACGACTACATGTCGCGCGCCCATTGGGTCAATGCCCTGACGGGCGGTTCGGAGCGGATGCCCGACAGCGCCGGGCTGCGCATTCCGGTCGATATGGCGCTGGCGTTCCACTCCGATGTGGGCGTGCGGCTCAATGACGACATCATCGGCACGCTGGGCATCTTCTATACGCGCGAGAACAAGGGCAAGTTCGAAGGGGGCGCCGACCGCTACCGTTCGCGCGACCTCACGGATATCGTCATGACCCAGATCGTCGAAGATATCCGCAGCACGTACGAACCGGCATGGAGCCGCCGCGGGCTTTGGAACCGCGCCTATTACGAAGCGCGCGTGCCGGGGGTGCCGACCATGCTGCTCGAACTGCTGTCACACCAGAATTTCGCCGACATGCGCTACGGCAGCGATCCGCGTTTCAAGTTCCTCGTGAGCCGTGCCGTCTATAAGGGTATCCTGCGCTATATCAGCTCGCAATACGGATTACCTTACGTAGTGCAGCCGCTGCCCGTGGAGTCGCTCGCCGTGCAGTTCGCCGAAGGTGGCAAGGCGGCGGTCACTTGGTCGCCCGTGATGGATTCGCTCGAAACGACCGCGGCTCCGACGGGGTATGTGGTCTATACGCGCATCGACGACGGCGGCTTCGACAACGGCCGTTACGTCGATAAACCCTGCCTGCTGACCGCGCAGGAGCCGGGGCGCATCTACAGCTACAAGGTGACGGCCGTGAATGAGGGCGGCGAGAGTTTTCCGTGCGAGACCGTCGCCGCATGCCGCATGCCCGACGAGAAGGGGACGGTGCTGATCGTCAACGGCTTCGACCGCGTCAGCGCGCCGCTGAGCGTGCGCGCCGATTCGCTGGCGGGGTTCTATACCGACATCGACGGCGGCGTGCCCGACCGGCAGGATATTTCTTTCATCGGCGCGCAGCACGTATTCGACATGCAGATGGCCAAATGCGAGGTAGACAGCATCGCTTTGGGTGCCTGCGCCTGCGATTACGAAACGGAGGTGATCGGCGGCAACACGTTCGACTATCCCGCCCTGCACGGACGTTCGGTCGCAGGGGCCGGATATTCGTTCTGCTCGGCGTCGGTGCGCGCCGTCGAGCGCGGCGAGGTGTCGCCCGACGGTTATTCCGCCGTCGATCTCATTCTGGGCGAACAGCGTTCGACGACCATCGGACGCGGGGTGACGGGCTATGCCTTCAAAACCTTCTCCCCGGAGTTGCAGGCCGTTCTGCGCCGGTATATGGCCGGCGGCGGTGCGCTCTTCGTGTCGGGAAGCTATGTGGCGACCGACCTCTGGACGGGCGGCGAGGCCTCGGACGACGACCGCAGGTTCGCCGAGGAGGTGCTGCACTACACCTACGACGGCGGCCGGGCGGCGCAGCGCGGACGGGTGCGGGTTGTGACTTCGCATCCCGGATTTTCGCGCGACGAGTACCGTTATGTCAATGAATACCGTCCGGACCGCTACCGGGTCGAGTCGCCCGACGCCCTGCGGCCCGCCGGGGCGGGGGCCTTCTCGGTGATGCGTTACGTCGAAAACGGCCGCACGGCGGGCGTGGCCAGCGAAGCGGGCGGAACGTTCGTCATGGGATTTCCGTTCGAGTCCATCGAGAGCGACGTGCAGCGCGACCGGCTGATGCGCGACGTGCTGGACTTCCTGCTGAAGCAAAAGGATAGATGATTTGTGTATTTATTTAAAAATAGTAATTTTATGTCACTCGAACAACAGATTTCGAAAGGGATCATGGAGGCCATGAAGGCCAAGGATACCGTGCGTCTGGGCGCACTGCGCAATGCCAAGAAATACATCATCGAAGCCAAGACGGCGGGACCGGAAATCACCGAACTGCCCGACGCCGACGTGCTGAAGATCATCTCCAAGCTGGCCAAGCAGGGGACCGACTCCGCGGCGATCTTCACCGAGCAGAACCGCCCGGACTTGGCCGCCGAAGAGCTGGCGCAGGTGGCCGTATTTCAGGAATTCCTGCCCAAGCAGCTCACTGCCGAGGAGCTTGCCGCCGAGGTCAAGGCCGTGATCGCCGAGGTCGGCGCGACGTCGATGAAGGAGATGGGCAAGGTGATGGGCGTCGCTTCGAAGAGGCTCGCAGGCCGTGCCGACGGCAAGGATATTTCGGCCAAGGTCAAGGAGTTGTTGGCGTAGGGCGGCGGATGAGACGGTTGCTGCTGGTTGTTTGCTGGCTTGCCGCGGCGCAGACGGTCTGCGCCCGCAAACCCGCCGTGCGCTTCGACCTGCCTTACACGCTCGAACGGGGCAAGTATGTCGTGACGGTCGAGACCGCTGCGGGACCGCGCCGCTTTGCCTTCGACACGGGGGCTTCGAAGACCTGCATCAGCGAACGGCTCAGCCGCGAACTGGGACTCGCGGCGTCTGGCCGTGGGACGTCGGGCGATTTCGAAGGTCATCGTCATGCGATCACCTATGTCCGGGTGCCGTATCTCCGGATGGGCGAGGCAACCTACTCCGACCGGCAGGTGATCGTGCTGCCCGACAGCTCCTATATCTTCCGCTGTCTGGGCTTCGACGGCATTGCGGGCAGCGATCTGCTGCGCGGCTTCGTCGTGCGGATGCCCAATGCCGACTCGACGATCACGCTGGCGGGCGACCTGCGCCAGCTCGGCGGGTTCCGCTGCCGGGGCGGTGCGCGGATTCACTTTGCGGGAAACGCTCCTGTAATCGCCGCCCGTGTGGGCTGCGGCAAGTCCCGGATGAAAACCTACATGAAATTCGATACCGGCTCCGGGGCCTTGTTCGACTGCCGTTACGACGAGTGCCGGGCGATGATCGAAAAGGGGATTTTGCGGGAGGTGCGCCGCACGGAGGGACACTCCGGCAATCTGGGGTGGACCAACCGGTCGGTCGTCGGTGAAGCCGTGCGGGGTGTGATTCCCGAATTCGGACTGGCCGGAAATACGCTTGCCGGGATGCCCCTCGAAGTGACCCACGGCGGACACAGCAAGCTCGGATGCGGAGTTTTCCGCTGGGGAACGGTCGTGATCGACTATCCCGGCCGCCGTTTCTGGCTGCTGCCGCATGCCGAACCGCCCGGACCGCCCGATGTGTCGGTAAGCGGCGTCACCGTCGCGCTGGACGGAGGACGGCTGGTCGTGGGGCAGGTCTGGGACGAGACGCTTGCGGATAGGGTGGCTCCGGGCGACCGGATCGTATTTCTCGGAACGGTGGATGTGTCGCGGGTCGATCCCTGCGCCGTAATCCGGGGTGAAATCCGCGGCGACAAACCCCAGATGACGGTCGAACGCAAGGACGGTACCCGTGTGACGGTTCCGGTAAAAAGGATGAAATAAATGCACGTATTGGAATATCTGCACCGCAATGTCAAGACGGTCGCCATGCCCTCGGCCATGGTGGCGGGCGCCTTGCTGTGCCGTCCGGTGACGGCGCTCGAAGCGTGGACGCACCAGATGATTACGCCCTCGCTGATCTTTCTGATGCTCTTCGTCACCTTTTGCCGGGTGAAACCCAGCCAGATGAAGCCGTCGATGCTGCACGTGTGGCTGTTGCTGTTTCAGGTCGTGGTGAGCGCGGCGCTTTATTTCGCGTTGCTGCCGCTCGATGCGATCGTGGCGCAGGGGGCGATGATCTGCGTGCTGGCTCCCGTGGCGATGGCCGCGGTGGTGATTGCGGGCATGCTGGGGGCCAACGTTCCGACGATGGCGACCTACAGCCTGCTGTGCAATATGGCGATCGCGTTGATCGCGCCCGTCGTGCTTTCGCTGGCCGGAACCGGGGCCTGCTCTTTCACGCAGATACTGGCCCGCATCGCGCCGCTGCTGATCATGCCTTTCGCAGCGGCGCAGTTCTGCCGTTTTCTGCTGCCGAAGACCGCGAAATGGATCGGCGACCACAGTCAGATTTCGTTCTACATGTGGCTGGCGTCGCTGGTCGTGATTATCGGCCGCACGACGGCATTCATCATCGACCTGCACGATGCGTCGCTCTCGGTCGAGCTGTGGCTGGCGTTCGCCGCACTGGCGATCTGTCTGGTGCAGTTCAAGGTGGGCCGCATGCTCGGCCGCCGTTACGGGGACGCGCCGGCGGGCGGGCAGTCGCTCGGCCAGAAGAACACGGTGCTGGCCGTATGGATGGCGCAGTCGTTCCTCGACCCCATCTCCTCGATCGCCCCGACGGCTTATATCGTGTGGCAGAACTTCGTCAATTCCTATCAGATTTACCGCCACGATCAGCGGAAGTCGGATTGAGCGCCCTTCGGTGCCGGGCTTTTCTTCCGCCTGCAATCGTCACGAAAAATAGGACAGCCGCGATTTCGGGTCGCGGCTGTCTTGTGTGTATGCGAGGCTGTTACCGGACGAGGGTTATTTCCGGAAGATGAAATAGACGGCCAGAATCAGGCAGAGGAATCCGGCGAGGTGGTTCCAGCGCAGGGTGTCGGATTTCATGAAGACCAATGCGAAGAGCGTGAATACGGAAAGCGATACGACCTCCTGTATCACTTTAAGTTCCCAGATGGAGAACGGGCCGCCGAACTGCGCGGAGCCGATGCGGTTGGCGGGGACCTGAAAGCAGTATTCGAACAGGGCGATGCCCCAGCTCAGCAGGACGATCGCCAGCATGCCGAAGCGTTCGAGCTTCGATTTGAATGCGATATGCCCGTACCATGCGAGCGTCATGAAGGCGTTCGATATGACGAGCAGAACGACGGTGGAGATTCCTTTGAACATATATGCGTCCGGATTAAAAATCCCGCAAATGTATCAAAAATTTCCGTACGATATCCGCTTCGGGGAAATATTTGCGACGGCCGGCCGAATCCCGAATCCGGGAGGAGCAGAGGAAAGGTGATGCTGAGGAGGTTGCAAAGGGGGCGCGAGGGGCAGGAGGCGGGGCGTTTTCTTGGGTCGGGCTTCTGAGAGGGGGCAGCCGATCCGCATGATCCGCCGAAGGGGCGCCGGACAAAAATCCCGACCCTATTGAGGTCGGGAATTGCGGCGGCCTTTTGCGGGGCCGTGCGCTTATTTCAGCAATGTTTCGAGGTCGGTGATGTCGCGGAAGTCGCCGATGATGACGTCGGCGTCGGTTTCGGCGGCCAGCATTTGGCGGGAGTGCGTGGACGCCAGCGCGACGATGCGGCCCGCGCCGGCCCGCCGTGCCGACTCGATGCCCGCCTTGGCGTCTTCGAAGACGACGCATTCGGCCGGTGCGAGTCCGAGTGCGGCCGCCGCCGTCAGGTAGATTTCCGGATCGGGTTTGCAGCGCGTCACCATGTCGCCGTTGATTTTGGCGTCGAAAAAGGATTCGATGTCGCACTTCTCAAGCACGAAATCGACATTGGCCCTGCACCCCGACGAACCTACGGCGCAGCGTATGCCCGCATCGCGGAGTTTGTCGAGAAGGGCGACCAGTCCCGGCATGGGTTCGATTTCGGGAGCGTAGATTTCGCGGTAGACGGCCTCCTTCTCGTCGCCAAGCGCCGCAGTTCCCTTCTCGCGGATCACCTCTTCGGGCATGATGAGCCGCATGATGTCGTCGTTGCCCCTGCCGAAAGCCCCTCCCAGTTTCTCCTTCCAGCCGCGCACGCCGTAGCGGTCGCAGAAGATTTCGAACGCCCGGATGTGGACCGGCGAATTGGCCACGAGCGTACCGTCCATGTCGAATATGGCGCCTTTTATCATATGATTCCGTATTTTAAGCCCCAAAGGTAGTCAAAATCTTCGACACAAGGAACCCTATGTCAGAATTTGAGGTGCATGCTCAGGTTTACGGCGAAGTTCTGCACGTCCTGTCCCGGCTTGGGATCGCGGTGGGTGAGACGCCAGATGCAGTCCACGCGCAGCAGGCGGAAGATATTTTCGACGCCGAAGCCCATTTCGACGTAGGGGTCCGAAACCGACGTCATGCCGCGGGGGAAGAGCAGTGGGGCCTGCGTGTCGGGCAGACTGCCGTCGTTCTCCTTCGAGAGCGTGCCCCACACGCCCTTGCAGACCAGCACTTCGCGCCACTTGAGTTTCTTGACGAGCGGAATGCGGCCCAGCAGGATGCCGTTGAAGTGGTGTTCGAAGAAGAGCGCCACCCATGCGTCCGATGCGAATTCGTAGAAATTCATGCACGAGAAGGCATTGGGATCGTAGAAATAGGTGCCGTTGCCTTCGTGGAGCTTGAGCAGCGGATAGGGGACCTTGCCGAAGATTTTGCCGCCCTGCAACGTGATGTTGGAATAGCCCAGCGGCGGCAGTTCGGGTTTGTAGTGGATGCCCCCTTCGAGCCGGTAGTATTCGTAGCTGTCGTTCAGCATGGCGGGAACGCCGGCCGTGAATCCGAGCGTCAGGACGGGGTAGACCGTGCCCATGTACTGCTTGTCGAAGGGCAGGCGGTAGATGCTCTCGTTCTTCGAAATACGCATCCCGACGTGCAGCGCCGCGTCCGATACGGAGTTTACGATCCGGCCGTCGGGACGCACCAGCGGCACGTAGCGGTTGCCGAAGATCTTCTGGATGCGGGCGCCGAGGAAATTGCTGGTGCCGTGGCTCCATTCGTGTTCGTAGCCGATCTCGCCGCGGTTGACCATCGAAAGCCGGGAGTCGCCGCGCGAGAGCAGCGAGCTGAGGATGTTGCTCTCCGTGAGCGCGTTCTGTCCCGCGCCCAGCTGCATCACGTCGTGCCGGCCCGAAACGGTGAGCTTGCGCGTCAGGCGGCGGTTGAAGGCCAGTTCGACGCTGCCGCCGCCCTTGAACATGCCGTCGCGCGTGCCGTAAGCCGCATATCCGGAGAGACGTATGCGTTTGCTGACGGCCGTGGTCGTGCGGAATCCCGGCTGCATGCGGAACCCTTCGAGTTTGTTGAAGCTGGCCAGTTTGTAATAGGGGCCGATACCGATGTATTTGGTGTTCCAGTAACCGACGATCACGGTGTTGATGAGCGTGTAGATGTTGCGGTAGAGCGGCACGTTCTGCACCGAATCGACCATCGAGTAGATGCCCTTCTCCTTGTCGCTCAACCGGTAGGGGCGCACTTGTTCCCAGAAGGCTTCGTCCGTGCGGCTGACTCCCTCTTCGTCGCCGATGACGACGTTGTTGTCCATGCGCGCGACTTCGTCGGGAATGGGAACCCCGACGCGCACGTCGGAGTAGACCACTTCGCGCGTGCCGATGAACGAGGTCAGCTTCGACGAGTCGCCCGTGGCGATCGAAAATTCGGCCGACACCCGGTCGCGGTGGCGGAACCACGTGCTGTCGGCGACGAGGCGGTTGTCGTTTTCGAGCCGCAGGTGCTTGATCCAGTTTACATTGACGCCCTTAGGCATGCGCGCCGAGGCCGACTGCAGGGCGTACGACGCCGAGTCGATATTGACTTCGCCGTCGAGTACGGGCGTGGCGAGCCGCTTGGGATGGAAACGGATTTTGTAGGTTTTGCGCCCCTCCACCTGCATGCTGTCCACCAGAAAATAGTCGTAGAAGGCCAGACCCGAATCGGAGAGCGGACTGGCGAAGCGGACGTTGAAGATGTCGATGTAATTGGCGTAGAAATTGACGTTGCCGTGCATCCGGCCCGTGAACTGGGCGATGGCGAAGCTGTCCTCGACGCCCGACACGCGGCTGGCGCGGATGATTTCGCGCGAAACGGCGGGGGTGCGCCTGCTGTGGTAATAGTCGGCCGTGGCTTCGGAGATCATGGCCGGCAGGTAGGCCTGTCCGGTGAGCGCCGAGGTGTCGATGTAGTCGAAGACGAACCCGAAATTGCGTTGCAGCCGCTTGCTGCGGAACCGGGGCTTGATGTTCGTCAGGTCGAGCTGCATCTTGGTATAGGTGGCGCAGGTGTAGCTGTCGTACAGGTCGGGATCGTTCTGGGGCTTGCGGCGGATGACGCCCCGCAGAATCGGATGCGCCGGGTTGTCGCCGGGGGTGATGACGACGCTGCCGATGCCGAACTCCACGGCTTCGAGGGCGAAGTCGATCTGGTTGAAGCCTCCCTGCACGAGCGGCTTGGTCTGCGAGGCGTAGCCGACCATCGAGGCCTGCACGCGGCTCACCGTGTCGCGGGTTTCGAGTGTGTAGATGCCCGCCTCGTCGGTGGTGATGCCCGTCGTGGTGCCGGGAAAGACGACGCTCACGAACTGCATCGGCGTGCCGTCGGCGGCGTCGGTGACGCGCCCGCGGACACGGGTGCTCTGCGCCGGCAGGACGGTGGGGAGGAACAGAACCGCGATGAGAAAGGCGAGCGGTTTGTATGTGATTTTTCGGCGAAGCATCTGACAAATGTAGCTAAAATGCGACAATCCGGGTAAAATAAACTACCTTTGCGCAACTTAAGCCGAAAAATTGAACATCAATAGCTGAGATGGCACACGGAAAAGTCGAAAAGACGAATGCGGCGCGGCTGCTCGACCGTGCGAAGATAAATTACGAGCTCGTTCCCTACGAGGTGGACGAAGAGCATCTGGCGGCGACGCACGTCGCTGAACAGCTGGGCGAGGAGATCGCCACGGTTTTCAAGACCCTCGTGCTGAAAGGCGATCGGACGGGATACTTCGTCTGCGTGGTGCCGGGGAATCATGAGGTCGATCTCAAGGCCGCGGCCCGCGTGTCGGGCAACAAGAAGGCCGATCTGATTCCGATGAAGGAACTGCTGCCCGTGACGGGTTATATACGCGGCGGCTGTTCGCCGGTCGGCATGAAAAAGCGCTTCCCGACTTATATCCACTCTTCGGCCGGGGAGCATCCGTTCATCTATATCAGCGCCGGCGTCCGGGGCCTGCAACTGAAAATCGCCCCGGCAGAGCTGATAGCATTCGTCGGGGCGACCGTGGCTGAGATCAGCCGGGAAGGGTAGTGTCTGAGTTTACCGCTCCGGCCGGGGCTTTGCGCATTTTTCATATACTGCGGCCGTTTGTTCGGCGATAGCGTCCCAGTCGTATTTTTCCATCGGATATTCCTTTTGCCGATAGGGTGCGTCGATGTTCTGCTGGAGTTTCTGCGCCAGCGCGGCTATGTCGCCGACGGGGAAATAAGCCTCTTTTTCAAGACCGACCTCCAGATTGGCCGGAATGTCGCTTACGATGACGGGCAGTCTGTAACTCATCGCTTCCAGCAATGCGATCGGAAGCCCTTCGTGCGAAGAGGGCAGCACGAAGCAACGGGCGTGGGTGAGAAGGGCGTGCAGCTTTTTCCCCTTGATGAAGCCGGTCAGGACGACGCCCTGTTCCCGTGCGTATTTTTTGAGTCCTGCGGAGTACTCGTCTTCGAAATCCGTATCTCCGGCCAGCACCAGTCTGCACCCCTTGTTGTCGGTCTTCGAGAAGGCTTCGATCAGGTGGTGCAGGTTCTTTTCCGGGACGAAGCGGCACATGCTGAAGATGTATTTCCCCTTTTCGACGCCCGTTTCTTCGAGATATTCCGGAAAATCGACGATCTGGGGAGCCGGAACCCCGTTGTAAATCAGGTGACACTCTTTGCGGTGGTATTTGCGGAGCAGCATGTCGTTTATGACGTTCGAAATCACGATGATTTCATTGGCGAAGCGTGCGCCCATCATTTCACCCAGTCTGAGTACCGTTTTGGCCGCCGCACCCCATTTGTCCCGGTCGTAATCCGGTCCGTGGTGGGTAAATACCACCTTCAGTCCCAGCAGGCGTGCGACCGGCGTCAGCAGCGCCGGGCCGACGGCGTGGATGTGGATGATGTCGGCTTTCAGCTTTTTGGCTTCGAGGACGGCCCGGAACGTATGGACGATCGCTTCGAACGACTTCTTTTTCGGGGTTGCGAGATCGACGAGCGTGATTCCCTCGTATTGCCGCAGCGTGTCGTGCACGTAGCTTTTCCGCCGTATTACGGTTACGTCGAATCCCTTCCGGGCGATACGCGGAAACAGCTCTTCGCAGTGCGTTTCCACGCCGCCCATGATGCCGGGAATCCCACGGGTGCCGGTGACGACTATTTTCATAGCCGGAAAACGGTCATTCTTTTTGGCATTCACGGCTTGGTTAGAATTTTTCCCGCAAATCGCCCTGCATCGGGTCTTGGCCGACATCGCACCACTTCTTGTCCAGACAGGCCGGTTTTCCCCGCAGGCTGCGGAGCTTGTTTCTGAGTGCCCACCTCAGCGGGTATTTCATGTATTTGTGCATTACAGGACTGGCCGTACCGACCATCCAGCAGTTTTTCGGGCATTTCCGGACCATGGCGCGGACTTCCTGCGCCCGGTCGCTCTCCCAGATATCCATGAAGTCGGGCGTTTCGTGGATATTGCCCATCGATTTCTGCCAGTATTTCTCTTCGAGACCGTTGCACGGATACACCTCGCCGAAAGGATCGATGAAGAAGTTCGCCGAACCCGCTTCGCACGGCAGCATGCGGCGGCCGCCTTCGATGTAGTTGATCAGCCCCATATTGAACCATGCGCGGAACCAGCTTTTCGGATGGTTCTCCTGCAACTGCCATTCGATCAGCTGTTCGAAGTTTTTGCACACCTCGTCCTTGTTGGTGATTACGTTGTCGTCCTTGTGGAAATAATAGGAGTTGTGGAAAGCCGCCGTGGCGAACTCCATGCCCAAGGACAGCGACAGCTGATAGAGCGAGAGCATATCCTTGGAATTGTTGTTCGACACGGTGCAGCCGAATCCGATGTCTTTCAGTCCCATTTGCTTCAGCGTGAGCAGTGTTCTCAGCCCTTTGTCGAAGCCGCCGGCATGTCCGCGCAGCTCGTCGTTCTTGCAGCTCAGGCCTTCGATCGAGATGCGGATGCCGATGTTCGGGAACTGTTTGGCCAATGCCACGACTTTGTCTTCGAACCATCCGGACGTGGAGATGACGATGCGGTCCGTATGTTTGTAGCACTCCTCCACGATCTCCGCCAGATCCTCGCGGACGAAGGGTTCTCCGCCGGTCAGGTTGATGAATTTCAGACGCGGCAGCGTACGAAGGTCCGCAGCTTTGATCTCGTCGTCTTTTTTCGTGGGGTTGAACCAGATGTTGCACATCTTGCATTTCATCGGACAGCGATAGGTCAGGATAATGCTGGCGTCGGTGGGGTGCGGGATATTTTCAGCAGACATGATTTTGACAGATTTGTGTAAACCCAAGGTTTGAATTATAGATTGTACAGCTGTATGAGCTGTTTATAGTATGTTTCCGAATTATAGCGCTTTTTCGCTTCGAGGGCGATGGCGGCATGGTCGAACGGTGCGTCATACATGGCCTGAATTTTGGCGGTCAGATCGTCCGTATCCCTGCTTCTGAAATACAAACCGTTGAATTCCTCCTGAATCAATTCGGGAATACCGCCGATTTGAGCGCCCAGTACCGGCGTGCCCAAGCATTGGGATTCGATGACGGAAAGCGGATTGTTCTCATATGATTCGGACGGAATGACGCAAAAGCGGGCCTGACTGACAATTCGTTTTATTTCATTCCACTGCTTGAATCCGGCGAATTCGACATTTGGCCCCGCGAGTTTCTTCATTTCGGCATCCAGCGGACCCTTGCCGATGATTACCAATTTGTAAGGCAGTCGGTTCGCGGCATCGATCAGAGTCTTTATTCCCTTTTCATGCGATATGCGCCCGATGTAGCAGTAGTAATCTTTTTTCAGATAGGCTGCGTCTGCACATTTTTCAACGTCGATAAAATTGCATAATGTATGCAGTTTGCCTCTATCGAAACCGCCTTGTATCATTTTGTCGGCTAGGAACTGACTGGGGCAGATAAATGAATCGGTGCAGGCCTCAAGCCTTTCCCTGTTCCATTTCCGGGCTTCTTTATACGCCAATATACTCACCAGCCACGAGTTTTTCATGCATTTGTTCTCCAATACCTTGTGTTTGTCCGTGAAACATGCTTCGCAGATCGTTTCCCCGTTGCGCAGGCAATCGTACCGGGGACATAGCAGTTTCAGGTCGTGCAGCGTCCATACGACTTTGATACCTCTCCGATGGGCGAGTTCGGCGATCAGAGGGGATAATTGCGTGTGGATATTGTTCAGGTGAACGACATCCGGCTGGAAATCATCCAGCAATGCGTTGAATTTCCGTTTTACCTCTTTCGAACCGAATGGCCGTCTAAAGGTTTCAAGTATGTTGGGACCCGGCGAGAAGCGTATTTCGCTCGGAAAATATTTGCTCCACGGAGTCGGGAAATTTTCCGGATGTTGCATGGCGAATACCGCAGTATCGTGATTGTGGTCTTTGAGCAACTGTTCCAGATTCAGCGTGCATACGCAGTCTCCGCCGCGGCGGTAGTAGAATTTATTGGCGAGCAGAACTTTCATAAAAAACGATCGGAGGTAAGACGGAGAGTTTTCAATTTGCATTTTATATCGGCCGCAACTATTTCCGTATAGGCTCTTGCGCCGTTGTCGTTCAAATGCGATGAATCGGCAAAATATGTTTTGTTGTTTGCGAAGCGTTTGTCGCTTAGATAATTATAGTAGGGAATGCTGTACTTTGCACATATGCCTTCCACGATGTCTGGCCAGTCGGCATTGCTCCCGTATTCGGGCGATATGAATACGAACAGGGCGGAATGTCTTTTTACTTCGCAAATGAATTGCTCAAAATAACGGATTTTGACAGGATCTGTTTCGTTTTTCTTTGCGGTGGATTTTGACGGCTCGTAAGTCATCGTATCGTATAAAGGCATGTAGCCGTTATCGGAAGATACGGCTCGATCCGATAGATTATCCATTAGAATGCTCAGGAATTTCGAATTGAACCGGTAGGAATTCGACATCATTTTCCAACGTTCGGACGGATTTATGTCCCAGAATAATGAATCGACTCCCGGATATTGATAATACGGCCGCAAGGGAGCCAAGTATTTGCAATTGTCGTTTCTAAACAGATCGAATGTAGGCTGGATGTCCAGTATGACGATTTTGGGATAGTACCGGGCCGTAATCGTTTTTAGCTTTCCATACCCGTATATGATGCCGTTGCCGTCCATTCCGCAGTTATAGCAACTCATGTCCAATGAATCGGACAATATCGAAGGGACGTAGTGATGAGCGGCCCGCGACGAGCCGAAAATCAGGATGTTTGCATCGACTTCGTCGGATATGAAATTATCCCGTTTTGTATATCCGCCGGTTGCATGGACTGTCAGATAACCGAAGATTTTGCCCAGACCGAAGTCGAGCAGACCGCATAACGCAAGAAATATGGCCGATTTGATCAGAAAATTCCGCATGCGTTAGAAGTTTACATAAATGAATTGTCCGGAATCCAATACGCCTGTCAGAAGGATTAGAAACATTAGAAATAGATAGGAACTCCACCTGATTGCTATGTTTCTGTTTTCGAAGAAGAGAAACCGGCGTGGGAAGAATTCGTCGCGCATGTCTTTAAAAAACAATATGCAGACGGCGACGAGCATGTAGATCATATTGCTGTTGTTTGATAAAAACAGGGTAGTCCCGAAATCCGTGAATATTTTGCCGATGACCTTGCATGCGTCCGTTATCGAGGGCATCCGGAAAAATATCCATGCGAAGTTGACGATAAGGAATGTGATGATAATACGAAGCCGGCGATTCCCCCCCCCTTCATACTTCTGAAGACGCAATGCCTTTTCGGCTATTTGCGCGACTCCGTGAATAATTCCCCATATGATGAATGTCCAATTCGCGCCGTGCCAGATTCCGGAGACCAGAAAAGTCGCGAAAATATTCCAATAGGTGCGTAATTTGCTGCATCTGCTGCCGCCCAGCGGAATGTATACGTAATCACGGAGCCAGATGGACAGCGAAATGTGCCATCGGTGCCAGAAGTCGGTTATGCTGGTTGCGAAATAGGGGCGGTTGAAGTTATTGATCAGATCGAATCCCAAGACTTTGGCTACTCCGATAGCCATTAACGAATAACCTGCAAAGTCTCCGTATATTTGCAGCGAATAACACAAACTGGCGACGAACAGGGAGAACCCCGTCTGGTAGGTGTAATTGTCATAAATGCTGTCTACGTACAGACCTAATCGGTCTGCTAACACGACTTTTAGAAACAAGCCCCATAACAACAGTTTCAACCCCTGTGTCGCTTTGTCGGCATCGAAAGTTTTGAGACTTTTGATTTGCGGCAGCAGGTCCTTCGCCTTGCTGATAGGACCCGAAGCTATTTGCGGAAAAAATGAAATGAACAGTGCATAGTCCCGGAGGTTGCGTTCGCAGTCGGTCCGTCTGTAATATACGTCCGCCAGATATCCGTATGCCTGAAATGAAAAGAAGGATATGCCGATGGGAACGGCCCAATGCATCGTATTTATTTCGATGCGCAGGTGAAGAGACGTCAATATATCGTATACGATGCCATTTATAAAATTGTAGTATTTGAAGAAAAGCAGCGGGAGCAAGGTCAAAATTCCTGCGACGGTCATTTTTAGCTTGTTCTTGGGGCTGTTGCGGGATATATAACGAGCGCCGGTATAGGTCGTCAGAGTTACCCACAAGAGGATCAATGCGTATACGGGCACCCAGTTCATATAGACTGCATAGCTTATCAGCAATAGAAGCCAGCTGCGCCATTTTATCGGACAGAGATAATATGCGGCGAAGATTGTTGGGAATGCAAGTAGAAATACAAATGAATTGAACAGCATGCTGAGGCTCTCTAGTTAGGCGTTGCGTCTGATATGTCGGAAATGGTATTTTACTGTTTTTGAATTGATTTTTTATAGATGTCCGTCAATAATTGCGCAGAATGGACGTTTGTCAGGTTGTCCCGGTAGCCGATGCAGTTTTTGACATAAAAGGAGTTGTTGTCGATGATTTCTTTTAGCTCGTCTACTCCCCATTGATTCTTGGCTATTCCCAGCTTATTCGCTTGGATGTAGCCGGCTGAAGCCGGTTGAGTGTTTGTCAGAATCGGGGTCCCTGAAACGATGGATTCCGGAATGGAAACCATATTCAGATCTTTTCGCGTATTGATAAGAAAGCAAAGAGATTCTCGGATATATTTATTCAGTGTTTGCTGAGGTAAAAATCCGAGAAATCGGACACTTTCCGAGAGTTTTAATTCCGACACTAATTTTTTTAAATTTGCTTCTTCTTCACCTCGCCCGGCTATCAACAATTTAATGTCTTCATATGCTTCCATTTCATGGAATCGCTGGAAAATCCGAATTATTCCGTCGATATTTTTTCGGTGAATCAATTGGGACGAACTGATTATTTGGCGTTCTTTTTTTTCGGAATAGGTGAATTTATCGACATTAATTCCATGATCAACGATTTGCTTTACTGTTTGCGGCATATATTTGCTAATAAATTTGTAAGCTGGCCCTGAGCGGGGCGCTACTGCTGCAATCCGTTGCATGAATAAGCGTACAATGACATTATGCCATATTTTCGATGGAAGTCGATGGAATTTGTTTTGGTGATCGGTCAGTTCTTGCCAGATTACGGTTTTTTCGGGGCAGATTCTTGCCGCGAATAAAGACTGAACTGAAAATGTTTCACTGGATATAAGCAGATCGAATGATTTTTCATTTTCTTTGATATATGGCCATAGTTCAGGAGAAAAGGGCAACATAGCCGGCGGGAAAAGTTTTTTGCACTTGGATTTGAAAAAAAGAATTTCGAAATCATACGCTTCTTTTTCCGCAGGAGCATACTCTTTGGCGGCGGCTAATGTTACATCGTGTCCCAGTCGTTTGAATCCTAGACACATGTTGTAAATCATCGTGTCTTTTATGGATTTGACTTGCGGAATTACATTGTTGTCCGCCGTAAAAAGGATCGGATTCAATATCAATACCTTCATGGCATCACATCTGTTTGTTCGCAGGGGATGAGTACAGATTTATATAGTCTTGTTCCAATATATTCTCTGAATAGAATTCTGGATACAGATTCGCATTTGTGCTGGCGCTGCCGGAATCCAATGCCTGCTGCAGCTTGTCGGCCAGATCTTCGACATTTCCGGCTTTGAAGAACAGTGAGTCCCGGTTGGCGTATTCTTTGAAAAAAGGCACGTCTGACATCACGACTTTCTTCCTGAAATAGAACGCAAGGGAAAGCACGCCCGACATGGTGGCCGAACGATACGGATAAACTACGATTGCGGCTTTGGTGAATAGATCTCGGACTTCAGCATCCTTGATGAACCGGTTCAGTCTGATAATGTTTTTATTGTCGGTTACGTAGTGTCTGCCTTTTCCTGCTATTACCAGCTTGTGTCTGTCGTGGAAGACTTTTTGGTCGTACGCCTCTATCAGCAGATCGACACCTTTGTAGTGATCTACAGTGCCGAAAAACAGAATGTAGTCGGATGTGTTTTTCAGTTCCTCTATTTGGCTTCTTCCATTTTTTATCGCTTGGGTTACTAACGAGGGGAAATGATTGAATACAACGTGTTTATTCGGGTAGCTTTTTTTTAAAGTTTCGTACTGATGTTGCGATGATGTCGTTAGATTTGGAATGATCTTCAGGTAAGTGCGTGTACACCATATGACGTATTTGTGCAAGAGTCTGCCCGGAAAAGTCATTGTGTCCGATTCGTGTTGATTCAGGTCATGAACCGTATAGTACAACCGCTCTTTAGGGTGTTGGCATAGAATATAAAAAAATAGACAGAAGTCTCCTGTCAGCAGATGAATTGCATCTATTTTGTGTGTTTTCGCAGTTCTTTTTATCGTGTCTATGATTCTTGCCGGATATATTTTGTATATTAACTTGAGAAGTTTGGAGCGGGGATATTCTATGTATTCGATATGCTCGACTTCCTTCAGGTAGTTGCGGTAAGATCGTTTTCCGGAATTGACAACCACAGCGTATATCTCGAATTCATTGCTTTTCGATAATGCATTTATGACAGAGGATGTGTATGGAATCATCCCCGGTGCAGACTCTGTGGCGATAAATAGGATTCGCTTCATTTGATGGATGTGCGCTTCCGTGCTGTTATTCGTTGCTGTGACGTTTATAATTCAAAAAGGTGCGGAAATTGCTCCGGATTCGCTGCCATGTTATCTTATGCCGATTTGTCCATAGGCTCTCTGCAAGAAAGGCGATATTGTTTCGGCAACCGTATTTTTTCAAGCTTTTCACGCTTACTCCGATCTGTTTGTCTGTCATGACATCGGGATACATGTAATATGTCGTGTCGGGGGACAAGCGGTCGGCCGAGTATTTCATGGGACGGCAGAAAAAATGGATATACAGAAATTCATCGCGGTGAATTCTGTCTTTTTGCAGGTAGTTTCTATATAACCTGCCGTCTTCCCATGTGAATATTTGATATTTGTTTTTATCCTTTTCCGAGGCGGGAAAATGACCCAGAACGAATCCCGGTTCATATTTTTCCAGATCTGCGAAGACCACTTCGTCGAAATACGGAATGTTCAGATACCGGTAAATCGCATCCATCCCGTTTTCATCGAAGCTATAGTTGCTTCTGCCGCTGAATACGTCTTTGTAATTGATTTCTCCGGGGACGATCCGCTTGTAACGGGCGTTTACTTCCGGCGTGTTCTTATACAGTGTGGAATGCCCCAAAAAGCCGAGCCGCTCATATTTATTTAGGTTGTTTTCCGAATAAAATGTCCGTATATTTCCCCACATCAGATCAATGTCGCAATGTCCCCAGAAATCATATCCGGAAAGTTCTTCTGCGAAAATTTCTCCATATGCCGGCTTGAAGAGCGATAATCGCCACGGCCTGTCGATCACGGTTTCAAAATCGAACCAAGCCTTTATCCGTTGTTTGACCTCTTCGTAATTACAGTATTGGACGTGTACGTTCGTTGGAAATTCATAAGGCGTTCTGTCGTCAGTCAGTATTTTCCAATTTACGGTCGGATTTTGCGCACAGCTTAATAGATAAAGTGCAAAATTCTTCGGTAATTTCCCGAAATAGGGGATTATATAACAGATTGTCTTCATTGTTTGTCGATATCGAACTGAACGGGTTTTATCTTCAAAAGAGCAGCAACGGAATAATCCGTAGTTTTGCCCCTGAAATTGCTGCTGAACAATTCCGCTTTTTTCATGGATTCTTCGAATGTACCTATGATTTTTGCCGGGACGCCTCCCACTACACTGCCGGCGGGTACGTCCTTTGTAACGACGGAGCCAGCCGCGACGATCGAATTTTCACCGATGGTCACACCGTACATGATCGTACTGCCCCCCCCCACAAAAACATTACTATGGATTTCTATTTTGCCGTATTGACAATAAAAGCGGTTGGAGCCGGTGGCCCTGTTGAATACGTTGCATGTCATGCTGTGGGTGATTAATCGGCAGCCGGCGGCGATGCGTACGTTATCGTGCAGGCAGACAAGAAACGGTTCCGCCGGAAGGATATTCGTTTTGAAGCTGCAGTTTTCTCCGATATGATGGAATATGCGGTGCTTTTTCAGCCATTGTGCTTTTTTCTCACCGTCAGCTATTAACAACACGGCGAGTTTGACCCAATACCTTTTGAGTGTGTCCGATGTTATCATGTTTAGAGCGTCTATAGTATAGTTCGTACAGATAAAATAATAACCCATGGAAGAAGAAGGAACCTACTCGATAGAATTCTACGGTAGTGAAACTTGACAGCAGCAGAAAAATATAGAAGAATTTCAAAAAGAGAATGTTGTCGTCGCATTTTCTTCTGATGATCCGCAAGACGGGGAAGAGAAGGGCCAATACGGCCGGAATCCCGATCATCCAGCTCAGTCCGACGATCCCCCAGTCCTGCCATCCGTTATACGGTCCTAATGCAGGATCGACAGTATAGAACGGCTGACCGTATTTTGTTCTGGGGTTGGGGATTCCGCTTCCGAATACATATTCGACCGGAGATTTGAAGTGCTCTTTTGTAAAATAGTTGAACTGGATGACTCGTATGTAATCCTCATTGGCGAATGTGGCGCCCGCTTCCTGCCGCTTCATCATGTTGTTTATGGAGTTCTGAACGACCGAAGTTTGGGAGAGAACGCCTATGACGATAAGGAACAGAAGCATATATTTTACACTGGCGATTTTCTTTACCGAGTAGGTAAATAGGCCCAATGCCAATAATATGGCAGCCATCTGGGTCCTGAATCCTGCTATAAAAAGGACGAAGAACGCAGGCAGTATGTATAATAGGTATTTGGTCTTGCCTGAAAATAAATATTTCCCGTAAAAATAGAATAGACAGATATAGGCGATCAGTTGTCCGTACATGGTAAATCGTCCGATGTCCATATAATCCGTTGCCAAATTGAATATTTTGTCGGGATATATCAGTTGGATTGTGAAGCAGCATAGAAAAATAATGTAGGCGATCACCATTGCCTTTTCTATGTCTTTTATAGAATATTTGCCAGATAAGAAAACAAAATAAGACAGAATTGTGAAAAATTGCAGGCAGGCAATTGAGCTGAATGTTTTGAGTAGGCTTTGCTGTTCGTAATATAAGCTTGAAAATCCGCTGATTATGAAAAATATGAAATATATGATCAGGTGTTTCTTAAACATTCCGGATTGCCTTTCCAGAATGGCTTTTATCATGTAGAACAACGCGAGAATCACCGGAAGCAAAACAAACTGAGGAGTGAGTAATCCCCAGCAACATGAAAAAAGCAATATCCAGATTATGAGTTTGTTGACATTCGAAATCATCGGCGGTTTGTACTTAGGTCGTTGAACAGTTCTTCCCAATTGTTGACAATCTCTTCTACGCAGAACCTGCGGCAGGAGTGCAGGCCGTTCATTGCCAGTTTTTCCCGAAGGGAGGTGTCTGTCATCAGCTCTTTTATATTGTTTATATAACCCGTAAGGTCTTCATTGGAAACGATGATGCCGTTGTATCCGGTTTCGACGATGTCGTGCAGCGACAGGTAGGAATCCATTACAACCGGAACGACACCGCATTGTTGTGCTTCGACCAATGTCATAGGAAACCCTTCGAAGGCGGAGGTCATCATGAAAATGGCGGCCTGCTTGTAATAGGGCTGCGGATTTCGGAAGCCTTCGAACGAAATTCTCTTTAATCCTAATGCCTGTGTTAGTTGTTTATACATGGCCAAATCCGGTCCTTCGCCGACAATCCGGAAGTTCCACTCGTCCAAGCGGGGATCGTTTTCAATAGCGCTCCATATTTTGATTGCCCGCGTTATGCGTTTCTGGATTTCCACCATCCGGCCTACGAGAAGAACGGTCTTCTCTTTCGACTGCAAATCTTCGGGCCGTATTTCGTTCGGGAAAACCAGCGGATTGGGGATGGCACCCAACTGGCTATTTGTATTTTTATAGTTGGCAAATTGCTCGTACTGACGTTGAAAGGCTGGAGACAGGAAAATATATTTATCCGTATGCGGTAGGAATTTTGTCACCTGCCTGCAACTATGTCTCTTTTTCCAGAATTTATACAGCGAAGTGCATCTTTTTTTCAGAAATCCGTTTATTCCCGTTCCCTCGATCATTGGGGTATAAAGTGCCTGATGGAGACATGTGATGATCTTTGTCTTATACCGTCCCCTTATTCCACGGATATATTCGACCGGCCACCATTGATTGACAAGATAATGAATGTCGTTTTCCTGAATATATTCTTTCAGATAGCCGGTTACTTTGTCGGCATCGGGAAAGCGTGTCGTAAATTCGTCGCAGCGGATGTCGGGTATTTGAACGGCCTTTATGGCTGGATCGATGAAAGGCAGGTCGGCCCGCGTATTGTTTTTAAAATACAAGACGGATACATTCCATCCTCGCTTTATCATTTCGTTGGCAAGGCAGATCGTTACGGTTTCTCCGCCGCCGTATACGGGCCACAGACGTAGCAGAAAGGTTATATTCATCAGTCGGATTTTATTGTTCGTCTCTTGCAGTAAGCGCATTTTCGAGGAAGCACATGGATTTTGAACGCATTTCTTCCAGTTTCGCATTTATGGGCTTCCAGTCTATGGATTGTCTTATGGGGCAACTCTCCAATCCGTTTGAATCGGATAGGGTTCTGTTCTCTATCTTGAACAACTTCAACAGCGACTCGAATCGTGCGACGCCTCTGTTTCTGTTGACGTATAATACGAACGGTTTGTTGAACAGAATGGAAAAAACGCAGCCGTGAAAGGAGTCCGTGAAAATAAAATCGGCATAATACATCGCCTTCAGCCAGTCCGCTACGGATGGCGCTATTCTTTTTTCGAGAGGGGCCAGTCTGTCTTCGGTTTCCGTCGCTGCAAAGTTGTAGTCCATGGCTAAAACTTTCGAGACTTTTTTCAGCGCCGCCAGTTTGTCGTCGGAACGGTCTAATATGAATGCCGTTATTTTGTTTGCGTACTTTTCGGCACCTCCTTCGCCGATGAGTGCTCGATAGTCCGCAGGTGTCAGAAGCATTGTCGGATCTAAAACATGTTCAGCGGTATGGTTAAGATGCCTTTTGCATAATTCCATACCAGAATCTTCCCGTACGCTGACTGCGGTGAACTCCTTTAGCTTCTGGGTGCAGAATCGGGTCTCTTTCTTCGAATATGCCCATTTGTCGATACCGAATGACGCCGCATAGGCAATTAATTTCGCTGTACGGCCGTCGATCGGGGAGAAGTAATAATCTTTGATTTCCTCCATACACCCTTTGCGCCATACCTGATCAGAACCTACGATGTAGGCGTCGCATTTTAAGTCGCGGATGCTTTTGTATGCACTGCTGTTATAATAGACCGGTGAAAAGGGTTGCAGCCATTTGTCGATAAATGGTTGCGTGTGTTGTGTAATTACGGGGTATTCGTCGTAGATTTTCTTGTCGTAGAAAACGCAGGTCGGTTTCCTGAATATGTATTTCTTGACACTTCGTTTTAAGATGTTCCAGCCGTTGAACCGCTTTTTTTTAACGAGACGGCGAATGAGTATGACCTCGTGCCCTTGCCGCGTCAATACCGTTTTCAGCGCATATGCCTGCAATATGCTACCGTATCCTGTTTCCAAGGGCAAGGTCAGCAAGCCGATTCGCATATCTTTTGATTTTGTTTATTAGTCTCAGTTTTTTGCTCTGCCGGTGCAGCGAAGACTTTGCAACCGCCTTATAAAAAGTATCTCTTCTCGGATCCTTGATAAGACTGGCGGTGATCATCGGATTTTGTTTGATGACTTTCTCATAGGATTGCTCCGAACGTAATGTGCCGGTAATATATTTGCTGCCTTGATCCGTATTGATCAGCAACAGACTTATACCGTTGTTGTCATCCGGAAAGTCCTTGGTGCCGCGGAATCCCCAAAAATCGCCGAGTGTGATGTCGCTGCCGCTTTTCAGTTCTTTTGCCGGACAGGCGTAGCATGAATATCTTTCGGTCACATGCGACAGGAAGCAGTAAAAGAATGGATCTTTATAGTGTATTCTGGACACGTCTGCCGTCTCCGGAAGACCGGACCCGGTTTCTCTGCGGAATGAGAACCGCAAACTGTAACTTTGCCATCCGGTAGTCTTGTCCCTGAAATTGATGCCCGTAATTTGGGATGTGGACCGCAACTCGGAATTTGGATGTCGGCCCCCCCCCGTCGCTATTATTTCATGTAAATATTGTCGCCAGATTTCGGGGCTGGGAACACCGTGGCAAACTAAATCTACAGTCAATAGATTTTCATATTCTTTTGCCAAAAAAAGCTTTAAACCTCTTATTTGACAGGGAGTGCCCGAAAAGAGCACCGGACGGCCGGATTCCAGAAATTCTTTCGCCTGCCGGTAAGTGCGGCCGATACGGCTTTGCACATACTTGCTGCCCCGCATGGCCGCGAGTCCTTCGAGCGTTTCGGTACAGGCGTGTTCTACAGCCCAATTCTCGTCGAAACGGGCACCGAAAACCACGCCGTTCTTCTGAATGATCTGTTCCGCTATATGGGTGAAGATACCTCCCGAAGAACTTTGCAGCCGAATCCGAGTCTTTGTGTTTTTTGCCGCATATACATGGAGCGGCTTCCGCTTTTCGCCCTGATTGAGTACCGGACATACTTTTTCGCATAGGCCGCAACCTATACATTTCGACGTGTCTGTTTGCGGATAAAGAAATCCTTCCTCGTCTTCACGCATTACGATGCAGGACGTGGGGCAGCGCTGTTCGCATGCAGCGCAGCCGCAGCACATCTCCTTCGAAGCAATGGAAATCATTTTTTGAATTTTGATGCGATGGATGAGACTTTCGAGCAGATATAGATTTTCTCGCCGGGCGTAAGTCCGAACCAGTAAACGGACATGCTTGTCGATATGGCGCAAATCAGGAAGATCGTCAGAAGGTTCCATATTCCTTCTCCCGGCTGCCAGTATGCCACGGCCAGAGGTACTGCAAGCGCAATTGCCGTAACTTTGGATATACTCCAGATCACTTTGGCAAAGTATTCCCGCAATGACAACCGAATCATTCGCCGCAGCATCAGCAGCCGGGCGAATTGGGCTGTAATCTCCATGACAAAATGTACGATAAAGACGCTGTATGCAGGGAGCCCGAACCGCAAACAGAGATAGGAAATCGGCAGGATCAGCAGCAGCAACCCTCCGACGACGCTTTGGTATAGTTTGATCTTGCCGGTGGCGGAAGCGGCTGTAATCAACGGATTGGAGACGGCATACACCCATGTCGTGCATAACATGATCCGCAGGAATACGACTGTGTGGTCCGGGACGATTTTCAGCCAGAGCGTCAGTATCGCTTTTGTCTCGATAAGGACGGGAAGCGATAACAGCAGCAGCAGGAAAAATGAAAATTTGGCGCTCCGGAAAATCAGGCCATGCATGTATTCCATATCGCCGGTCGCGTACGATTTGGTTATTTGCGGGTTGAGGGCCGTCTGGAAGTTGCTGCTGAATTGACCGATGGCGGTTTGGGCCTGCACGGCGATACCTCTGGCAGCGTTGACAACCGGACCGAAGAACATATTCAGCAGCAGGTTCAACCCCTGTGTAAATGTGATGGCCGCCAGACTGCCGAACATATTCCAACTGGCAAATCCTGTCATTTCCTTGAATAACCCCTTGTCCCAGCTCCAGCGATATTTTGTTTCGTTGAAATGCCGGTTGCAATACCAGCTGTAACATAGACGTATGAGGAACTGGACAATAACGATTAACGCGGCGTACAATATCAGTTTGTCGGTGTGAAAATACCGAAGGAAACAGACGATCAGCAATTTCAAAGAGACTTCGATAATCGATATGTAGGCGAATGCGCTCATTCTTTCATGGGCGATGATGGCCGCATTATACGGTACGCTCATGATCATGATCACCGATGCCGCTACCGAGCACTGGAATACCCAGAAAGCGGCATTCATGCGGTCGGCCGGAATCTGCATTTTGTTCCATAAGAACCAAAGCCCGACCGTTTCCGCCAGCACTATTATCAGAAAGGATATGATGCCATGTATTGAAAGGCTGGTCGAAAAAACCTTTGTCAGTTGCGCCCGATTGTTCTGTCCCAGCTCAAAGGTCAGGTACCGCTGTGTCGCAGAGGTCATGGATCCGTTGATGAATCCGAACATGGCGACGATTCCGCCCACGACATTGTAGATGCCGAAGTCCTCCACCCCTAGAATATTCAATACCACCCGGCTGGTGTAGAGACTTACCGCCATGGTAACAAGCATCCGGAAGTAGAGCAGAAGCGTATTCTTTGCTATTCGTTTGTTGTTAGAGCTTATTTCCTGCATTTCGGAGCCGATGTTCATCCATTAAGCGCCATATCTACCTCTCCTTATACATGCTCTGATAGTATTGCTGGTACTCGCCTGAGGTTATGTCGTCCATCCATTTTTGGTTCTGGAGGTACCAGCGGACCGTCTTTTCGATCCCCTCCTCGAACTGCAGGCTGGGCTGCCAGCCCAGCTCGTCTTTGAGTTTGCGCGAGTCGATGGCGTATCTCAGGTCGTGGCCCGCGCGGTCGGCGACATACGTGATCAGCTTTTCCGAAGCGCCTTCGGGATTGCCCAGCAGCCGGTCCACGGTTTTGACGATCACCCGTATCAGGTCGATGTTCTTCCATTCGTTGAAACCCCCGATGTTGTACGTGTCGGCGACCTTGCCCTTGTGGAAGATCACGTCGATGGCCCGCGCGTGGTCCTCGACGTAGAGCCAGTCGCGGACGTTCTCCCCGCGGCCGTACACGGGCAGTGGCCTTCGGTGGCGGATGTTGTTGATGAACAGCGGAATCAGCTTCTCCGGGAACTGGTAGGGCCCGTAGTTGTTCGAGCAGTTCGTAACCAGCGTCGGCATGCCGTACGTGTCGTGGTAGGCCCGCACGAAGTGGTCCGACGAAGCCTTCGACGCCGAGTAGGGGCTATGCGGGTCGTACTTCGTCTCCTCGGTGAAGAACTCCTCCCCGAAAGGACCGCCGCCGCTCTCGCAGCCCGCAGGGTCCCCCGCGGGGCGGGTCAGCTCCAGCGCACCGTACACTTCGTCGGTCGAGATGTGGTAGAACAGCTTGTCCGCCCAATCACCGTCCCAGTACTCCCGCGCAGCTTCGAGCAGCGACAGCGTGCCCATGACGTTCGTCCGCGCGAAAGTGAACGGATCCCTGATCGAGCGGTCGACATGGCTTTCGGCAGCAAGGTGGATGACCCCGTCGATGTCATACTGACCGAACAGCGCCCGCAGCATATCCAGGTCGCAGATGTCCCCCTTCTCGAATACGTAGTTCGGGGAATCCTCGATGTCCCGCAGGTTGGCAAGATTCCCGGCATAGGTCAGCTTGTCGAGGTTGATGATCCGGTAATCGGGGTATTTGTTCACGAAAAGGCGGACTACGTGCGAGCCGATAAAGCCCGCGCCGCCCGTGATCAGGATAGTACGTTTCGATTCCATTATCTATGCTTTAATTTATCTATTATTGATAGAATCCACAGGGTAAACTATCGCATCATTGCCAAGTTCTCGATAGTAATTTTCCTTCACGATTTTAAGTTCTGATGTGTTCGAGATGATCTTATACCCCTCTCCGTCGATTTTTTTGCCGATCGTCGTTCCGGCTGCTAAGGTGCAGTAGGCCGGCAGGTGCGTTCCCTTGAGTATCGTACAGCGGCATCCTATCCAACAGTTCCGGCCGATAAGTACAGGAGCATATCCTTTGGTGAATGTTCCCGTTTCGCGGTTTCTCATCCGGTGAAAGTCGGTATCCATGATGATGGCATCCCACCCGACAAGGACATTTTCCATAAACTCAATATGATGGTAGGCAATGAGCTTCAAAGCTGCAGTCGCACCAAAATTATTTCCGAATATCAGATTTCCATGCTTTCCCAACGATATCCCGGATGCATTGCCGATAACACATTTTCCGGCAAACGAACATCGCCCTCCATGATTTTCCCAAATGAATCCGGTACTCGGATAGAGACTTACTGTGGGCTCCCCTAATCGTATCATCCCTGTAGATATATCTCCAGAGATTGTGATACTGCCTTTTGCCCGAAGTATCTTTGCCCGATAAAGAAATATAGGCAATTTGACAGCCTGTCGCCATGGCAGATAATGAAAGTTAAACCAAATTGTTTTAGGTAAATAGGGAATATACTTCAGATATTTTTTAATTTTGGAGGGGGGGGGAATCAACTGCATATCGGGAGTAAGTTATCTTAACTTTTCAAGACAGTACAGCATGGCCTCCCTCCAGTGGGGGATGTCCATTTGGAAGGTCTGTTTTACCTTTGTTTTGTCCAGCACCGAATAGGCCGGGCGGGTCGCCTTGGTCGGGAATTCCGACGTGTGGCAGGGGATGATGCGGCATTTGTCATGTCCCGCGGCCGCGGCGATCTCCGTCGCGAAGTCGTACCACGAGCACACGCCCTCGTTGGTGAAGTGGTACACGCCCTCATTGCCCGCATAGCGCCCCGCTTCGATGATCGAGAAGAGCGCCAGCGCCAAGTCCCCGGCGTAGGTCGGCGTGCCGATCTGGTCGAAGACCACCTGCAGCCGCTCCCGCTCCGAGCTCAGGCACAGCATCGTCTTCAGGAAGTTCTTCCCGTACTCCGAATAGAGCCACGCCGTGCGGAAGATCAGATACCGGCAGCCCGAGGCCATGACGGCGCGTTCACCCGCAAGTTTCGTACGGCCGTACGCCCCCAGCGGCGAAGGCGTTACATCCTCTGTATAGGGCGTATGGGCTGTGCCGTCGAAGACGTAGTCCGTCGAGACGTGGAACAGTGTCGCACCCGTTTCTTTGGCCGCAGCCGCGAGATTGCCCGCAGCCTTGTGGTTCAGCAGGTCGGCCCTCGCCTCGGCCTCCTCGGCCTTCTCCACGTCGGTATAGGCCGCACAGTTCACGATAACGTCGATCCTGTGTTCCCGGACTGCACGCAGAACCGCCCCGGCATCGGTGATGTCCAGCTCCGCGACGTCCGTACAGATATAGTTGTGGGGCGAGACACCGCCCAGACGCTGCAGGGAGCGGCCAAGCTGTCCGTTCGCTCCCGTGATCAGGATATTAAGCATAGTAATCCGTATTATAGTCGAACAACTCCCCGGCCTCCGACAGCCGCGGGTGGCGGCTGTCCTTCGGCGAGAGCACGACATCTCCAGGCGGCAGGTGCCAGTCGATGCCCAGCGTGGGGTCGTCCCACGCGATAGCGCCCTCCGACTCGGGGGCGTAGGGGTTGTCGCACTTGTACTGGAACGTCGCTTCATCGCTCAGCACGGCAAAGCCGTGTGCGAAGCCGCGAGGTATGAAGAACTGGCGTTTGTTATCCCCCGAGAGTTCCACCGAGACGTGTCGTCCGAACGTGGGAGAGCCGCGGCGGATATCAACCGCGACGTCGAGCACACATCCCCGGATCACGCGCACGAGTTTCGACTGGGCGCAGCGGCCCTTCTGAAAATGGAGGCCCCGCAGTACGCCGTAGCGCGAATGCGATTCGTTGTCCTGCACAAAGCGCACGAGACGCACCTGCTCGTCGAACTTCCGCTGCGAGTAGCTTTCGAAGAAGTAACCCCGCGCGTCGCCGAAAACCTCCGGCTCGAGAATAACCACGCCTTCTATAGCGGTAGGGATGACTTTCATAGTTTAAATTTTAAGATCAGTTGATTGTATAATCGACCAAATTGAAGGACAAGCATTTGCTTAACACTTGTATATAACAACGGTAAAGCAACACCACAAAACACGTATGGAATCCACCAGATATTTATCCGATCCGAAATCGCAGGAAATGCGGACAAATAATCAATACTATAACCATATATCAGAATCTGGAGCAGGCCGACAACTTTGAATGCAAGAAAATGCAAAGCCATGATAGTTAAAGACGCATTTCCTACATAAATCATAATACGCGACAGAGTCGGCAGCTTATGTATGTATACAGCCAAAATATAAGTGAACAGACAACCGACGACCGATGCAAAATAAAAAACGGGTAGCGGAGGGAAAATCGAACTGACGATTTCCACCGTTACATTTTTATATTGCAAGAAGAGCAGTAACATCAGTAAAATCGCGATACTCCATATATTAACAGGCATATATCGCTGGTATTTCCGAAACATTCGCCCCATATACAAAACAGCGGTCAGATAACACTCGTTAGATAAAATCCGTCGTATAATCGGGATATTAATCTGCTGTATCTCTGCATCAAAAACAGAGCAAAGAACCACTGCGAACAAAATCCCCCCCCCTAAAATTATATCGGAATATCTGTCTGACAGTCGTTTAGAAATCCAAACTCCAATCATGAACAAGAAGGAAACGATAAAAAGACTTCTCAGAAACCACAATGCACCCAACAATTGCTCCGTAGTGACGCAAGTACAAAAATTTTTAAGACAATCCAAATAGTCTTGTCGTGTGTACAAATGGCAGGTCTGAGGATTATAAAAATGAGCTCTGAAAAAAAGATTGTGCAACAGCATGAATACGATTCCGTATCCGATCAGCGGAAACCACAAACTTTTAATTTTTTTCCAAAGGAATAAAAGTTTATCGTCTATATATTTATCCTTGAAGAAATAACCGGCTACGAAATAGAAAACAGCCAAATGAAACAGATATACAAAGTTATGAACCGGAGAATACGACGTATGCCCGACAACCACAAAAATGATCCCCAATCCTTTCATGATCGAGAATACATGACTATTCTCTTTTTGCTCAACCGTTATCATAGTTTATTATTCCGTTTCGTCGGTGAGTTTCAACAGGTACTGCCCGTACTGGTTCCTGAGCATCGGCTGCGCAAGCTCCCGGAGCTTCGCGGCCGTGATCCAGCCGTTATGGTAGGCGATGCCCTCCAGGCAGGCGATCTTGAGGCCCTGGCGTTTCTCGATGACCTCCACGAAGATCGAGGCCTCGGCCAGAGAGTCGTGCGTACCCGTGTCCAGCCACGCGAAGCCGCGCTGAAGCGTCTGCACCTTCAGCTCTCCGCGCTGCAGGAACGACTGGTTCACGCTCGTGATCTCAAGCTCCCCGCGCGCCGAGGGCCGGATACCCTTGGCCACATCCACGACCTTGTTCGGATAGAAGTACAGGCCCACGACCGCGTAGTTCGACTTCGGGTGTTCCGGTTTCTCCTCAATCGACAGGCAGTTGCCCGCCGCATCGAACTCCGCCACGCCGTAACGCTGGGGATCGTCGACCCAGTAGCCGAAGACCGTAGCCTTGCCATCCTCCTCGGCCGTGCGGACTGCCTCGCGAAGAAGGCCCGTGAAGCCCGAGCCGTGGAAGATGTTGTCGCCCAGAACCAGACACACGGAGTCATTGCCGATGAAATCCGCGCCGATCAGGAAAGCCTGGGCAAGACCGTCCGGGGACGGCTGCTCGGCATACGTGATACGAACCCCGTAGTCGGAGCCGTCGCCCAGCAAACGGCGGAAACCGCCCAGATCCTCTGGCGTAGAGATCAGGAGGATGTCGCGGATGCCAGCCAGCAGCAAGGCCGATAAGGG
>ENA-UEYD01000310-UEYD01000310.1-human-gut-metagenome-genome-assembly--contig:-NODE-310-length-47078-cov-23.086253_pt1 | contig 47078 bp, 45 predicted proteins | sample MGYA00242907_ERZ507875 | MGnify/ENA primary metagenome ERZ507875 (study PRJEB26167, sample SAMN06115506) | human gut metagenome | host: Homo sapiens | place: China:Shandong | collected 2015-08-07...
GATATGGGCTATGGCGATGTCTCGGCATTCAATGAACATTCCGGCATTACTACCCGGAACCTGGATGAAATGGCCGATAACGGAGTCTCTTTTACCGATGCTCACTCCTGCTCGTCCGTTAGTACGCCTACCCGCTATGGGATTATCACCGGAAGATATAACTGGCGTTCAAGCCTTAAAAGCGGTGTATTATATGGATATTCACGCCCCATTATCCCTACTACGCGAAGCACAATGGCTTCTATGCTAAAACAAAACGGATATACCACAGCCTGCATCGGAAAGTGGCATTTAGGTTGGAACTGGGGTACAAAAGCCGGACACGAAAAACCAAATGCCAATGCACTGGCAGAGGAAGATGTGGATTATAGTAAACCCATCACGAACGGCCCTGCCGATTTAGGATTTGATTATTTCTACGGCTTCTGTGGCTCATTAGACATGGCTCCTTATGTCTATGTAGAAAATAGCCAGCCTACTACCACTCAGATACAAACCATCGCCAAGTCAGGAGGGTCTGCCATGTGGCGGGCAGGTGCCATAGGCTCCGACTTCTCACACCAGGAGTGCTTGCCCAACCTTACCCGCCGGGCCGTAGACTATGTAAATCAACACGCCCAAAACAAGCAGCCGTTCTTCCTGTATCTGCCTCTTCCTGCACCACACACACCTATCCTTCCGGACGAAAGATTTAAAGGGAAAACCGGGTTAGGAGATTATGGAGACTTTGTGCTAATGGTAGATGATGTGGTAGGACAGATCCGGAAAGCGCTCAAAGACAATAATATCTCCGAAAATACCATCCTAATATTTACCACAGACAATGGTTGCTCACCGGCCGGAGGTATTGACAAGATGGCACAGAAAGGACATCGTGCCAATTACATATGGAGAGGTATGAAAGCCGATCTTTTCGACGGAGGACACCGTGTCCCTACCATCGTAGAATGGCCCCAAAGAGCTGGAAAAGGCAAATGCAACCAAACGGTCTGCCTAAACGACTTTTATGCAACGTTCGCAGCACTGAACCAATATCAGATAAAAGAGAATGAGGCAGAAGATAGTTACAACATTTTGCCATTGATCGAGAATCCCGGTTATCCCCAAACAATCCGGGAAGCCGTTGTACACCATTCCATCCGTGGTGAGTTTGCCATACGCAAAGGCGAATGGAAACTACTTTGTTCACCCAGTTCAGGAGGTTGGAGCTACCCGAAACCAAATGTAGACAAAGAAGTCATTGCTACACTGCCTCCTATTCAACTCTACAATATGAAACAAGATCCGGGAGAGAAAAACAATGTATATCAGGAACATCCGGAAGTGGTACAAGAATTAAAACAGCTGTTACAGAAGTATATACAAGACGGAAGAAGTACCCCGGGAAAAGTTCAGAAAAACGATGCGACCAACAAATGGGAACAGATAAAAGGCATTATGCAGGATGATTAAAGAGAGGGGAGTTAAGAGAAGGAGAAGAAGGGAGAAGATAAGGAGGAAGAAGAGAAGTAGAGAAGAAAGAGTAAAGAGGGTAAGAAAGAGGAAAAAAGAGAAAAAGGACGGAGAAAGAACGCAAAGAGAAACGGCGAGAGCCAGAGACAGGTTCAGGATGACAAAAGCCGGGGCGTCAAGACCCGGAACGTCTGCCGGACGAAAAACGGCGAAGTTTCAAACAAAATTATTATCTGCAACTATTTGACTTTTTCTTATTATCCAAAGAGAGAATCGGCAATGTTTGTCAGGGCCGGTTTGTCGGCTCAGCAAAGTGCGGTTTTCATGAGATAAAAAACAGTTAAAAGAAACAAAACAGAGAACTCAAAATATGATTGTTTAACTCTTAAAACCCTTTTTTATATGAAAACAACAAGCTTATGGTTTGCAACGGCAGCAGCTGTCGTTCTTACCGGTATGACGATGATGACTTCCTGCAGCAAGGACGAACCTCTGTTGCCGGAAGTGATTGAAAGTGAAGTTTATGACGAAGGCCGCGCCGAAGAGGTCAAGGCGGAAGTCGGAACGGAAGGCACTCAACTGAGCTACGAGAGCTGGATTATGGTCCGGGGCATTACCCGCGCCAGCTTCGACAACAAAGTTTCGGTTACTCTCAACAACGCCTTCAACAACGTCGACAGCGTGATTGAAGTGGGCAGTTTCAACCTCGGCGAATGCCGTACCGAACTGGTTTATGAGGCGGCAAACAGCCGTCGTCAGGATTTCGTGACGGTAACCGATTCGCTTTTGATGTACAAGGTTACGTTTGATGTCTTCTCGTTCTCGTACAACCTTTATCATGAGATAGGAATATACGACGACGGGATCACGCGGCAGACGATGCCCTATCATCCGATCAGGAACGTCCGCGACAACGGTTACACTCTGACCGACCTTGACTTCGTAATTGAAGACAACAGCGAAGGGCAGCAGATCGTCTACCTGCGCAAGCGTTTTGACCATTCGATCTCGCTTGATTTCAACGGCAAGACCTATAATCTGACCGCCAAAATCGAACTGCGGCTTTATGCCGGCCTTCATCCGGCAATCGTTTCCAGCCGGCTGATCACAAGCGGGATCAGGGACGTTAAAAACGAGTTGTGGATCAGCACTTATACCAGCTGGGCGGAAGTCGAACATCGTTATTCGGATGGTAACATTGGTCGTAAAACTTATATTGCGGAGCAGATGAGAGGAGAAATAGAATCTTCAATCCAAAAGTATAAGGTTCTGCCCGATGCCAATCTCAAATTGGTGAAAGCCGGCTTTACGGACGCGGTTGTCCGTGATACAGTAGGAATGCCTGAGAGGATGGTTGTGTGTGAAGTCCGACGTCAGTATGAAGTTGAATACAACTACTTTACGCTGAGTTATCCGGTGAGCGAATATGAGACGTATTACGACGACGGCCTGACAAGGTTTGAAATGCCGTCGCTGAAATATACGAATATCCGCGAAGAGCACGAACTCCGTTACGTCGGCAAATATGAAGGCGACGAACGCGATTATCTGGAATATTATTTTACCCAGTTAATCTGCGGTACTTTCGGCGACGGCGAACACGAAGCTTCCGAAAGCTTCCAGGTTATCGTCTACACCGAATGAGAAAAGTGTGCCGGCTTTAACCGCCGGTTATTGCTCAAAAAACGCCGTTCCTTGAAGGGGACGGCGTTTTTGACTGCCGATTATGCTTGAAAACGGATGTTTCTTTTTTATAATAACTTCGTTTATAATCATCAAAGGACATGACAATGAAAGAAGAAATTCTGAAAGTAATGAAAGAAGCCGGCAGACCGATGAGCGCCGGCGAGGTGGAAAAGCTTCTCAAAGCCGACCGCAAGGAAATTGACAAAGCCTTCAAGGCTCTGAAAGAAGAGGGAAAAATCGTTTCTCCGGTGCGTTGCAAATGGGAACCGGCGGAATAGCTTCCGCACAATGTTGTTGCACGTTTCAGCGGTTTGTGTTATACATGAACCGCTGAATTTGTATTATTAATTTTTTAATTTATTGTGTATGATCGAAAAAATTTTTGACCGCAGCCGTCTTTGGAAGGAGTTTATGATTGAAAAACTCGGGCTTTCCGCTTCTTTTGCGCAGTCCGGATTTGCCGAAATCATTGTCGAATCGGGAATTGACGGTGATGATTTTTTGCATCTTTGCATGCAGTCAAGCAAGGAAATCGGAAGTTATGTTTTTGAGGAAATCAATTTTCTGCATACGGTGAAAGCTTATCGCGCCGTATTGGAAATTATGTGTGATGACGCCATTTCGCCCCGCGGCGAAGTTTTCTGGCTGAAACATCCCGACTACCCCGAAATCGTGTTTGAGATTCTGCCGGCGCCGATGGAGCTGTACAAAGTTTATGTCGTTGACCCGAAAACGGCGGCGGCAGGCAAACCGGGCGACAGCATTTTGCTTTCCGTCTCCGACCTGGGACGAATCGCCGACATAGTCTTTGTCGCGGAAATTCCCGAACATGTCGAAGCCAAACGCCGGGCCTGGTGCGAGCAGCACAAAACGGCGGTGAAATGAACCGGCGGTCATGCGTTTTTAAAGGATCGGGATTTTGCCCGATCTTTTTTTGTGCCTGTGTTCAGCGATTGTTAAAAGTTTTTAATTATGCTGCGGGCAGGAGAAAAAATATGAATCATGAAAATATAAACCATGCGGATTTGAAATTGTTTCGGGAAAAGTTTCGTCCTTTGTATGCGGCGGTTAAAGGCAGCGGCTTCTGCCGGCGTTTTGCCGCCAAAAAATACCGGCACTCGGTGCAGGTTTTGACGATCGGCCGGGAAATTGCTGCCCGCGACGAACAACTGAAAAAAGAAGACGCCGCTTTTCATGCGCTCGGAGAAAAGGCGTTGCTTTTTCACGATGTCGGCCGGTTTATGGAAGTTTACGAAATGTACCGGAACAACGCCTTTGCCGACCATGGTTCCTGGTTTTCAAAACGCTGCGACCACGGTTTGCTGAGCTATGAAATGATGAAAAATGAGCCGGGGTACAATGATGTTCGGATTCTGGCGGCCCTCAAACATCACGGTCATATGATGGAGGAGTTTTATGCCGACCCCGAGTTTCAGGATGTTGCGGATCCCGAAACCGGCCGCCAGCTTTTGGCGATTCTGTTCTGGGTGAGAGATGCCGATAAGCTGGCCAATTTTTATATTCAGCGTTACGAGGACAACCTGCGAAAAGATCCGTTTTTCGTTACCATGAGCGAAGAGGTCCGCCGGGCGCCGCTGTCGCCGGAGGCGGTTGCGCAGTTTGAAGCCGGGCAGGTGATTTTGACCGGCACCGTCAAGTCTTACTGCGATCGGCTGTTGTGTTGCCTGTCATGGATTTATGACCTCAATTACAAGGCTTCTTACCGTCTGTGCGCGGAACACGGCTATTTTGACATGCTGCTTGAACTATTGGCGGAATATAACCGCGACACCGGCGCACAGGAAAAAATTGCCCGGACGGTACGGAGTTTTCTGGCGCAAAAAATCATTTAAAAAAAGAAAAAGCATCAACCGTTTCGGGTCGGTGCTTTTTCCAAAAGAGAAAGTAGCGTAGTTAACTACTTGAGAGCCTCACAGATCTTGTTGTACTCCTCTTTGTCGATTTGTTTCGCTTCGAGAAGTTCTTTCGCCATTTTCTTGAAGGCCTTTTTTTCGGCTTTCGTCATGGTGGCGGGATCTTTTTTATACTTGTCGAGCATAAACTGACGAAGTACTTCGGCACCTTGCTGACCTGCTTTTTTGTCAGTGTTTACTGCGGTACCGAACACGGGCTGATTTTTCTTATTCTCTTTCATATTTTTATTTTTAATTAGTTAATAATTTTTTTCTACCTTTTACTTTAGACTAAAATAAAATTTTGTCAAGTACGTTTCCGAGGAAACGGTAAAAGAAATCCCGCCGGCAGGGGCGGGATTGCAGAAAAAGGCAAATAATTAAAACTCGCGTTTCAAATCACGTTCAAACATTGAACGGATGGTTTGTTCAATGTCTGCATTTTCGTAAATTGCCTTATACAGCGCCTGACAGATCGGCATGTCGATTCCTTCCTTGTCGGCGATGATTTTGACCGCTTTTAAGGTCGGCACGCCTTCCGCCAGCTTGGCAAAGCGTTCGCCTTTGGCGAAAGCTTCGCCGTAAGAGCGGTTGTGGCTGTATTTGGAAAACAGCGTTGCCTCGTAGTCGCCCAGATGGGCTAGTCCGTAGGCGGACATCGGGTTGCCGCCGAAATGCCTGATCAGCCGGCCGACTTCGACCGGTGCGCGGGCCATCAGCGCGCCTTTCAAACCGTACCATTCCAAGCCGTCCAAAATGCCGGCCGCCAGTCCGATCACGTTTTTCAAAGCCGCGCCGATCTGGTTACCGATCAGATCCGAACCGTAGTAAAAGCGGATCAGATCGCTTTGCAGCAGTTTGATCAGATAGTCTTTCGTCCCTTCTTCCAAACTGTCGATCACCGCCGCCGACGGTACGTTTTTCATATAATCCTGCACATGGCCGGGGCCGGAAAGAACGGCGACATGAACGTTTTGCTTCACTTCCTCGCGAAAAACGTCATGCATGATTTTGGCCGACGGCTCTTCCAGCCCTTTCATCGCCAGAAGAAAGGTTTTGCCGTTCAAGTCATATCCGTTCAGTTCCCGTGCCAGCGAACGCAGATGCTGACAGCCGATCGAAATGATGACGGTATCGTTAACGAGCACTTTGTCGAGCGCGTCAAACAAATACATATTGTCCGAAAGGGCTAAATATTCGTTTTTGCGCGTGTCACGCAGTTCAATGAAGTTGGGCGACGTTTTGAGGTCGTACATCAAAACGTTTTGGATTTTGTCTTGGCAGCGGTTGGCGGCATACCAGGCGAGGAAAGTGCCCCAGCGGCCGCAGCCGATGACGGAAATGTCTTTCATGATCGTTTGTCCGTTATAAGTTAAAACCGTTTATGCTTTAACTATTAATCCAAAAATCGGCCGGATGCAAACAACATCTGACGACTATCCTCAGGCGTGTCCGGCGGCGGAAAAAAACTCCCGTCGGGCGGGAGTATGCGTAAGCGGTTGAATTTGGACTCAGCTTGACTTTTTGATCCGCTGGCGGCCGATGATCGCGTTGACGTAGTCAAATTCTTCAAAAGAACGATAAGCCTCGTCGTAGCTCCGGCGGTCATATTCGTAATAAACCTTGTTGGCCAGCATTTTGATGGCGTCGTCAATTTTCTGGAAAGCCGCATTATAATCGGCGTTGAAGTTGTTTTTGACTTTTTTCTTGATCAGGGAATGATAGGCGTTGATCACTTTTAAGGTTTCGTCGGCGGAATTGGCATAGCCTTTTTGCTCAAAGTCATGCATAATTTGAGCCGTTGTCTGATAAAAACACTTGTTAGTCAGAATGTTTCTTTGCCTAGTATTACTACTGTCTATTATCATAACACCAACATCCAAAGTTACAATTCGACGACCTTTATAGCATAAAAATCTCCTTAATGCAATAATTTTTGCTTTTGGCCGGGGCAGAGGCCTTCCGTTGTTTGTTTTAAGATGGCCGCGATGCCCGAAAAAACAACCGGCAAAGGCCGATTCGGGCAAAAAAAGGCCCGCCTTGCGGGCGGGCCGTTATCGGAGATTTTTTCCTATTCGACGTTGCCGAACGGGTTGACCGCCTTGTCGGCGTTCTGGTTGGCACGCAGGTTAAACAGGTTCAGGAAAGTTCCGGAAACGTAAATCGAAGAATAAGTTCCGACAATGACTCCGAGAACGATCGTGAACGAGAAGCTGCGCAGCGTGTCGCCGCCGAAGATAAACAGGGCGATCGAGGCCAGAAGCGTCGTCAGACCGGTTAAAATCGTACGCGAGAAAATGTCGTTGATGCTCTTGTTTAACAGTTCATATTGCGGCATTTTCTTATATTTGCGCAGGTTTTCGCGGATGCGGTCGTAATTGACGACCTTGTCGTTGACCGAATAGCCGGCCAGCGTCAGCACCGCGGCGACCGTCGTCAGGCTGATGTCAAAGTCAAACAGTGACAGGAAACCGACGGTAACCAGCAGGTCATGAACCAAACCGACCATGGCGCCCAGAGCAAACTGCCACTCGAAGCGGAACCAGATGTAGAGCGTAATGGCCAGAACGGCAATGACGGAAGCGATAATGCCTGCTTTTTTCAGTTCGCCGCCGACTTGCGGGCCGACCAGTTCAACCCGGCGGTATTCGTACTTGTCGCCGAGGATCTGTTTGATCGAGTTGACGGCCTTCATCTGTTCTTTTTCGTCCTGAGACTTGGTCTGTGCGCGGATCATCATCTCGCTGCCGCTTTCGCCGATCGATTGCAGGTTGACGTCGTCAAGCTCAACGCCGGAGAGCTGTTTGCGCACCTCTTCCATGTTGATCTTTTCCTGGCTTTTCAGTTCAATCAGAATGCCGCCCGAAAAGTCGATGCCGTAGTTGAAGCCCTTGAAAACGATACAGGCGACGGATAAGACCACCAGCGCGATCGACAACGCGTATCCGGCTTTGCGGAATTTCATGAAGTCGATGTTTGTATCTTTGGTTACCCAGCTAAAAATTCTCATTTCTTTGTTATCCTTTATCTTTTTCAGTTAAATCGGCAGTTTGGTCGGCTTGTATTTTTGCAGCCATCCGGTGATGATCAGACGGGTGACGGTAACCGAAGTAAACATGGAGGTCGCAATACCGATTGCCAGCGTGACGGCGAAGCCTCTGACCGGTCCGGTGCCGAAGTAAAGCAGAACGAACGCGGCGACGAGCGTCGTCAGGTTGGAGTCGACGATCGTGGCCCAGGCTTCCGTAAATCCGGCTTCCGCGGCGTCGCGGGTCGAACGCCCGTTTTTGACTTCTTCGCGCATTCTCTCAAAGATCAGCACGTTGGCGTCTACCGCCATGCCGATGGTCAGGATAATGCCGGCGATTCCGGGCAGCGTCAGGGTGGCGCCGATGACGCTCAGAATGCCGAGCATCAGGAACAGGTTTAAGAACACGGTGACGGTGGTGAATATGCCGAACAGTCCGTATGCGGCAATCATGAAGAGGACGACCGCGATCAGGCCGATGACCGAAGCGGTAATGCCCTCACTGATCGAATCAGAGCCGAGCCCGGCGCCGACGGTTCTTTCTTCCAGCACTTCAAGCGGTGCGGGCAGGGCGCCGGAACGCAGCAGCAAAGCCAGTTCCTGAGCCGATTCCAGCGTAAAGTTGCCGCTGATCTGTCCCGATCCGCCGAGGATGGCGGTCTGAATGTTCGGGGCGGAAATCACTTCGTTGTCCAGGACGATGGCCAGTCTTTCGCCGACATGGTTCTGGGTCGCTTCGCCGAACTTTTTGCCGCCGGAACTGTCAAACTTGAAACTGACGACCGGCATGCCGCCGTCAAAAGCGGCGCGGGCATCAACCAGATGTTCGCCGGTAACCACCGGTTTGCGGCCGATGACCAGAGTTTCGCCCTCGGCGCTGTTGATCAGCCGGGAAGAATTGCTCAGTTTGCCGCGGCGCGCGTCGGCGGCGGTGGTGCGGCTGTCTACCAGGTGAAACGACAGCTTGGCGGTTTTGCCGAGCAAAGCCTTGATCCGCTCCGGATTCTGTTCGCCCGGCAGCTGTACGGCGATGCGGTCAATGCCCTGACTCTGGATCGAAGGTTCGTTGGTGCCGGTTTCGTCAATGCGGCGGCGGACGATTTCAATCGACTGGTCGACCGCTTTCAGTTTCAGCTCGTTTAAAGCCTGTTCTTTGTAGCGGATTTCGATTACGCCGTCGTTTGTTTCCTGCACGTTCAGGTCGCCGTTCATTTTGCGGAAGGCGGAAATTGCCTTGTTGCGGGCGTTCAGGTTGTCGATTTTGACTTTGACGTTGTCGGCGCCGGCCTTCAGGTTCTGGTAACGGATTTTATTTTCGCGCAGAACCTGGCGGGCATCGTCTTCGACCTGTCCCATTCTTTCCCTGATCACGTCGTCGACTTTGACTTGCAGGAGCAGGTTGGAACCGCCCTGCAGGTCAAGGCCGAGGTTGACCGGCCGCCACCATTTGGGCAGTTTGGTTTTGTCGCCGATAACGTTCGGTACGGCAAAGAATATTCCCGCCAGACAGATGGCAAGAATAATGTAAATTCTGGTTTTGGATAGTTTGTACATTAAGCGTTCCTCTTATTTCTTTTCTACGGCTTTGGACTGTTTCTTGGCCTTCGGGGCGGGGGCCGCGTTTTCCCCTTCGTCGTTGACGACGTCGCGGACGGTGGCGCGGTTGACGGTGACCGTCAGTCCTTCGGCGATTTTAACTTCCAGCTTAATGCCGTCGGCTTTGGTTACGGTGCCGTAGATGCCGCCGCCGGTAATGATTTTGTCCCCTTTCTTGATTGCCTCAAGCATTGCCTGATGCTGGGAAATCTTTTTCTGCTGGGGACGAATGAGTATGAAGTAGAAGACAATGAAAATCAGCGCCAGCTGAATCAGCGTACTGGCGACCGATGCCTGCGGGGCCGCCGCGGCGGCGGTCTGAGCCAAAGCATCATTTACGAACATTTTTTTCTCCTTGCGTTAAATTAACTGGACACGAATATACACTATTATCTAAGGATAACAATAATAAAAAGTCAAATCGTCAACAAATTTTTCTTTTTTTACGGCAGGTAAGCGACCGGATTGACGGCTTTTTTGCCGGCGCGGATTTCAAAATGCAGCTGCGGCGAGTTGACACCGCCGGTGGCGCCGACGGTGGCGATCTTTTCGCCGCGGCGCACCTTCTGGCCTTTTTTGACCAGCAGACGGTCGTTGTGGGCATAGGCGGTGATCCAGCCGTCGTTATGGCGCACCAAAATCAGGTTGCCGAAGCCTTTCAGCTCGTTGCCGGCATAGGCGACGGTGCCGGCGTCCGCGGCTTTGACGGCGGTACCGCGGGCGGCTTTGATGTTGATGCCGTCGTTGGCGCGGCCTTTGCCGATGGTGCCGAATTTGGATACGATGGCCCCCCGTACCGGCCACGAGAATTTGCTCTTGCGGTTTTTGGCGACCGTGTATGAACTGCGCGCCGGACGGGAAGCCGCTTTGCGCGGGGCGGAACGCACCGTGTACGTGCGTTTCGGGGTTTTATTGGCAGCGGTGGCGGAAGAGCCGTGCGCGCTGCCCGCCAGCATCACTTTTTGCCCCACCGCCAGCGTGTAGGGGTAGGAAAGGCCGTTGATTCGTTTCAGGTCGGCGATGTTGACGTTGTATTGGCGGGAGATGCTGTAAAGGGTGTCGCCGCGAGAAACGATGTGATAGGTGCTTGCCGGCAGCCGCAAAACCTGTCCGACCTTAAGCGTGTAAGGCGGCTTGAGACCGTTGGCGTCGATCAGGTCGCGCAGCGGCATGTCATAGCGTTTGGAAATGCTGTAAAGGGTGTCGCCTTTCTCGACGGTGACCGTCTCCGGCGTGCCGAACAGAGAGGCGCATCCGGTCAGCCAGAGCAGCAGTATTCCTATCAGAGCCGTCCGCAATTTCGTTTCACCTCTTTAGCGTGTTTTAAAACTGTGTTTATTGTAGCGGCAAGATGTTTAATTTTTCCTTTACTCTCAAATAAGAACTTGCAATTTGAGGCAAAAAAAAGTACATTGGCGGCAGATTGACCGAGGAAAAAAGAAGCGGGCGCGGATTGCCGCGCCGACAGGAGAAACAGAGAAAAATGGCAAACAGCGAACGGCCGGAAATCATTGACGAAAGCGGCGACAAATACAAATACGGCTTTGTGACCGACATTGAGGCGGAAACCGCCCCGAAAGGGCTTAATGCCGACATTATCCGTCTGATCTCCGCCAAAAAGGGCGAGCCGGAGTGGCTGCTGGAAAGACGTCTTAAGGCGTTTGAATTCTGGCAGACGATGAAGGAGCCTTCCTGGGCAAAGCTTTCATATGACAAGATTGATTATCAGGATTTGTATTACTATTCGGCGCCCAAGCGCAAAGCTGCGCCGAAAAGCCTGGACGAAGTCGACAAACAGCTGCTGGAAACTTACGACAAGCTCGGCATTCCCCTGAAAGAGCAGGAAGCGCTGGCCGGCGTGGTCGCGGTCGACGCGGTGTTCGACAGCGTGTCGGTGGCCACCACCTACCGGGCCAGGCTGGCGGAAAAGGGCATTATCTTCTGCTCGATTTCCGAAGCGGTCAAAGAGCATCCGGAGCTGGTGAAGAAATATCTCGGTTCGGTGGTGCCCTATACCGACAACTTTTTTGCCTGTCTCAACTCGGCGGTGTTTACCGACGGTTCGTTCGTCTACATTCCTAAAGGCGTGCGCTGTCCGATGGAACTTTCCACCTATTTTCGCATCAATGCCAAAAACACCGGCCAGTTCGAGCGCACGCTGATCATTGCCGACGAAGGCAGCTACGTTTCCTATCTGGAAGGCTGCACCGCGCCCCAGCGGGACGAAAACCAGCTGCATGCGGCGATTGTCGAAATCGTGGTGCTGGACAATGCGGAAGTCAAATATTCGACCGTGCAGAACTGGTACCCGGGCGACAAAGACGGCAAGGGCGGCGTTTACAATTTCGTCACCAAGCGCGCGGCCTGCCGCGGCGTCAATTCCAAAGTGTCGTGGACGCAGGTGGAAACCGGTTCGGCAGTCACCTGGAAATACCCGTCCTGCGTATTGCAGGGGGACAATTCGGTCGGCGAGTTCTATTCGGTGGCGCTGACCAACAACCGCCAGCAGGCCGATACCGGCACCAAAATGATCCATATCGGCAAAAACACCACTTCCAAAATCATTTCCAAGGGCATTTCCGCCGGTTTTTCCGACCAGACCTACCGCGGGCTGGTCAAAGTGGCGCCGACCGCCGCCAACGCCCGCAACTATTCGCAGTGCGACAGCCTGCTGATCGGTTCGACCTGCGGTTCCCATACCGTTCCCTATATCGAAAACCGCTGCCGCACCGCCACTCTTGAACATGAGGCGACGACCTCGAAAATCAGCGACGAACAGCTTTTTTATTGCAAAAGCCGCGGCATTTCCGAAGAAGACGCGGTCAGCCTGATCGTCAACGGCTTCTGTAAGGAAGTGATGCAGCAGCTGCCGATGGAATTTGCAATTGAGGCGGCCAAGCTGATCAACATCAGCCTGGAAGGGAGCGTCGGCTGATGATACTGCTGAAACCGGACATGCCGCCTGCCGATTTGAAAGACAAAAAGCTGGTTTTTCTCGCCGGGCCGATCATGGGGGCGGAAAACTGGCAGGCGCGCGCCGCCGCCGATTTGGCCGATCTGGACGTTTATGTTGCCGATCCGCGCCGCGAAAAGAGCGAAAATTTCGATTATGACAGCCAGGTCGGCTGGGAAAGCTTTTATCTGTCCCGCGCCGACGTCGTCATGTTCTGGCTGCCGCTGGCGGCGGCGGAAATCAAAGGCCGCAGCTATGCCCAGACTACCCGTTTTGAACTCGGCGAATGGCTGGGACGCACCGATTTCAACCGTCGGCCGGGCAAAACCGTGGTTATCGGCATCGAGGAAGGCTTTGCCGGCAAAAGCTATGTCTGCAAACGCTGCGAAGGCACGCCGTGCACAGTGTTTGACACTTATGAGCAGACTTTGGCGGAAGTGCGCCGGCGCCTGCAGGTATCCGGCCGGGTATTTTTCACTTCCGACACTCATTTCGGTTCGGAGCGGACGCGGGTGCTGTCGCGCCGGCCGTTTGCCTCGGTCGAAGAAATGAACTGGGCGCTGGTCGCCAACTGGAACCGGACGGTCGGGCCGCAGGACACCGTCTGGCATCTGGGCGATTTCGGCGATCTGGCGTTTGTCTCCCATTTAAACGGCAGCATCCGGCTGGTTCTCGGCAATTACGAGGTCGACGCAATCAGGCGGGATCCGGCATACCGGCAGGAACTGGAGCGGACTTTTGCTTCGGTTGATCTGAGCCGGGTGATCCGGACCGCGGACGGCGAACAACTGCATCTGTCGCACAAGCCTTCGGCTGCCGACCGGGAAATGTTCAATGCTTTCGGCCACATTCACGGCCGGCAGAAATGCAAGCGTTTCGGCCTTGACGTCGGCGTTGACGGCAATCACTTTGCGCCGCTTTCGGAAGAAGACCTGCTGTTTTTCAAACGGGCGGTAAACCGGGAATATGACGAAGAAGTTTTTTGTTGAGGATGGGGAAAATGACGGAAAAGGATTTGTATGAGCGGGCCTTGCGGGTCTGGGGCAAACAGCCGCAAATGCTGCAGGCGATTGAGGAAATGTCGGAACTGACCAAGGAAATTCTGAAAAACGTTGCCCGCGGCAAAGACAACCTGAACGAACTGATCGAAGAAGCGGCGGACGTTGAAATCATGCTCGGCCAGCTGAAATGCTGCTACGGCATCGAGCGTCAGGTGGCCGACTACAAAAGCGGCAAGCTGAAAATGATTGAACAGCGCCTGGACGAGTGGGAAGAAAAAGCGAAAAAGGAAGAAAGATAAAAATGAGCACACCTTTACTGGAAATCGAGGATCTGCACGCCCGCGTGGCCGGCAGGGAAATCATCAAGGGCTTCAACCTGACGATCAACGAGGGCGAAGTCCACGCGATTATGGGGCCGAACGGTGCCGGTAAGTCGACGTTGTCCTATCTTTTGAGCGGCAAACCCGGATATGAGGTTACTTCCGGCACGGTCAAATTCCGCGGCCGCGACCTTTTGGCGATGCCGGCCGAAGACCGTGCCCGCGAAGGCGTTTTCCTGATCATGCAGTATCCGGTCGAAATTCCCGGCGTGCCGGTCACCAGCTTTCTGAAACATGCCGTCAACGCCGTGCGCAAATATCATAACCAGCCGGAGCTTGACACCATGGAGTTTGTCAAAATGGTGCGCGAAGAAGGGCGCAAACTGGGCATTGACGCCGAGATGCTTAAGCGTCCGGTCAACGTCGGCTTTTCCGGCGGCGAGAAAAAACGGCTGGAAACTTTGCAGATGGCGGTCTTAAAGCCGCAGCTGGCGATTTTGGACGAAGCCGATTCGGGGCTTGACATCGACGCCCTGAAAGTGGTGGCCGAAGGGGTCAACGCTCTTCGCGACGGCCGCCGTTCGCTGCTGGTTATCACGCATTACCAGCGGCTGCTCAACTACATTGTGCCCGATTTCGTTCATGTGTTTGCCGACGGGCACATCGTCAAATCCGGCGACAAAAATCTGGCGCTGGAGCTGGAAGAAAAAGGCTACGCCGAATTTGTGAAAGAAAAGTAAGATGGCGGAACTGATACGGGAAACAGAATTGTTCGGCACCGACATTCCCCGGCTGGAAGGCCTGCGGGAAAAAGGACGGGCGGCTTTCCGGCTGCCGACGCCGAAGACCGAAGCCTGGAAGTATACCCGGCTGCATGTGCTGAAAAACGGCGATTTTGTGCCGCCGGCGTCAAAGTTCCTGGCCGAGCTGTCCGGCGAAGACGGGGACGGCTGCGGCTGCTCCGGCTGTCATGACGACGGCTGTTGCGGCCGGGAAATGGAACATCATTGTTGCGGGGAAAGCTGCGGCTGCGAAAAAGACGACGGCAAAGATGCCGGACACTGTTGCTGCGGACATTGTCACGGCAACCGTCCGGAACTGCCGTTTGCAGCCTATCCGCTGCATTTTGACAACGGACAGTTTGTGCCGGTATATCCGGCGCTGCCGCGGGGCGTGGAAGTTATGACCCTGATGGAAGCTTTTGTCAACGGCGAAGAAAATCATCTTCTCGGCAAATACATTGACTTGAATCAGTATCCTTTTGCCGCGCTCAACACCGCCTATCTGGAGGAAGGGCTGTTTATCCGTGTCGGCCGCGGCGTCCGCCTTTCCCGGCCGCTGGCTCTGGTTTTCCATACCGACGGCGGCACGCTTTGCCGGCTGGCAAACGTTCGCAACCTGATTGTGCTGGAAGAAGGCGCCGCTGCCGGACTGGTGGAATATTACTGTTATGACGGCGCGCCGAAGTCCTGCTATTTCAACAATATCGTCAACGAAATTTATCTCGGCGCGGGAGCGGAACTCAATCATTATAAATTTCAGAACGAGGCCTGCAAGGCCGCGCATATCGCCTTTAACGCCGTGCGGATCAAAAGAAACGGCGTTTATAACGGCTTCTGCCTGCAAAAGGGCGCCGACCTCGGCCGCAACGAAACCCGTGTGCAGCTGCTGGAAGAAGAGGCCAAGGCGGAAGTGAACGCCGCTTATCTGATGAACGGCTGGGCCACGCTGGACACCACCACCGACATTGAACATCTGGCGGAAAAGACTTATTCTTCGCAGCTGATCAAAGGCGTGGTCGGCGGCGAGGCCAAAGGCGTCTTTCAGGGCAAAATCCGGATTGCGCCGAACGCGCAGAAAACCGAAGGCCGGCAGCTGCACAAAGCGCTGCTTTTGAGCGATACCGCGGAAATCGACGTCAAGCCCGAACTGGAAATTTATGCCGACGACGTCAAATGTTCGCACGGCGCGGCCAGCGGCGAGCTGGATCGGGAACAGCTGTTTTATCTCCGCTCGCGCGGCATCGGTGAAGAAGAGGCGCGGCAGATGCTGATTGACGCCTACCTGACCGACGTGGTTGCCCGGGTTGACGACCCGGAAATCCGCGACTGGCTGCGCGGGCAGATTTGAGAGGAAAAATGAAGGTAGCGATTCGCAATTCCCGCGGCGAAAGAATTGTCGCGGCGGTCGAACGGCCGGAAAACCCCGTTTGCGGGCGGCTGGCCTTTGTCCAGCACGGCCTGAGCGGGCACAAAGGCCAGGTGATGGTGCGCCGTCCGGCGGAAGCCTTTCTCGACAACGGTTTTACCGTCGTTACTTTCGATTCGCGTCATTCTTTCGGCGAGAGCGACGGCAGCCTGGAGTTTGCCACCCTGAGTTCTTTTGTCGAGGATCTCAAAACCGTCGTCGACTGGGCGGCGGGCGAGGACTTTTTTGGCGAACCGTTCGCCTTAAGCGGCCATTCTCTGGGCGGCGGCAGCGTGCTGAGGTTTGCCGAGGAATATCCCGAAAGGGTGAGCCTGCTGGTGCCGGTGGCGGCCATGGTCGGCGGCAAATATTTTATCCGCTCCAGACTGTTGAACGAGCATGACAGCTACCGCAAATGGCAGCGCGAAGGGCGCCTGTACCGGGAGAACAAAAATCATCCGGAGCTAAACGGCTGGCTGTCTTTTGACGTAGTGCGCGACATGCTGCGCTATAATCTGGTGCGCGATGCCGGCAGCATCCGCTGTCCGACGCTGCTGGTTACCGGCGACCGGGATCCGTCGTCAACGGTTTATAACAACGAGAAACTGTTTGAACATTTGCAATGCGCCAAACGGCTGACTATTTTAAAAGAATGCGGACATTTGTATGAAAGCGGGCAGAATGCCGGGGACCTGTACCGAACAGTCCGCGACTGGGTGAAAGAAAATGTATGACGTTTATGAAATAAGGAAAGATTTTCCCGAGCTGGCGCTTACCGTCAACGGCCGGCCGAACACCTATCTCGACACCGCCGCCTCGGCCTTAAAGCCGGAAGCGGTGGTCGAAAAGATGATGTCTTTTTACCGGATGCACTATTCCAACGTTCACCGCGGCGCCTATTACCTTTCCGAGCAGGCGACGGCGGAATACGAAAAGGCGCGCGAAACCGTCGCCCGCTTTGTCAATGCCGGGAGCCGGGAAATCGTGTTTACCCGTTCGGCGACAGAAAGCATCAATCTTGCGGCCGCCAGCTGGGGAATGCACAATTTAAAGCCCGGTGACGAAATTCTGCTTTCCGAAGCCGAACACCATGCCAATCTGGTGCCCTGGCAGATGGTGCGCGACCAAACCGGCTGTACTTTGAATTTCTTTGCCGTGAACGACGACGGCAGCTTTAACCCGGAAAATTTTTACCGGGCGCTGACGCCGCGGACGAAACTGGTGGGAGTGGCCGGCATTTCCAACGTGCTGGGAACGGTTTTCCCGGTTAAGGAAATTGCCGCCGCCGCGCATGCAAACGGTGCGTTGTGCCTGGTCGACGCCTGTCAGTCGGTGGTTCATCAGAAAATTGACGTTAAGGACATCGGCTGCGATTTTCTGGCCTTTTCCGGACACAAAACTTACGGTCCGACCGGCATCGGGGTTTTGTACGGCCGTTACGAACTGCTGGCTGCCATGCCGCCTTACCAGACCGGCGGCGACATGGTTAAAAGCGTGACGCTGCAGCATACCGAATTTGCCGAACCGCCGGCGCGTTTCGAGGCCGGAACGCCGGCCATTGCCGAGGCGGTGGGGCTGGGCGCGGCGCTGGAATATATGAGCCGGCTGGGAATGGAAAACATTGCCGCCCACGAAAAGGCGCTGATGGACTATGCGCTGATGCGTCTGGCGGAAATTCCCGAACTGAAGGTCGTCGGCACTGCGCCGGACAAAGGCGGGGTGATCGCTTTTGCGCTGGGGAGCATCCATCCGCAGGACGTGGCCTTTGTTCTCGACAAGGAAGGAGTGGCAATCCGCACCGGTCACCATTGCGCCGAACCGATTGTCAACCGCATGGGCTACACCTCGCTGGCTCGCGCCTCGTTCGGGCTTTATACGACCAAAGAGGACATCGACCGGTTTGTCGCCGCTTTAAACAAGGCAAAAAGTTTTTTTTAAGAGTTTTTTTAAGAAAAAGGATAACGGAAAATGAGCGAAAACGATCAGGATATGCTGGACGAAGACAAGGAAGCCGAACTGTTGCAGGCGCTGGCGGCTCAGGCGCCGGCGGAAGAATATGTTGCCACCTCCGGCGAAGCCCTGCCGGAAGGCGCGCTGCTGGCTGCCCGCGATGATATTGTCGACGCGCTCAAAACCGTCAGCGATCCGGAAATTCCCATCAACATCTACGATATGGGCTTTGTCTATGACATCAGACAGTTAAACAACGGCAATGTGGAAATAGACATGACCCTGACCGCGCCGACCTGCCCGGTGGCGGGCATTCTGCCGCAGCAGGCGGCGGATGCGGTGGCGGCTCTGTGCGGGGTCGGACAGGTAACGGTCAAAGTGGTGTGGGAACCGGCCTGGACGCCGGACAAAATGAGCGAAGACGCCAGGGCCGTTCTTGAAATGTTTTAGCTTTCAGCTGCCGGCGGCGGATTTTTCCAGGTTTTGCACCAGGCTGACCGGGGTGGCGGCGTTGTTGACCGCCTCAGTCAGGAGGGCAGGGCTTTGTCCGCTGAGGCGTGCCAAAGACTGAAAGACGTCGCTGTCGGTTTTGCCGGCGGCAGCCGCCATCTTCAGTTCTCCGAAATTAAACAGGGCAAATCGTCTGAGAGCGGTCTGGCTGCGGGCTTTTTCCCAATCGGCGGCGGCAAGGTTGGATTTTTCCATATCGATATATATGCCGTCGCGGCTGTATTGCCACATGCCGCCGGTTGCCACGTCGGTGAGCCAGCTCGGCCAGAAGGTGAGGTTGAGGATGGAAGCGTTGTTCAGGCCGGAACGCAGCACGATCTGTTTGTCCTCATAGCCTTTTTTCTTGGCAACGACGACCACGCTGCCCGATTTTCTTTCCAGCGGATAAACGCACGGCGTTTTGCAAATCTGCATTCCGTCAACGAAAATTGTGACTCCTTTGAGGTTTGAATCGAAGCTGATGTCTTGTTCCGTGCCGTTAAAAACGGTTCCGCAGGCAGAAAGCAGCAATGCGCCGAATAAAACAATTTTTTTCATCAGAACATCCTTTGTGAGAACGTGGTTAAAACAAAACCCGCCGGAAATCGGGCGGGCGGATGTTCGAAAACCGTATAGAAGCAAACGGCTCGGCTTATTTGGCAGAGCCTTATTCGCCGACATCCGTCCACTGACAAGAAGTCGGCATTTCTTTTAAGTCGCATGCCACGACTGCTTCTAAAAAGGGTTTTCGACGCCCTGGATATGCCCGAAAGCATATCTGCGAAACAGATTAAAAGTTTAAGCGCAAAAAGTAAAGCAAATTTTTTTTCGGCCGGACGAACGGAAATATGTAGTTAAAATAAAACCCGCCGGAAATCGGGCGGGCGGATGTTCAGAAACCGTATAAAGCTAAACGGCTCGGCTTATTTGGCAGAGCCTTATTCAGCCGACATCCGCCCGAAAATAAAAAGCCGGCATCTTTTTTAAGTCGCATGCCGCGACAGTTTTTAAAAAGGGGGTCGACACCCTGAATATGTTCGAAAACATATCTTCCGGACAGGTTAAAAATTTAAGTGTAAAAAGTAAAGCAAATTTTTTTTCGGCCAAACGAACGGAAAAGCTTGCCAATTTTGTCTAAAATCGCTAAAATAACGCCGTTTAAAAAATTTTTGAGATAATTATTTTTAAGTAAAACCTAAAAAAATAACATTATGGTGACATTGTTTTTATTGATTCTGGCGGGGTTTGTCCTGTTGATTGCGGGTGCGGATTTTATTGTCAAAAGTTCGGTGGCGATGGCCAACAAACTGAAAATTCCGCCGCTGATCGTCGGTCTGACGGTTGTCGCTTTCGGCACCTCCGCTCCGGAATTCGTCGTCAGCCTCACTTCGGCTCTTGAGGGCGCGGAAGGTCTGGTGCTGGGCAACGTGGTCGGTTCCAACACCGCCAACATTTTGCTGATTCTCGGCAGTTCGGCGCTGATTTTTCCGATCTATGTCAACCGCCGGGCTTTTTTCCGCGATTACGGATTTTTGCTGCTGGTGACGCTGGTCTTCGTTTGCTTTGCCTTAACCGGCGTTTTCGTTTTCTGGATGGGGATCGTGATGCTGCTGATGCTGGCCGCGTTTGTCGTTCTCAATTACCTGAGCGCCAAAAACAAGGTTAACGGGGAATATGTGAGCGCCTGGGATCATAAGAGCTGGCCGTTTGTCATTGTCGCCGCCGTTCTCGGTCTGGCCGCCATTGTTTACGGTGCGGATCTGCTGGTTGACGGTGCGGTCGGCATTGCCAAGGCTCTGGGGGTATCGGAGGAAATTATCGGCCTGACGGTTATTGCCGTCGGCACTTCGCTGCCCGAACTTGCCACTTCCTGCGTGGCCGCCTGGCGCAAGCAGAGCGATCTGGCCGTCGGCAACGTGCTTGGTTCCAACATCTGGAACATCGTGTTTATCATGGGAGCCGCTGCGGTGGTTACCGACGTCGAAGTTCCTGCCCAGTTTGTCCGCTATGACATGTGGGTGATGCTGGCGGCAACGCTTCTTCTGCTGCTGCCGGTCTGGCGCCGCGCTTATATCGGCAGGATTTACGGAGCGCTGTTTGTCATCTGTTATCTTGCCTATCTGACGTCGCAGGTTCTGATTGCCCGCGGCCTCTTTTAGGCGGTATGTTGCAAGAAAAAGCCGGTCGTTTTAACGATCCGGCTTTTTTGTTTTTAAAGAAACACCGCATTTTTGCGCGGCGTTTTTTTATATTCCGGCAATGCAGGCGTCAATGAACTTCTTTTCGATTTCAAGCAGTTTTTTTACCGATTCGATTTCGACGTATTCGCCGTCGCCGTGAGCGTTTTCGCCGTTTACGCTGTGCATGACGATGACCGAACGGTCGGCAAACATGCGGGCGTCGGTGCCGCCGCACATTTGCGAGATTTTCAGCGGCCGGCCGACGGTTTCTTCGGCAATTTTGCGGTAGGCGGCAATTTCCGGCATTGAAGCGTCCATGTAAACCCCGCGGCTTTGCAGCAGAATTTCATAGGTGCAGCCGTGCCGTTTGCAGGCGGTGTCCAGTTTTGCTTCAAGCGCCGGCAGCGAAATTTTTTCCGTCAGGCGGAAGTTGACCCGCGCTTCCGCTTCGGCCGGCACCACGTTGTAAGTGGTCGGCGAATTAAAAGCGGTTACCACCATCGTGTCCTGCCAGATGTTTTCCGGCTGGCGGCCGCCTTTTTCGTAATCGCCGAAATCCGCCGCCAGTTCGCTCAGGCAGTCCGCCAGATGTTTGACGGCGTTGACGCCTTCCCACGGCCGCGAACTGTGGGCGCTTTTGCCGGCGGCGGCAATGCGGACGCTGACCGGGTGCTTGGCCTTGTCGCACAGGGTAAACAGGTCGCCGGCGTCGGTGTCGAGCACGATTCGCGAGGTTATGTTTTCGTTTTTCACCAGTGCCTTGATGCCGTTGCTGGTGGTTTCTTCGTCGGTGGTAAGCAGCACCCCGAAACGGACGGGTTTGTTCATGGCATAAGCCAGTGCGGCCAGGTTGACGGCCACCGGTGATTTCATGTCGAGAGCGCCGCGGGCATAAATCCGCCCGTTTTCGATTCGCGGAGCAAACAGTTCGTCTTTGGCCGGCACCACGTCGAGATGGCCGACGGTCAGAAGGTCGAAATCGTCTCCCCGGCAGTTGGCCAGAAGCAGAACCGGATCGGCGCCGGCAAAGCGGAATTCTCGGATTATTGCGCCTTTCGGTGCCAGATCGTTTTTAACCAGCGCGACAACCCGTTCGATTTCTTCCCCGCGGCCGGAAACGCTCGGGATTTGCACCAGTTTTAAAATGTTTTCAATAAGCTCTTCCATGTTTTCTCTGGTCGATGACGGTAATGAGAGTCTGTTTCATCTGCTGGCGGCGGCGCAGGTGCTCAAGCGCGTTGTCGATGGTGGTGTGGGCAATGCGCACGTCGCTGATGCAAAACACCGTCCGTCCGTCTTCCTTTAAGATATGGTCAAAGTCTTTGGTTCGGGCAAACGGCACGAACCCGAGCTTTTGGTAAAAGTCCTTGGCGTTGGCGTTGTTGGCGTTGTATTCGATAATCAGGCTCTCGAAGCCCTGTTTTTTCAGCTCCGGAACCGTCTGCTGAAAGAGCAGGGTGCCGAGCCCGTGGTGCTGGATCTGCGGGTCGAGATAAATCTGGTTGACGATCAGCGTCTTGTCGTCAAGCGCCACTTCGCGCTCAAAGTTGACCTTGCGGCACCAGGCGTATTCAAAACCGTCGAGATAGCCTTTTTCCACGTCCTGCGCCCGGCCGTTTTCCGGCTGCGTGTAATACTCGGGAATCGCCGAATAGCGGATAAAACCGCGCGGCACGTCGTTTAAGTGCAGAACCGCCACCGTCGATTGGTCGTCTTCCGCCATTTTCCACAGTTTTTTGACAAAGTAGCCTTTGGTGTAAAGCGCCATTTCCGATTCCGACTTGTAGTCGGCGGAAAGCTTGTTGTAGGAACGCTGATAGGCTTCTGCCAGCGGCAGGATCATGCTCAGTCGCTTCTCCAGATTGCGGATTGAAACTTTCATGGAAAACCTTCAAATTTAAGGGGTTAAAAACTGGCTGAAATTATATATGATTATCCCCGCAAGTCAAATGCTAAATAAAAAAGGATAGACCTTTGCCGCATTTGATGTTACAAAACAGAAAATATAAAGAGGACAACCATGGATATTGACGAGTTAAGCGAAAATTTTGAACTGCTGGACGACTGGGAAGACAAATACCGTTACCTGATCGACCTCGGCGAAAAGCTGCCGCCTTTTGCCGAAGAATGCCGCACCGACGAATGGAAGGTCAGCGGCTGCCAGTCGCAGGTGTGGCTGGTGCCGTCTTTTGTGCGGGAAGGAAACAATGTCCGCCTGCATTTCGTCGGCGACAGCGACGCCGCCATCGTGCGCGGGCTGATCGCGGTGGTGCTGACGGTTTTTGACGGCAAAACCCGGGAAGAGATTCTGTCGCTTGACGTGGCGGCGGTTTTTGCCCGCCTGGGGCTGGCGGACCATCTGTCGCCGAGCCGCCGCAACGGGCTTGGCGCGATGGTGGAAAAAATCAGGTTTTACGCATCAGAAGGATAACTACGCAAGCAAAAGGGCTGCCGATGAATATTCACGAATATCAGGCCAAGCGGATGCTGAGCCGCAACGGCATTAAAATTCCCAAGGGGCGGATTGCCTATACCGCCGACGAAGCCCGCCGGGCGGCCAAGGAAGTGACGGACAAAGGGCCGTGGATGCTCAAGGCGCAGATCCAGTCGGGCGCCCGCGCCGCCGGGCATTTTTTGGAGGAAAAAGCCGGTTCCCGCGGCGGCATCCGGCAGGTGGAACGCCTGCGCGATTTGTGGGCGGAGGCGGACGCCATGCTCGGTTCGACGCTTGTCACCAAACAGACCGGACCGCGGGGAAAACTGGTCAGCCGCCTGTATGTCGAAGCCTATACCCGGGTCGGCTTTACGTTCTATGCCGGCATGGCGATCGACCGTGCCCAGGCTTCCGTTACCCTGCTTCTGGCCAACACCAAGGACAACGACATCAACGTGATTGCGGAATCCGACCCCGGCCGAATTCTGCGGCTGCCGATCGATCTGGTTACCGGTCCCACCCATGCCCAAACCGGCCGGGCGGCCGAGTTTTTGAAACTCCAGCCCCGCAGCTATGACAGTTTTTACCTTTTTTTGCGCGGGCTTTTCAAAACCTTTATTGCCAACGATGCGCTGATGATCGAGATCAACCCGGCCGGAGTGATGAAAAACGGCGACATCGTGGCGCTCGACGCCAAAATCACGCTTGACGACAAGGCGCTTTTCCGCCACCCGGAAAACAGCCGTTTGAAAGACGATTACGAAACCGGCGCGCGCGAGCTGAAGGCCGGCAAATACGGGTTTACCTATCATGAGTTTAACGGCAGCATCGGCTGCATTGTCAACGGCGAAGGGCTGGCGATGGCCATGGCCGAACTGCTGAAAAGACGCGGCAGCGAGGTTGCCTGCTGGCTCAACGTCAAGGGCGGCGTCGACCGCGACAAAATCGCCGCCGGCATCAAGATCATTGCCACCAACCCGCGGGTGGAGGGCATTGTCATCAACATTCTGGGCGGCTTTGTCCGCTGCGACCTGATTGCCGACGGCATTATCGACGCGGCGGCGGAAGTGGGAATGAACATTCCGCTGGTGGTGCGGTTTGAAGGCACCAACCGCGACGAGGCGGAAAACGTGCTCAAGCGGGCAGGGCTGCCGCTGACGCTGGTTCGCAACATGGAAGACGCGGCGGACGAAATCTTGCGATTGGTGCGGGAGGGGGAATAATGTCGATATTGGCCGGACGCAATACCAAAGTGCTGGTTCAGGGGATGACCGGAACCCAGGCTTCGTTTCATACCAAACGGTCGCTGGATTACGGCACCGACATTGTTGCCGGCGTCACTCCCGGCAAAGGCGGCACCGTTCACCTCGGTCTGCCGGTTTTTGACACGGTGAAGGAAGCCGCGGCCGAAACCGGCGCCACCGCTTCGTTGATGTTTGTGCCCGCCCGGATGGTGAAATCGGCAGTTGCCGAAGCGGCGGAAGCCGGGTTGGACCTGGCGGTCTGCATTTCCGACAACGTTCCCGTCCGCGACATGCTCGAAGTGCGCAATATCTTAAAAAACAGCCGCACCCGGCTGATCGGCCCCAACACGCCGGGTCTGATCACGCCCGGCGAAGCCCGGCTCGGCATTTTTCCGGAAAACATTCATACCCCGGGGCAGATCGGCATTGTTTCCCGCTCTTCCACCCTCACGTATGAAGCGGTGCTGGAAACCAGACGGGCCGGTTTCGGCCAGTCGACCGTCGTCGGTCTCGGCGACGATACCGTGATCGGTATGAATTTCGTCGACGTCTTGCGGGAATTTATGGCCGACGAGGCGACCAAAGCAATTGTTATGATCGGCCAGCTCGGCGGCACTTTTGAGGAACTCGGCGCCGACTGGTACCGTTCGTGCGCCGTCAAAAAGCCGGTGATCGGCTTTGTCGCCGGCAATTCGCAGGCTTTCAGCGCCACCGTCGGCTATGCCGGCGACATTATCACCCGCGGCAAAATCACCGCCGAAGACAAGAAAAAGGCGCTGGCGGACGCCGGCATCACCGTGGTCGAACAAATCAGCGACGTGCACGGGGAATTGCAAAAACTGCGGCTTTAGACCATGATCGGAAAGCTTTTTCGCCTGCTGCTCGACAGCATACTGCCCCGTCGCTGCCGCAAATGCGGACAGATTCTGACAATCGAGGGAGAACTGTGCGAAAAATGCTTAAACGAACTCAATTTTATTTTTCCGCCTTATTGCAAAAAATGCGGTCATCCGCTGAGCGAAAAGGAAGCGCGGGGCAAAATGCTGTGCGCGTCCTGTCTGCGCAAAAAACGTTTCCCTTTCCGTCTGAGCCGTTCGGCTCTCTGTTATGACGAGGCTTCCAAGAATCTGATTCTGGCTTTCAAATTCATGGACCGGACCGAAAATGCGCGGCTTTTGGCGGCCATGCTGAAAGTGGCGGGCGAGGATATTTTCAAAGCCGGGGTCGACGTCATCGTGCCGGTGCCGCTTCATTATACCCGGCTGGTCAAAAGACGCTACAATCAGGCGGCGCTTCTGGCTCGCGAACTCGGCCGCTATACCGGGCTGCCGGTCGACTGCTTTTCTCTTGTCCGTCACAGGAAAACCCGCCCGCAGGTGGAGTTTTCCGGTTTTGAGCGGGTCAGAAACGTGAAAAACGCCTTTTCCGTTCCGCATCCCGAAAAGCTTGCCGGCAAAAGAGTGGTGCTGATCGACGACGTTCTGACCACCGGTTCCACCTTAAAGGAATGCGCCGCCGCGCTGAAAAAGGCCGGCGTCCGTTCGGTCGACGCGCTGACGGTCGCCCGGGTCTGCTGAAAAGGGCCGTGCGGGGCGAAAATACGTACGATAAAAAGCGGCAAAAATCAACCTTTTTCTGCCCCGCAAATCCAACCTTTTGCCTGTAGCTTTTTATCGTACGTTATTTTGCATCACCGTTTGGGAGCGGAAAATCCGATGCAAATACCTAAAATTATTCATTATTTTTACGACAATGTCGATTTGTGGAAAAAGGGGCCGAACTCGCAGGTGCGAATGTGCGTGTGTTCGTGGAAGAAGGCATGTCCCGATTATGCTTTTATGCTCTGGCACGACCGTCATCCGGAGTTCGGCGAAATTCTCCGGCAGTCGCTGTTTGTCCGCAGGGCTTACGAGTTGAAACTGTGGGCTTTTGTCGCCGATTACGTGCGTTTGTATGCCCTGCATAAGTACGGCGGCATATATCTCGACACCGACGTCCAGCTGTTGAAAAATTTTGACGCTTTTCTGAATGACGGCTTTTTCGTCAGCGTCGAAGGCGACATCCGGGAAGGGGAAAACATTCCCGAACCGGCGGTGATGGGCAGCGTGCCCGGACATCCGCTGCTGGAAGAAACAATGAAATTCTACCGTTCAAACCATATCTTCAACTGGCAGAATCCGATCGTGCCGACGGTGATGAAAGCGGCAATGCGAAAATTCTGCGGTTTTTCCCGCATTGACTATTCGTCGCCGGAAGAAACGCGGCGGGCGGAAACGTTTTATTTCGGCAGCCGCCGCTGCGACGATTACGAGCTTTACCGCGGACAGCGCCGCTGGCGGAACGAAGAAAAGCGGGTCAGTGTTTATCCGGGCGAATATTTCTGCCCCTGCTGGTATACTTTCCGCGAAAAGGCGCTTACCGAAAACACCGTTGCCGTTCATTGGAACCAAAGCTCATGGTGGAACAAGGACGCTTTTGCCCGTCTGCGCGCAAGCCTGAAGCCGAAACTGCCGCCGCCGGCCGAAGAAAAGGCTTTTTGTCTGTTCGGGCTGCCGCTGGCCGGAATCCGCCGTTCGCGGACAAAAACAAAAATTTCCGTTTTGGGCATGATCGGCATTCGTATGACGCCGACCCGTTTTCGCCTGCGGCTGTTCGGTTTCCTGCCGCTGCTGAAAGTTGTGAGGAAAAACTGATGCCCGAAATTTCCGTTATCATTCCCGTTTACAACACTGCCCGTTTTCTGTCCGCCTGCCTCGACAGTGTTCTTGACCAGACTTTTGCCGATACGGAGATAATCTGCGTTGACGACGGCTCGACCGACGACAGTCTGCAAATTCTCCGCCGGTATGAAAAACGGGACGGCAGGGTGAAAGTGCTGACCCAGCGCAACGCCCGTCAGGGCGCCGCCCGCAACCGGGGGCTGGAAATTGCCGCCGGCCGTTACGTGATGTTTGTCGATTCCGACGACTGGCTGGACAACGACGCTCTGGAAATTCTTTGCCGCCGGGCGGCGGCAGACGACGCCGACATCGTTCTCACCGGCACCCGCCTGTATGATGAAAACGGCGGCAGCCTCGGTCGCGATTATATGAATTTTGAAGGCTGGGCCGGCTGGCAAAACGGAATTCCGGCAGAAAAGTTTTTTGCCGTTTTCGCCCCCGTCTGCGGTCGTTTGTACAAAACGGCGTTTTTGCGCCAAAACCGGCTGCGTTTTGCCGAACGCTGCTTTTACGAAGATAATTCCTGGGGATGCCTGGTCGGCATTCTGGCGACGCGGGTATCGTTCGTGCACAACGTCTACTGCTACCGCCGTCATCCGGGCAGCACCACCGGCACCAAAGACGCCAAAGTGTTTGACTGGGTAAAGGATTTTGACTTTTTCTGCCGTGAGAGGAAAAAAAGGCGGCTGCGTTCGCCGCTGGTCAAATGCGCTTTTTTCTGGTACCTGAAAAGCTTTGACTGGTATCTGCGGCAGCTTCCGCCTGCCGATCAGCGCATTTTCTACGGCAGGATCTGCCGCCGGCTGAAACGTTTGCAGCTGAAAAAGGAAGACTTTGCCCGGGCGCCGCTGCCGGCGGGGGAAGCGGGAAAACTGCTGACGTTTTGGCAATGGCTGAAACAAAAGGACTTCGACCGCTGCCGGCAGCTTAACGTTTATTTTTGCGGCGTTTTGCTGTACCGGATTAAAACCCGTCCGGACGGCAGCCGTTCCGATCATCTGCTGTTCGGGGCGCTGCCTTTCTTTTCCCGCCGGCGGCGGGCAGTGCAAAAATAAATCCCCTTCCTTGCGGGAGGGGATTTTGTTCAGCGCAGTTCAAAAAAGCTTTTGTCGACGCCGCAGACCGGGCAGGTCCAGTCGTCCGGCAGTTCTTCGAACGGCGTGTCTCCGTCATAAACGTATCCGCAAACGACGCAAACCCATTGTTTTTCGTTGTCAGCCATTTTATTTCTCCTTTTTGTTTAGAATGTTGGGTAAAAACTTTAAAACTTCGTTTTTGAAAGAAGCGCGGTAATCATAATATGTCAGCGGTTCGTCTTTTCCGACGTTCCGGCAGTCGATCACTTCGGCGGTAAACAGGGTGTTGCTTTCAAAAACCTGTTTTTCGAGCACCCGGCAGGTCATTACCGCGATGCAGTTCTGCAGATAGGGCAGACCGTCTTCGACAAAATGCGGCACTTCTGCCCATTTGTCGGCGGTGCGGCTGGTCCGGAAGCCGAAATTCGCGATGACGAAAGGATCGACCCCGCGGCCGAGAACCGACAAGCCGAAACGTCCGCTTTTCTCAATGCAGCTTTTGGTATAACTGCCGTTGTGGCAGGAAAGCGCCAGCACCACCGGTTTGCTGGCAACCTGCATCACCGCGTCCACCGCGCTGCCGACCGGCCGGCCGCCGTCGTCGGCGCCGAGCACGTACACGCCGTGGGTGAGGTTGTATAAGGCGTCGATGTTCATTTTGCCGTTTCTCCTTGTTGCAGGATAATATAAACGCGTTTTGGGGCCGATGCAAGGGGCTTCGGTCAGTAATGCGGCGGCGGCGTTTCCTCGCTCTGCGGCTTTACCGTTTCGTTTTTCAGCAGTTCCGCCAGATAAAGGTTCTGTTTGATCAGCCGGTCGATCTGCCGTCCCTGTTCGATCACCACCTGGTTGAGTTCGTCGATCGTTTTTTCCTGAATGGCAATGGCGCTTTCGATCTCGATCAGGCGTTCTTCCAAAATTTGCTCTTCCATAATTAATCGTTCTGTTCTAAATTAAGCTTGTCTTTTTAACATAAGTTCAGGATTTGCCGATGTCAATTTTAATTAAGAATGTTTTGCACCAAAACCGGCGGGTCGACGTTTTGATCAAAGACGGCCGCTTTGAAAAAATCGCGCCGGATACGGAAGCGCCGGCGGACAAGCTCATCGACGGCTCGGGCAAGGCGATCGTCCCCGCCTTTTACAACACCCACTGTCATGCGGCAATGTCGATTCTCCGCGGTTACGGCGACGACAAGCCGCTGTTTGCCTGGCTGCGGGAAGACATCTGGCCGGTTGAAGCCCGGCTGACCCCGGACGACGTTTATGTTGCCAGCCGTCTGGCCATATTGGAAATGATCAAATCGGGCACCGTCTTTTTCGCCGACATGTATTTTTACGGTGAAGAAACCATGCGGGCGGTAAAGGAAATGGGGATTCGCGCCGCGGTGTCGCTGGTGGAAATGGACATGTTCGATCCTGAACAGACGAAAAGCAAAATGGCCGCGACCGAACGTTTTCTGGCGGCCGACAACCCCTGCCCGGAAAGAATTGTCAAAGGGCTTTCCTGCCATGCGGTCTATACCGTTTCTTCCGAACTGCTGGCGTTTGCCGCCCGCACCGCGGAAGAAAACGGCCTGACCATGCAGATTCATCTGAGCGAAACCGCAGGCGAAAATGCCGAATGTCTGGAAAAATACGGAGTGACGCCGACCGAACGGCTCGATTCTTTCGGTCTCCTGACGCCGCGGACGACGCTGGCCCATGCCGTGCACTTAAACCGACGTGACGTTGAGATCATCGGTGAGCGCGGCAGTTTCCTTTCGCACAATCCGGTTTCAAACCTCAAGCTCAATTCCGGCCTGTTTGCTTTTGAAGACCTTTATCACCGCCTGCCGGGAAAAGTGACGATCGGCACCGACGGCGCTTCCTCCAACAATAACCTCAGCATGATCGAAAGCGTTAAATTTGCGTCGCTGGCGGCCAAATGCCAGGCCGATTCCGCCACTGCCGGCAAGGCTGCCGACGTTTTCCGCGCGGCGACGTCAAACGGCGCGGCCGCGTTCGGGCTCAATGCCGGGGAAATCCGGGAAGGTGCGCCGGCCGACTGCCTGCTGGTCGATCTGAACAATCCGTTTATGGTGCCGGCCTACAATCTGGTGTCGGACCTGGTTTACGCGGCCGACAGCTCTTCGATTGCCGACGTCATTTGCAACGGCCGGCTGGTGATGGAAGACCGCCGTGTCGAGGGCGAAGCGGAAATCGTTGCCGAAGCGCGGAAACTGGCCGAAAAGATTATTAACTTAAAATAAATTTTTTGTTCCGCTTGAAAAGCGCTTTTTTGTGCATATATGCAAATCGTCTGAAACAAATGTGTTGTCAGATAGGTTTTAATTATCGTCAAAAAAAGGAACTAACATGCTAAGTGGAACAGTTAAATGGTTTAATAACAAAAAAGGTTACGGATTCATCAAAACCCCGGAAAACGAAAAGGATATTTTCGTTCATATCACGGCGATTCAGAAATCTGGTCTGGATAAGATCACGGAAGGTCAGGAACTGTCTTTCGACATCGTGCCCGATCGCGCCGGCCGTCCGGAAGCGCATAATCTGAGTATTTTAAAGAATTAATTTTGTTGATTAAATTTTCTTTTTAATTTAAAAGCACTAAACATTGTTTTTGTCTTGTTTTCAGGGATAAACGGCATGTTTAGTGTTTTTTTGTTGGCGTTGGCCCTGTCGGTCGACGCTTTTGCCGTCGCTTTTTCGTACGGACTGGTGATTAAAAAGGATGTCGCCTCCTCGGCGGCAAAACTGGGAGCCGCAACCGGCGCCGGGCAGTTTGTAATGCCGCTTCTCGGCTGGCTGGCAACCGATTCCGTCCATCGTTACATTGAGGCTTTTGACCATTGGATCGCCTTTGTCGTGTTTCTGCTGCTCGGGCTGAACGTCATCCGCGGCGCTTTGGGCGGGGAAGAGTGCGAAAAGCGCAGTCCGAAGCTTTCGCTCAAACTGCTCTCGGTTGTTGCCGTGGCTACCAGTATCGACGCCTGCGTGGCCGGAATCAGCCTGTATTTTATGAACGTCGGCATTGTTGCCGCCGCCGCGCTCATCGGTGCGGTCTGTTTTGTCTGTACCGTTGCCGGATTTTATTTCAGCCGGGTGTTTTGCCGGCTGCCGACGGCCTGCCTGCAAATTGCCGCCGGCTGTGTGCTGATTTTACTCGGGGTAAAGGTCTTATACGAGCATTTGTCATAATCGGAGGTTGCTTTTTGCCCGGAAGCCGTTTATAATAATTGCATGTTTAACCGTTCGGGGACTGTCATGAAAAATTTTGCGGCATTTTTGTTTTGCGGTGTGTTGACGGCGTTTTCCGCCCGCGCGGAAACGGTTGTAACCACCACAACCACCACCACGACGACCACGACGTCGGGCAATGTTGCGGCCAACGTCACTTATACGCCTTCTGTCGTCACTTATGCGCCGGCAGTCAGCCGGGTGATCGTTAATCCGCAGGCCGGGGAAGACGAGCTTTATCACCGGCACCTGCCCGCGCCCCGCTTTTACGGCAGCCCGGTTCTGGCGGTCGGCGCCGGCGCGGCGGCGGGCGCCCTCATCTGGAACAGCGGTTACCGCCACGGACGCCACCGCCGTTACCGCCATCACCGCTATTATTGGTAAAAAATAAAGGGCCGGGTTTTGTCCCGGCTCTTTTGCCGATGCGGAAAAATGTTCCGAAGCTACAGGGAAAACCGCACCTTGCCTTCGTCGATGACTGCGGTGCCGCCGACGGGGATGGTGAGAAGCGGAGTCGAGTGGCCGAAATCCATGTTGGCAATGACGGGCTTTCCCTCAAGATAAGGACGGAAACGCTCAATCATAAACGCCAGCTGTTCGCGGGTGACCGCGGATTTTTTCTGGAAACGGCCGATTAAAACCGCCTTGACGTTTTTAAAGTCGGGTTGTTGCAGCAGCGATTGGAAATTGCGGGTAAAGTCGGCGATATCCGCATTGCCGGTGTCCTCGATGAACAAAACCGTATCTGCGGCAAATGCCGGCCGGTAGGAAGTGCCGTTGAGCAGAATGAAAGTGCCGAGGTTGCCGCCGACAAGTGTGCCTTCCGCCTTGCCCGGCTGCAGCTGCCACCAGCCCTCGTTGGCGATAAACTGCCGGTTTTCCTGGTCGATAAACCACAGATCGTCGCTCCATTCGGCGGACGGACGAATTTCGCCCGCGCCGTCTTCAAACAGCATTTTTTTCATATTTTGCAAAGTGTAGTCTATGCCTTTAAGCATCCCGAGCGAACTGAAGTGCGGGCCGGAAAAGGTGACGAGTCCGGTTTTGGCGTAAACGGCGTTTAAAAGCGCGGTAATGTCGGAAAAACCGCAGAAGATTTTCGGGTTTTCGGCAATCAGCCGATAGTCGACGAAGTCAAGCAGCTGGTTGGAGTTGTTGCCGCCGATCATGGTGAATACCGCTTTGACTTTCGGATCGGCGAAAGCTTCGGCAATGTCGGCGGTTCTTTTTTCGACCGTTGTTGAGCCGCCGGCGTCCCAGTTTTCGTCGACGGCGTTAGTGCCGTAAGAAACGGCAAGCCCCATTTCCTCAAACCGCCGGCGGGCGATTTCCCGGCACTCGCGGCCGATGATTTTGATGCCCGACGCGGGGGCGATAACCCTAATTTCGTCGCCCGGACGCAGACGAGCGGGAATGATTTTTTGCATAACGGATACTCCTTCGTTAATTCAGATAAACCGAAAATAATATAGCTCAAAACCCCCGGATGTCCAGCGGTCATTTTTTTGACAAAAAACGTCTTTTGTGACAAAACGCGTTGACTAAATTTAAACTTTATTGTATTATTAAAACCGAATACGGCTTTATTTTGACGGAGACTTATTATGGCAGAAAATGCGGATTTCAGCAGCCTTTTGGAAGAAATAAAAGAGAATATGCCCGAGCTTTATCAAGAAATGGAGGCATATGCGCAAAGAACGGGAAAATCTTTGGCGGAGTTGAGTAAGGACGAGGCTTTCGTGAGCAGGTATTCTGCCCGTTACAGTGAAAGAAAGGATGCCGTCACGGCGCTTGACAATGCTGTTGACGAAGAGATTGCCGGTGCCGGTTCTGAAGAAGACGGCGCCGTGGCCGATGACGACGTCGCTGCCTCCGGCAGCGAAGAAGCGGCCGCTTCTTCGGAAACGTTGGCTGCCGTTTCCGATCCTTTCCGCTGGGAAGAGTTTTACGCTCCCGTACCGGAAGTCGAAGCCGCCCGTTTCGACAAAGCCTACGATCTGCTGAACGGCGAAGAAGGAAAAGCTTATCGGGAAAGTCCTGCCTGGCAGGGCAGCGCCTTTGAATTTGACAATTCCGAAAACAAGTCGCTTGAAGAAACGCTGAACTTGAGCGCCTGCCGCCGTCTGGCGTCATCAAACGAAGATATTACCCTGGAAAACCTGAGCAGCGCCCGCGCCGAAGAAAGCGCCCGCATCAAGGTGGAATATTACAATTCTCTCTATGCGCTGTCGGTCGGCGACAAATATAATTCGATTAAGGCGGAAACGCACCTCAGCCGTATTTTCAAAATAGACGAAGCCGTCCGCGCCGGCAAAAGCGAAAAAGAAATCTTCAAAATGCTGTCCATCAATCCGAGCGAGGCCACGCAAAAGATGGCGTTGGCTTCGACGACGCAGGCCAACATTCGGCCGATTTCCGATTTTATGGAAAAACGCAGCAAATTCAGCCGCGGCATGCATAATTTCGGCAAGGTTATGGACCGCATCCAGAAATTTGAACAGAAAAATCCCTTGTTCGGTCTGGCCGTCAACTATGTTGCCGCCGGCAACCCGATATACATGGGTTACCGTTCGGTTCTTTCCGCCCGTGCCCTTTACAACGATTTTCAGGGTTTTAAAGATTATGCGGCGTTCCGCGAAGTTTACAAAAACGACGTGGCCGAACTGGGCTTGAAACGCTGGAAAGAACAGAACCCGGAAAGCAAGGTTGACGCCAACGGCTATAATCAGGTCAAGGCCTATGACACCTACGAGGCTTATTGTGAAAAACACAAAGTGGAGGAAAACCGGGTCAGCGAAGAAGAATTCCGGCAGTTGAAAAAATTCCAGAAAAAGGCGGCGTTTACCCGCGAAGAGTTTGAAAGTCTGCGTCAGGCGGCCGGCATGCCTTATGAGGAATATGCCAAAAAGGCCGGCGATCGCGCCGTCAGCAAAGAAATGTTTGACAATCTGGTCAAATATACCGACATCCGCCGTACCCAGAATTATGCCGAATATGCTAAAAAAGCCGGTGCCCGCGCCGTCAGCGAGGCGGAATACAACCGGGTCAGAGCCTTGAACCGCGCGCTTAACAAAGTTTCCGTCGGACAGGCGTTAAAAGACAAAACCACCCGCAAGGCGATGATGGCCCATTCGGTTATTTTTGTCCGTTCGCTGCCGGTTGTCGGCCAGGGTTATGCCCTTGGCATGGCGGTTAAAAACATGGTCAGCAAAAGCTACTGGCAGGGAGTAAAGGCCAAAGCGCAGGGAACCGGTCATGCGGTTAAAACCCTGTGGAGCAAAAAAGGCCGTGACAAAGAAGCCTGGAAAGAGCTTTACTCCAACGCCGGCGGTCTGGTGGCGGAAGCCGCCGGCGCCTGGATGCTGGCCGGCGGCGTCAGCAGCATGGCAGCCGGTTATGACGGAACCGGGACGACAATTGATTATGCGCCGGGCGAAAATGCCCGGACGACGGCGGATAACACGCAAACGCTTGCCGATGTGCAAACGGCGGCGCCGGTTACGGAAAGTCCGTCTTTGTGGACACGTTTCCAGGGGTTTATGGGTTATGGCAGTCAGGAGGTGCAGGCAGATGCGGCCGTTGCGGACAGTACGGTGCTGAATGCGGCGGCGCGCGCGGATTCCCTGCAAACGGAGTTGCAGGCGGATACGCTGCAGAATGTGCAGCACCCTGATGCGCTGCGTGTGAAAGAAGCCCCCGTTCTTAATTTTCAGCAAGACTGGACGCGTCCGGATTTTGTCAACGCGGCGGACAGCGCGGATGTACAAGTGCCTTATGCGCCCGGAGAGCACGAAAGCGACGTTCGTAACGACGGCGATCAGGTTTTGGTCGAACCGCGGGAAACGGCGGTCAAATTGAACGATGTGCAGAAAACAAACCTGAACGCCCTGTTTGAACAATATCCGCGGGCGGCTTCGATCATTCTCGAAGGCAACGACAATCCGGCGGTCGACGACGTTACCAAAGGCACCTTTACCATGGAGGGAGAAGGGGATTTGTATAAGAGCGGCGTCATTTCTTCGGCGCAGCTGAAAGAAATGATGGCGGAAGGGAAGTTTACCCCGGCTCAGTTGGAGAGCCTTTCCCGGTTTGCCGACGCCAATTTCGAAAACGGCAAAATGAATGCCGAGTTGTCCGAACAGCTGTACGGTTCGGACGGCGAGGTAAAAGAGGAAGTGCAAACCCGGAATACCGGCGGTGACGGCGAAAACAAAGAAGACGGACAAAAGGAAAAACAACATACTGACGAAGAAAACAACGGCGGCGGACAGGAACGGGGGAGTGATATCCGTTTTTACTCTTTCGACAAGGACGGCAATATCATATACAGTGCCGAAAGTTTGCAGGATTTGAACGGTCTGAATCCGGATCAGATGGACGCCCGGGCTTATCAGGATCTGCTGACTCGGCAGGCAAACGGCGAACAGCTTGACGCCGGTGCGCTGAAGTTTTTGGAGAGTTATAAGGAAAGTCATCCCGATCTGCAGCAGAGGACGGAAAACGGCAACGAGGGAAAAAGAACGGAAAACGGCAACGAAGGCGAAAATACGGAAACGGTTTTAAACGATCGGAAGCAGACGGAACAACTGAGCGGTATTGCCCTGACGCGCCACGATTTTGAAAGCGGTAAAGGGTATGAGATGCTGGGCAGCGGCGAAATCAGCGGCAAAAAGGTAGACGTTTTCTTCGGGTATGACGAAAACGATATGCAGGTTGTCGCGCAATATGCGATACATGACGGCGAAGACCGTTCGACGGTGATTAAAACCCAGCTCGGCGACGACGGCCGCCCGTATACGCTGGTTACCGAAATCGACGGAGACAAAACGACTACCCGTGAAGTTGACAACGCTCAGGAAGTGCTTCGCAAGGTGCTGGCCGGAAACGAAAAACAAACCGGCCGGGAAACCGAGGGGTTGGAAGAATCGCGCAATCTGACCAACGAAGGCGAAAGCGGCGAAGAAAAGGAAGTGCAGACCCACACCGACAAGGTTCGCAGCTCTACCTTCCGCGGCAGATACTGGCTGGAAGCAGACGCCAACGGCGAAAATCCGCAATTGCGTTTCCGGATGGGTGATCCTTCGCAGATTGCGGTTGATCGCGAACTGGTTGCTGCTTTTCAGAATACGGTTGATGGCAGCGGCAGCAGCTATACGGCCTTGGGCGGCCGTCTGACGGCGGACAATTTCGGAGCGGAAAACCGCGACAATCCGAATGCTTCCGGTATTATGGTCAAATGCGAAAATCTGGCCAGAACGATCGCTTTGAACGAAGCCGTTTATCAGGATATGGAACATCGTCTGGCAAACGGCGAAGAACTGAGCGAGCTGGACATGAAATGGCGGCAGAAGTACGAACATGATCTGGAAGGCATCGGTTTGTCACGCGAAAACGGCCGCCTGGTTTATGAACCGGAGCATGTTTCTTCGCAGACGACAGACTTGCGACAGGAAGAAGTGAACAGAGACAATCAGGGAGGCAGCCGCCGCGTTTATCAGCTGAATGAAAACGGAAATGACGGACAAAACGGCGGGGAAAATACGGAAATCGGTCAGACGGAAAAGCAAGAACGAGAAAGGGAAAACGAAAGCGTCAACACTGACGGCCTGTTGCATGCCTCCGAAGTAAACGGTTATACTCAGCTTGAAGGCAAAGGGATAAAGATCGCTTATACTCTGACTGATGACGGCGGAGTACGATATGCAAACAATGCGACGGTTGCCGTTGATAAAAATGTGCTGCAAGCCATTCGTTCGCAATACGATAATCCAACTCCTAAAGAATCGGGAGAAAGTCTTAATATGGCGCGGGATATTACGAAAGGTGAGGTTATCTATGACTACTTGCAGCAGGAATCCGGAAACCGGGAGTTGACCGATGCCGAAAACAGCTTTATGCAAAAACATAACCAAACCTTGGAAAGAGTCGGGTTGGTTCGTGACAACGGCGGGGAAATTGTCAAAAAAGACGCCTATGAAGGCCAGCCCCGAGCCTTCGTCAAACGCGGCCGCGAATACGGCTGTTAATCCTGCGGTTGTCTGAAGCTTCAAAATGCCCGGGATTTTTCCGGGCGTTTTTTATTTGCTTTACAGAAAACCCCGAGTTTATCCGGGGCTGGATGCTTTAGTTTTGGAACAGTGCCGCCCTGTGTCGAAAAGTATGGTCAAACCTAAGGTTTATAGCTGTTAATTCCGGTTTGCCGGAGGATATCTGTTTCGCTGTTGTCGGGGCAGTTGCAAATTGTTTGATCATGCCTATATTTTTACCGGAATTTTAAGCGGAGAGGCGATGATACAAATAGAAACCCTGATGGCCGTTGCCGGCGCACTGCTGCTGGTCAGCGTTTTTGCCAACCGGATTTCCGTTTTTCTCGGAATCCCCGGACTGTTGATCTTTATCGGCATCGGCATGCTGGCCGGCAGTGACGGCATTGTCCGCATTCAGTTTTACGACGCCAGAATGACCAATTACATCGGCACCGTCGCTCTGGCGTTTATTTTGTTTGCCGGCGGACTGGATACCCGTTGGCGCGACGTCCGCCCGGTGCTGGCCGGCGGCAGCCTGTTGGCGACGCTCGGCGTGGTGCTGACGGCTTTGTTTCTGTTTTTGCCCGCTTATTATGTTTTGCGGCTGGAACTGCCGGTTGCGCTTTTGCTCGGCGTGATCGTTTCTTCGACCGACGCGCCGGCGGTGTTCATGATCATGCGTACTCAGAAAGCCGAATTGCGCGACAATCTGCGGCCGCTGCTGGAGTTCGAATCCGCCGGCAACGATCCGATGGCGGTTTTACTTTCTTTGGGGGCGCTGGCTTGGCTGCAAAACTCCGATTTTGCCGCTGCCGGTCTGGCCAAAATGTTTGTTCTCCAACTTGTTGTCGGCTTTGCCGCCGGCTGCGGACTGGGATGGCTGGCGGGAGTTCTGTTGAAAAAAATCTGCATTTGTTATTTCGGGCTTTATACGGTGTTCGGCGTAGGTTTCGTTCTGCTGACGTTCGGTGTTGCCCAGCTTTTGGGCGGCAGCGGTTTTCTTGCCGTATATGTTGCCGGCATTATTATCGGCAACCGGCCGTTTACGTACCGCCGCAATCTGATCCGCTTTCACGATTCTCTGGCCTGGATCGCCCAGGTGGGAATGTTTTTGCTGCTGGGGCTGCTGGTTAACCCCCGCGAACTGCCGTCGGTGATGCCGATGGGGCTGCTGGCCGCCTTTTTCCTCATTTTCTTTTCCCGGCCGGCGGCGGTTTTCATCTGTCTGTGGCGCAGCCGCTTCGGGTGGAAGGAAAAGCTGTTTGTCGGCTGGGCGGGGCTGAAAGGGGCGGTGCCGATCATTCTTGCCACCTATCCGCTGATGATCGGTTTTCCCGATTCCCAGTATCTGTTCAACCTGATTTTCTTTCTTGTCATCGGTTCGGTGCTTTTGCAGGGCAAAACGCTTCCCTGGCTGGCTGCCCGGCTGGATCTTTACCGGAAATGAAAAAACGCTCTGCCGCAAGGACAGAGCGCCAAACTTTCCGCCGGTAGTTGATTGGGGGTCAAGACTATTTGAATGGCAGAAAATTTAATATAAATTATATAGTAGTTTTATTCAGGTTGCAATAGCCAAAACGAAAAACTTGAAAAAAATGGTGGACTAAAATTGTCCGGGCGTCTAAACTCCCTTCCGCTCGCATTGAAAACAAAGGCTTTGAAGATGAAAATAGGGGTGTTTGATTCCGGCCTCGGAGGGCTGGTGATAACTAAGGCGTTTATCGAAAGCATGCCGCAGTACGACTATTTGTATTACGGCGATTCCCGCCATCTGCCCTACGGGGAAAAAACATCCGGCCGGATTTTGTCCTATACGCTTGCCGCCATGCGCCGGCTGATTGCCCGCGACTGCAAAATCATCATCATTGCCTGCAACACCGCCACTTCGATAGCCCTGCGCTATGTGCAGCAGCGTTTCCTGCCGCTTGAGGCGCCGGACGTCAAGGTGCTGGGGGTGGTGATTCCGACGGTTGAAGTTGCAATCGAAAACGGCGCCCGCCGCGTCGGAGTGGCGGCAACCACGGCCACCGTCCGTTCGCATATTTATCAGACCGAGTTGCATAAGCTGAATCCGGGGCTTGCGGTGACGGAAATTGCCGTGCCCGGACTGGTGCCGGCGATTGAGGATAACGATTTTTCCCGGGCGGAAGCCGTCGTCCGCGCCTGTGCGCCGGGATTTGCAAACTGCGACAGCCTGATTCTCGGCTGTACCCATTATCCGCTGGCCAAAACTTTTTTCCGTGCGGCGCTGCCCGGGGTAAAGGTGGTCTCTCAGGATGAACTGATGGCGGCCAAGCTGGAAAATTATCTGACCCGGCATCCGGAAATCGAAAGCCTTCTTACCCGCGGCGGGACGTACCGTTTTGAAGTCAGCAGCCTGAATCGTCATGCGCAGAAGGTGGCGGCGCTTCTATTTCCCGATATTCCGGTCGAAAAGGCCGCCAACGGATGAAAGAGGGGCATGCGGCCGGGCCGGCTCTTGCAATCGCGCTTTTTTTTACCTACATATGAATTCAGAAGATTTAATCATTTTAAGGAATTTTCATGACCACTATTTTATGCGTGCGCAAAGGTTCCGAGGTTGTCATTGCCGGTGACGGTCAGGCAACGCTCGGGGAAACCGTGATTTTCAAATCCAAATCGGTTAAGGTGCGGCGGATCGGCAACGGCAAGATCATTGCCGGTTTTGCCGGCGCCGCGGCCGACGGCATCACTCTGATCGAACGGCTGGAAGGCAAGCTGGAAAAATATGCCTGGCAGCTGAAGCGGGCGGCGGTCGAACTGGCCAAGGACTGGCGGATGGACAAGTATCTGCGCCAGCTGCAGGCGTTTATGATCGTGGCCGACAAAGACGTGTCGCTGGTTATTTCCGGTACCGGTGAGGTCATGGAACCCGACGACGGCATCATCGGCATCGGTTCGGGCGGCAACTATGCGATGGCTGCGGCCAAAGCCCTTTACGACGTGGAAGGCCTGTCGGCGGAAGACATTGCCCGAAAAGCGCTGAACATTGCCGGCGATATTGACGTTTATACCAACCATAATCTGATTATTGAAAGGGTGGCGGCCGATGAGTAGTGCAAATTTCAGTCCCCGTGAGATTGTTTCCGAGCTGGACCGCTTCATTGTCGGCCAGAACGAGGCCAAAAAGGCGGTGGCGGTCGCTCTGCGCAACCGCTGGCGGCGGATGCAGGTGGCCGAAAACCTGCGTGAGGAAATCGTGCCCAAGAACATTCTGATGGTCGGTCCCACCGGCGTCGGCAAAACCGAAATTTCCCGCCGTCTGGCACGGCTGGCCAAAGCGCCTTTCATTAAGGTGGAAGCAACCAAATTTACCGAGATAGGCTATGTCGGCCGCGATGTGGAGTCGATTATCCGCGATCTGCTGGACATTGCCATTAACAGCACCCGCGAAAGAATGCGCAAAGAGGTGAGCGAAAAGGCCGCGATCGCTGCCGAAGAAAGGATTTTGGAAGCGCTGGTCGGCGTTTCCGCCAGCGAAGATACCAAACAGAAGTTTCGCAAAATGCTGCGCGAAGGCGCCCTGGCCGAGCGCGAAATCGAAATCAGCGTGATCGATACCGGCGCCAACACCATGCCGACGATGGAAATTCCCGGCATGCCCGGCGCCCAGATGGGAATGATCAGCCTGGGCGATATTTTCGGCAAATCGATGGGCGAAAAATATAAAAACCGCAAAATGACCGTTGCCGATGCCGAAAAGCTGGTGCTGCAGGAGGAAAGCGACAAGCTGCTTGACAACGAAAAAATTATTTCCCGCGCGATAAAAGCGGTGGAAAACGACGGCATTGTCTTCATCGATGAAATCGACAAGATATGCGGCAGCGTCGAGCGCCGCGGCGGCGACGTTTCCCGCGAAGGGGTTCAGCGCGATTTGCTGCCGCTGATTGAAGGAACCGCCGTTTCGACCAAGCACGGCATGGTCAAAACCGACCATATCCTGTTTATCTGTTCGGGGGCGTTTCATCTTTCCAAGCCGTCTGACCTGCTGCCGGAATTGCAGGGGCGTCTGCCGATCCGGGTTGAGCTGTCGGCCTTGACCCATGACGATTTCGTGCGTATTCTGACCGAGCCGGAAGCCAACCTGATCGAACAGTATCAGGCGCTGCTGGCGACCGAAAACTTTACCCTCGAGTTTGAACCGGCCGCAATCGACAAGATTGCCGACATTGCCGTCCAAATCAACGAAAACGTGGAAAATATCGGCGCCCGCCGGCTGCATACGGTGCTGGAAATTCTGCTTGAGGACATCAGTTTTTCGGCTTCCGACAGAAGCGGGGAAAAAGCGGTGATCACCGCCGCCATGGTGGAAGAAAAGCTGGCTAAGTACACCCAATCCGGCGACTTGTCGAAGTTTATCCTCTGATGCCCCGGCTCGGCGTTTACATTCACTGGCCGTTCTGCCGCAGCAAATGCCCGTACTGTGATTTTTTCAGCCGGGTGAAAAAGGATGTTGACCAGGCGGCAATCGTTGACGGTTATCTGGCGGATCTGGAATATTACCGCGGTTTAAACGACGGTTATACGGTCGATTCGGTCTTTTTCGGCGGCGGCACCCCGTCGCTGTTGGAACCGAAGCAGATTGCCCGCATTCTGGATAAAATCGCCGCTCTGTGGCCGCTTTCCGAACAGCCGGAAATTTCGCTCGAAGCCAACCCTAACACCGATCGTCCGGGGCTTTTTGCCGATCTGCGCGCCGCCGGCATCAACCGGCTTTCCCTCGGCGTTCAGGCCTTAAACGACGCCGATCTCCGGTTTTTGGGGCGCACGCACGGGGTGAAGGAAGCGCTTGCGTCCGTCGATTCGGTGTTGAAAAATTTTGACAATCATTCGCTTGATCTGATTTATGCCCGTCCCGGGCAGACGCCGGCTGCCTGGGAACGCGAGCTGCGGCAGGCGGCGGCGCTGGGGATGAAACATTTGTCGCTTTATCAGCTGACGATTGAAGAAGGCACCGTATTTGCCTTAAAAAACGTGCCGGCAATGGAAGAAGAAGCGGCGGCGGCGCTGTACCGGCTGTCGGAAGAACTGACGTCCGCTGCCGGCTACCGGCAATATGAAATTTCCAACTATGCCGCGCCGGGAAGTGAGTGCCGGCACAATCTCGGTTATTGGCAGGGCGACGATTATGTCGGTGTCGGCAACGGTGCGGTCGGCCGTCTGCACTGCGGGAAAAAGCTTTTTTCAACCACCCATCCGCGGCAGCTGGAAGAGGTTACGCCGCGCGAACGGGCGGAAGAGCTGACGATTATGGGACTGCGCCTGAACGAGGGGATCGACAAGACGCGTTTTGCCGCTCTTTCGGGGCTGACATGGGAAGATTTTGCCGACCGCGGACAGCTGGCGGCTCTTAAAGATGAAGGGCTGGTCGAAGAAACGCCGCAAAACGTCCGGGTTACGCCGGTCGGCCGATTGCTGCTCAATTACGTGATCGAACAAATCTGCTTGTAAAATCTTAAAATTTCATATATTGTTTCCAGCGAAACAGGTGATGTCTGTTTTGAGGGTTAGAAGCCTCTGTTCACAAGCGTCTGTGTAAGACGAAATTTTGCACACCTTTTGGTCTGTGACTGGAAGGTGGCAGAATACGCATATCTATTACCAAATTGCCAATATGTCACACTATTCTCTTGTGAAATAGCTTCTAACTTCCAGTCGCCACCCATCATGGCGTCTTTTTTTGTTTAAGGCGGAAAGTCAGGATGAGTATCAAGAGAATTTGTTTGTTTGCGGGCTATAACAGCGATAACGTTATCAGCAAAGATGTGCTTTTTTATTTAAAGGAATTGGGCAGATTTGCCGATATTTATTATTTTTCCGACGGCGCTTTGCCACCGAAAGAACGAGAAAAGCTGGAAAACATTGTTGCCGGCGCATGGGGCGAAAAGCACGGGAAATACGACTTCGGTTCCTGGGCCGAATTGATAAGGCGGCTCGGATGGGAAAAGATAAATTCCTGCGATGAGCTGCTTTTGGTCAACGATTCCTGTCTGGGCGGCGTATTTCCCTTAGATGACATGTTCGGGGAAATGGAACGCCGCGGCGTCGAGGCCTGGGGCGCCTCCGGCAATCATTTCGTTATGAGCTATTTCGTATGTGTAAGCAAAAAAGTTTTTTCTTCTCCGGAATTTCGGTATTTTTTTGAAAATGTCAAGGCGGAATCCCACAAAAGCGTTATTATCAAAAAATATGAACGGGGTTTGAGCCGGCTGCTGCAAAAATACAAAACGGACGTTTATCTGTCCAAATCGGATTGGCAAAGCTTTTGCCGACGGTCGAAAAAAGAAATAAAAGACAAGGTTGCGGAAGTCGTGCCGTGGTGTGGGCGCTGTTTTTTCCGTTTCTCCCCGCACAAGATAAACTTGTATGACGAAAATGCTCTCGTTTTGCTGCTGATGAAATTTCCCTTGATCAAAAAAAATGCTTTCAGAAACAAGTGTTCGCTGTTTGCCGTCTACGGCGGTGAATGGATTGCCAGCAACAGCGGATATCCGTCCGAACTGATCGACGCCTTTTGTCAGAGTACGGGCGTCGGCAAGCGAACGCTTTTTCGGGTGCTGCTGAGTCGTCTCCGCTTATTTGCCGCCGGTTTTCTTTATGAGGAAAAATATAAAAAAGACGTAAAGATTGTCCGCATTTTCAAAATTCCCGTTTTCCGGCGGAAAATGGATTATACTATATAAAAAATTAACCTGTCCGTGCTATAAAAATGCAAATAAGGGAGAGTTTGCCGATGTTTGCAAAATGGCTGGACGCCGCGAAAATTTATGCCGACCGGAGAATGCCGGTAATGCTGGCGTTCGGCTTTTCCAGCGGTTTTCCGCTGCTTCTGGTCGGCAGCACGCTGACGGTGTGGCTGCAGGAAAGTCAGATTCCCTATGCTTTGATCGGCCTTTTTTCGCTGACGCGGATGCCCTACGGCTTCAAGTGGATATGGTCGCCGCTGATCGACCGCATCCGGCTGCCGTTGTTTGAGCGTCTGGGCCGCCGCCGCGGCTGGGCGTTGTTCATCCAGTTGTGCATGCTGGCAGCCATTCTCGCGATGTCGGCGGTCAACCCGGCTGAGCATACCGCTTGGATGGCGCTTCTGGCATTGATCGTCGCCGGCTGTTCGGCCTCGCAGGACATTGTTCTTGACGCCTACCGCATTGACAGTTTTGAAACCGCGGAGCAGGGTGCCGGCTCGGCCGTTTTCGTGCTGGGCTACCGGCTGGGAATGCTTTTTTCCGGCGCTTTTGCCCTGTGGCTGACGACCTGGCTCGACTGGCGGGAAGTTTATGTCGTGATGGCGCTCGGCGCTCTGGTCGGCATTGTGACCGTGCTGCTGGCCAAAGAGCCGTATAAGGACCGCGCTTACCGGGAAGAAAGGGAGAAGCTGCCGTTTAAACCCCGGCTGCGGCGTTTTTTGCGGGAATCCGTTTATGAACCGTTTAAGGATTTTATGCATCATCACCGCTGGGGTCTGATTCTGCTGTTTATCCTGCTCTATCGGCTGAGCGACGAATATAAGGCGCCGATGGCTTTCGTTTTTTACAAGGATATGGGGTTCAGTAATGCCCAGATCGCTTACGTGTCAAAAATTTACGGCATGCTGGCGACCATTGCCGGCGGCCTGCTCGGCGGCATTTATATCAAACGCAGCGGTTTGCCGAAAGCGCTGATGCTGTTCGGCGTTTTGCAGGGCGTGACCAATCTGGTGTATATCGGCCAGGCCTATGCCGGTGACAACGTTTATACCTTGTCGCTGACGATCTGCATGGACAATTTGGCCGCCGGCATGGGCACTACCGCGCTGGTTGCCTATATGGCTTCGCTTTGCAACGTGGCCTACAGTGCCACCCAATATGCGCTTTTGTCTTCCTTGATGAGTCTGCCGCGGGATATTTTTGCCTCAACCAGCGGCATTTTGGCCGATCACGTCAGCTGGCCGCTGTTTTTCCTGATTGCCTCGCTGATGGTGCTGCCGGGACTTTTTCTGCTGGCTTACATGATCAAAAAGAAAGTGCTGTCTTGATTTTCGGGAAGGGAGAGAAGTTATGAAAATCGTCAATATCGGCGGCGCGATAAATTCCGGCAAATCCACGGTTGCCGGAATTTTGACCGAAAAGCTGAAGAATGCGGTTTTTATTGAGGTCGACGATCTGCTGTCTGATGAGGAGGCTGCGTTGTTTCCCGACTTTTGGGCGCGGATAGAAGAGCGCCTGAGGCGGCTTTACGGCGAACTCGGCAGACATCTTCGGGAACGGCGGTTCGATTATGTCGTTTTTGCCTATCCGATGACGGAAAAAACTTATGCCGCCGTTCGGCAAATCGCCGGGGACAAGGCGGCATTTGTCGTCGTCACGCTTAATCCGCCGCTGGAAAAATGCCTTGTTAACCGCGGCGCGAGAGAGCTGACCGACTGGGAAACAAAACGCATCCGGGAAATGTATGCGCGGGGATTCAACCGCTTTGTCCGCTCCGACCTGATTATCGACAATGACGGGCAGACGCCCGAACAAACGGCAGAAACAATCGTTTCGTTCATCACCGCCGGAAACGTTTTGGGTTAATTGTTTTTTTTGTTGTGACAAATTGCCTCGGATATGCACAAGCGGCAGTTCATGCCTTTATGTTCAAAAATGCGGTGTGCCGAAATAATTGAATCCGCCGCGCTTCTTCCGCAGTCCGTCATGCCGAAGTATATCGACCCGGCCGCACCGAACCGTCTCAAATATGTTGTGTAGAATTTGTCCGATTTTGTCATCCGAAATCTTTCTAAATTGATCACGCTTCCCCTACAGCCCGTCATGCAGAATTTGTCTGAACCAGCCGTGCTGAACTTGCCAAGTTTTATTACGCCAAACCCGTCCGAGTCTTTTGTGCCCGGACTTTCCCGAATCTGCCATCCCTTTCCGGCAATCCTTTATGCTGAACCGCCCCGAAACCGTCGTGCCGAACCGTCCCGAAGTTTCCGCGTCGGATTTGATCTCCGTATTTTTCCGTTTTTTCATTTTCCACACATACGCTTATTTCCATTTCTCCTCTGACGCCTGCTTCCTTTTTCGCCTGATCCGCTTTTTCCGGCTTTACTCCTGCTTCCGTCCTTCATCCTTACACTCATATTCGCTCTTATTTCCGATTTTCCCCCAATCCCGCCCCGCTTCTTCCGGCTTTACTCCTGCTTCCGTCCTTCACCCTTATACCCGCATTCGCTTTTATTTCCGATTTTTCCCCCAATCCCGCCCCGCTTTTTCCGGCTTTACTCCTGTTTTCGTCCTTCATCCTTATACCCGCATTCGTTCTTATTTCCGATTTTCCCCCAATCCCGCTCCGCTTCTTCCGGCTTTACTCCTGCTTCTGTCCTTCATTATACCCGCATTCGCTCTTGTTTCCGATTTTCCCCCAATCCTGCCCCGTTTCTTCCGGCTTTACTCCTGCTTCCGTCCTTCATCCTTATACCCTCATTTGCTCTTATTGACATCTTCACGCCATATTCATTTTTTATGGTTTGAACGTCTGCATAAGCAGGCAGATGCAGACATGCCGGCCCGGCCGTAAGGCTTGCGCAGCTTCGGGCCGGGCGT